>JAAUXU010089326.1_pt1 | contig 51057 bp, 39 predicted proteins | sample 7278151 | NCBI WGS metagenome assembly JAAUXU01 (sample SAMN14350113, study PRJNA611818) | marine sediment metagenome | isolation source: surface marine sediment (1.8m) | place: French Polynesia: Moorea | collected 2018-08
AGTAACAGTCATAAAGACGGAGACGCATTTCGAACTTCACTGACTTCGCCCTGAAGCTTCACGCAAGGCTGCTCTTCCTCAGAGTGTATCTTGCCATTTCATGCTGGAGCTGCTGCTCCAGCCATATGGGTTTTTGTCAGCCATTGTGAATCAACAGTGCACGTACTTCAAATGTGAACACTGCGCCGGCTGCAAAAGCACATGATGCAAAGTCCTTGCCGTAAGTAGTTTCTGTGGAGGTGAGCTCGCTGCAAACGCTGCACAGGAACATGTTGAGGTGGTATTTTGATGTGAAACACGTAGATTTGGTATTTAGGCCCTTTTTTGAGTATAGAGGTTCAACATTGGGCCTGCTCATTTTGATGTTACAATGCACAAAAGGCAGCCAGCTGGAGAGGGAGGAGCGTTAAAGAGAAGGGTAAGATGGCTTTGTGACAACAACCGGCAATTGTGACATCAACATTGTGATAGATAGGACTATAAATACTATCACTTTTAAGAAGTGGCACAGTGCCGTCACTGAAGACAAGGCGCTGCAGGCGTGCCAACACTTTAGCAGCCGTGTCAACCGTGTTGTGCATGCAGACCACGGCTACATTGAGAGTCGCCGTCCCAATCGTTCGCGTCTAGGTGTGCTAGGTCGCCGTCCACTTGCCATCACTCTTTGTATCAATGAAGATATTGCTGAAGGCACTGCTTATGGCGTTTTCATTGTGTCAAGTGAAATCTGGAGAGCCCACCCTTGAACTCCATCATTTGAAAGCTGACCTCCGTTGCGCTCCGGCGCTGCCGGTGCTGACGATGAGGAAGAGGCCGCTCTCTTTGGTGGTGCCAGACGTTAAGTCGTTGCCCAGGACGGGCGGGCACTCCAGTGTTGTGATTTGTCCCAGAACCTCTCCCCTTGGACACACAAGGCTTTGGCATGCATACCCCCCCCCCTCCGAAATTTTTCAGTCAATTTCATCAATTTTTGTCCCAGAAAAAGCTAAAATTCCTGCCTCTTTGGCATTCCTTCCTCTCGCAGTGAATTATTTCTCCGGCAAGGACAGAATATCCATTTTATTGACAGCTTAGGGTGGACTCGAACGCTGAATCTCTATTTCTCTATGTGGCCACCACCTTCTCGTCCACCTGACCTCGTAGTCTAAGGCAGCGACCCTGTTTACACTTTAAGTACGAGCTCTGTACCTGTAGCATACTGCATACTACACATTTGTACTGTAAGCAAACAAGGTATGATGCCTAAGCTTCGAGTTCGGTAAACTTCAGTAGACTTGTCGAGGTTTTGGCAAAGTACATCCTTTGTTTCAACTCCAACCGTGCGTACTCTTGCACATCTACGATTTCTTTTTGCGGCGAGACCCTGAGATTGGGGGAAATAGAGATACTTATACGGTCTCCCCTTAGTTCACAGCGTGCTGCTATAAGGCACATTTTTATCAAGCATCAGCTTAATTTAGCATTGCTCAAAACACATGGTAAAGTTCCCTGTTTACAACAAAGTGCTAACCGAAACAAAGATAGTAGATATGCAGTATATACCAAAGAAGAGCATGATGAATGTGTAGTGCAAAGGTTACGTCAGAGTATGAGCTGAGAACTTTTGTCGTAGGCTGTGCTGGTACAGTACATAGAAGCTGGGAGGAAGGACCAACTATCAAATGTGCTGTAAAATTACATGCAACATATGGATAAAACGAGCTTGCAGTGCAAGTTTCACCTACTGTACAGTATTCAATTAAAGATGTGTAAGAGAATATGAAAGAGAAGGGTCGACTGCAATTGAAGTATGACGCGGTAAGACACTTTACTTCTATTGACGGGCCCGACAGACCTGTGCAGTCAGAACATGAACGAGTGCACTTCTGGGGTGCTCATGTGACTATAGAGCCTGTAACAAAGCTATTTCTCTGTCACATGACTAGCAAGACAATTCGTATGACAGAACTCAGCCCAGACAGCGGCATTCATTGAAAGGTTTAGTGAGTTTTGCTGATAGCCTCGCTTAAATCTTATGCTTTTTTATTGACCAGCACCAGCACGCACTTGGTCACAACTCAACACTGAAGTAGAACTGAGGTAGAAAAATTGAGTCCAATGACAAAATTGAAATGACGTAAGAACCGCTGAGCCCCTTGAAAGTGCAAATTTACGAACGTACTTACCGGGTGTCCGATGTGTCTTTGTGCACATTTTTGAGGTCATCTTCAGCACTCTTCTGCAAGCTGGTCGGGCTCGGTATAAAATTCTCTCTATTGAGTTCAGTCTAAGTCCTATGGTATGGCTTTGAAATGTAAACATAACCATAGTTAAAGCAAGATGCCGCAGCTCTGGTAAAAAGTTGTCACGCGAATTTTGGGAGTTTTTCTGGCCCAATTTTTTGTCGCTGAAGTGATGTTAAGATTTGTATAATTCATCACCAAACAGCTCATTTTTTACCTAAAATCATCCTCATATTTAACATTGTCTCACTGTCCACTTCTCTGAAAGTTATCATTATACGTATGTATTAGCAACTGTCTGATGAGTAACAGCATTCTGAAGATTGGTGACATCAGCTGGAGCACTTGTACGAGGCCATAGACAAGGCCTTGTCCATCGTAGAGAGCTCAAAGTTGAAACTGAATTGGAAAATTGATTACGGATCAACTGATATTTAACAACTAACTTTGAAGCAGTCTAACTTTGTCCGGACCACCGCCGCTAGTATTTAGCGAAAAATATGCACAACGACTTATCTGACACCCCGTACATGCATTCGCCGCACTATGGACAGAAGTACCAGGAATGCATTAAGAGGGTCACAGATTAGCGAGGCCTTAGAAGAGTTATGCTCGGTCACCCATCCCGTGAATAATCGCTCTTTTCTATTACCGATCAGGTCCCGTGGAATCTTCCCTTACCTACACCATGCTCTGCTTCCGCCAGTTTAATCCAGATGCCAAGGGGACTGTGGTCAACTACGTCTCCAGCTACGGTTTGACGACACAGGCTGCTATGAAGGGGTCCTGCTGAACAGGTGTTGCTCAGTCACTGCTTCCTCTGCATTGTTGTAGATCGCATGCTGGGTGAACGGAAATGTCACGTACACTTTTCATGGTAGAGTTTTCATATGGTCCTGGCACAGTGAATATGAAAAGATAATGCAAAAATTTCGATTGTAGGGACAACTTTCTCATATCTCAGTCGTACTCTCTTCTCTTTTCATACAAGTACTCATACAATGCGTCACCTCGACAGGGGGCAGGTCAATAACCTGAGCTCATTGTAAAAAGTGCGGATGACATTTCCGTTTACCCAGTACACGAACGAGAACTATGGAAGCTTCGTTTCGCGCCCCACTTTCAACTTCTTGGCTGAGCAAATACAAAAAAGACCGACAAACCATAAATAACTAGCATGCATTAAACTACTCGTACCATAGCTATTTTGCAAAATGTCCATGCAAATATTTACGAAGAATGAACATACATGTACACAAGACGGATTTTTGTGCTCAAGTAAACCTTACGTTTTTACTGTTCTTCTATGTGGACTGATCCATTAAGAACTTGCGAAAATCACGTGAATACACCTGTTACAGCCTTCTTAGGTTGGTTATTGATCCATAGTTATTGCTGTCCTCTGGTTGTTTGCTCAGGATGATACCTCCCCATCTGGAACAACTCAGGTAAAAGGTTTCGATGTCCCCCAACGAATTGGTCTCTCTCACGTCCGGCAGCAGCTGGAGGATAACACCGTAGAGAAGCGTGCATACCAAGAAATGCAGCCAGCAGAGAGTTGGTAGTCCCACCACAGAGAGGATTCTGGTGGAGAAAACGTTGTGCTGCTTAACTTTATACGACTGTGAGTTATGTTAAGAGTGTCGTCCTTCTAAAGGTGATCACATCAAACGTAAATTTCCATGAATCTCATCAAAAAAACATGGAAGGTCGTTGATTTACGACTATCTTAACTTCTAGTTGTACCTGTCCAGGGTGAGTGAGAAGAGAAGATTAAATGCCCACCACAGGGAGAAGCCTAGTGTGAGACCTGGGCCGACAGCTCTGGCAGGAAGAATTTCAATAGCAGCCTGTGTAAGATTAAATGTCCTTCCTTGGTGTTAGCCAGGTCTATGAGGTATACGAACAGTGGGCCCAATCTATTAAGTATGATTACTTTTAAGGTTTAGAAGAAGTTAAAGTTTATCACATGACAAACGTCAAAATGACATTTAAGCATGCATTTCTGAATGGAAAACTGCCATGCAAATGTTGCAAAATCAGGACATACTCATGTGGAAAGTTTATTGGGTTTTATGGTATGAAGCACAAATGTAAAATTTGTGTTGCAAAATTTAAGTAAGATTTTCGAAAAGAAGAAAAATAATTGTCATTTTGACGGCCAGGAGACTAGAGCGATGATGAACATCTTGTCTGAATGTCCATAGCTCCGAAGCTCCCTCGGAACGGTGTCTCAGCGCTGTACACAAATTTCCATCGTATTTAATACATTGACCCCACCGTATGTCACTGCGACAGTATGCATACCATGGGTCCTATGGGTCCTACGCCCATTTGGTAAGCGGCCAGGAAGAGAATCGTGCCAAGAGGCACCACCCAGCCAAATAAAGAAGACCAGGAGTCCTCGCCTTCATCGAAGTCATCCTCGAAGCTGCGCTGGAAGTGGGCGAGCATGCCTTGGAAGAGCGCTGTAGCCGCCGCTGCCGCGGCTGACATCAGGAGCGGCGACTTTTTGCGACCGCCGCAAAACCAGCCGCTACAGCCGTTTTTTGATGCGGCAGCAGCCGCCGCGGCTGCAGTGAGTAGCAAGAGTAGACAGGGGCACAGCAAACCCAAGGCCAGATAAAGTAGGGGCAGGGAGTTGAAGCCACTGTGGAACGTAACAAGTAGAGTTCATGAGAAATGTATCATAATCTACAGTAGGAGGGGGCATTACGCGGGGTAATCCGTGATGAAGTAGAAATTGTCTCAAACGCTTGTAGTAACATTTTGGACTTTGCACCATCAGTGATGCTGTGGATGAGGTGTGCCCTTAACCACTTCTAGACAGGCTATTTTTTTAAAAAAAACCAGCGGCATAACGTAAGTATATACAAGGTTATGCACCGTCAGTGCTCCTCACATCAGGCATTCTGTAGGCCTTGTTTTTACAGCAACCAAAGAAAACCCTGTACCAGGGTCTTTCAGAATGGTGCGCAATTCCTCAGACAAGAAGAAATGGAAGCAGCAAAAAATTTTTGACTATTTTATTATTTGATTCTTCGCAACACAGAGAGGCCTTGGCCGGCTTCTTGGTCTGATCTGAATCCGTTTGGCTATGATTTTTGGGACAAAACAAAAGCACTTGGCATTTGAAACCGTCCAGGAGCTCAAGCACAGTGTTGAAGACTTTGCAGATATTGCAGTATCCCTGAAGAAATCAGAATATAAAGGAGAAGGTGCAGAAATGTTGGGGAAGAAATGGCGGCCACCATTGACATCATCCGAAAGGAAAGTTACTTTTTGTGTCATTATCACAATGCACACCATTCTGGAAGACATTGGCATAGGACTTACTTTGGTAGCTGCAAAAGCAAGGCCTACAGAGTTCCTGGTTTGAGGTACCCTGTAGTTTGTGGACATTTTATTTAGTAAAATAGACAATATGAGCAGTTCCACATGAGCCGAAAGATGAACCGACCAGGTACTTTGCTGATTATTGAGGGTCATTTGGTGATACCAGTGCATAATGGCCAGACGGCCAAAGGTGGCCTGGTGATATGTTTAGAATACGTGTAGAAGGAAAAGGAAATTGGGTTCGCGGGGGAATGCGACCCATTGGGATTCCGCCTATGAACAGGTTGTGACCATGTACAAAGTGCGACCATGGAAATTGGGACCATGTAGAACGTGCGACCATGTAGGAAGTGCGACTGTAACTTTTCACAACGCGCTACGTGTCTCGCTGTTCTGTGTCTTCTGTATACTCACGCTATGTACTACTATGTACTAGGCGATGATGATGATGAGTAGCGATGATCGTAGTAGCGGCTAGAGATGGGTGAGGAAACTAGGGTATTGATGCAGGAAAGTCTGAGTTCAGACGGGGTGGTATGAAGTGCGACCATCATAGATCAGTAGTCTTTTCTCTTACCTGATTATGTACAAAGTGCGGCCATGGAAATAGCGACCAAGGAGCATGTGTGTCAATTGATTGATTCATTTTACTTTACATTTTACATTGCAAACTCATGCTACTTTAAATCATTTAAATAGCTTTTTAATAAAAGGGTGTAATGGGGGCCACCTCCTCATGGTTCTTCCTGGGCAAGTCAATTGGAATGGCTAAGAGCCACTATCAAACTAGTCAATGAAATCAACTGAGGAAAGTAAGACTGGGCAATATTCCAAATTTTTTGACGAGTCAGTACGGCAAGGGTTCGCAGGGGATTGCGACCAGTTACACTGCTGATCTGATGGTCGCACTTCGTACATGGTCGCAACCTTGTCATGGGCGGAATCCTAATGGGTCGCAACTGTAACTGGTCGCAATCCCCCGCCCACCAGGAAATTGGACGAACGTGCAGATAAATTCTTAAAGGGCGACATTGAGTAGTAGATTCTACGGACGGCAACAGGCATGGAAGCAGCAATAAGCAGGACAAGGAAAGACGTCAGGGCGACCTTTCCAAAGAAAGGAGTTACAGGCACTTTCCCCTTGATCAAGGATCACCTCTCGTAATAGTGTACCTAATTGTATGGACTCTGCTCTGGCAAAGACTCGAGAGCAGGATTTTGGAAAAGCTGAGCATCCCCGCGGTCGACATTAAAGTCAGTAGAGAGGTGGAAGTCAACAGCGGTTGGATGATCGATCTGAAAGGCAACAGGCAGAGAGATTCTAGTACAGGCATATATCGTGGCTACACACCCACACCCTCACATACACAGAAAAGAGACTCGTAAGTACCGGTCAAGGGCATCATCCATCCACTGAAAGATCTCTCGTTCTTGTCCTCCACAGTCCTTCTTGCATCTGTCCTCCAGAGCGTCCGAGAGCTCAATGTACTCGAGGCCGATGTCCGTCCAAGGACCGCGGAGCCATTGCAACGAGTCCACACACTCCGACCGGCGGTCTTGTAGGAACAGACTCCTGCAGGCGTTCACGTACAAGTTAAAAGCCCAGCATATCATGACGTCGAGAGCACTGCTTGTACGTGCCTCTTGCACCAGTGCCTGACATGGTTGTATTATATATGAAAGCATGAGAGGAGGCCTGTGTGACAAAAGAGATATCGCCTCAGGCATGGACATCAAAGCTTTGTTATGTATGTCTTGTAAATCTACTGTCATAGAGAAAACCGAGCATCCCACAATTCCTGAGGTTTTGTTTATTCTCTCGTCCTCGGTGAATAAGCTTCTGGCTCAGAGTATTGGCTGAAGAATCTTATTCTGCGTGCAACGTGTTTGCATGATGATACAAATTTACAGAACCTGTGTGAGAGATCTTGTCTGAGTGTAAAATTACCGTCCACTCACGTACTGAGAGGTGCTTGATATCGTTACTGTCCTTATTTTACTTAGTGGCGTTGCATAACGACACCACTATAAGTTACCGTCTGTCGCGGAAGCTTTATGGCAAAAAAAACCTTTGCACCAAAATATACCTCTCTTACAAGCCCAAATAGTGCTCTATGACAGGAAATGGCATTTCACTTTCTGAAAATATGCAAATGGCACCATCCAAGAGGAACATTCTTTATATTTACCTAGGAGTGTCTGGATGGAAAAGAGAGCATCCGAGAGCACTGATAACAGCAAGTGCAGCGCCGGCGGCCGCAGCTGCCGCTAATCGTAACTCGTCGACGTCGTCAAAGGCTTTGGTGGCGAGATACGCAGTGGTGGCGCCGGCCCAAAGCAGAAAGTAATTGAGGATTCCCAGGGAGGTCCTCCTGGCTGGGACACATGTCTCCGCACTGAAGAGCTAGGACAGTACAGGGAGGATGACATATTCTTGACTCAACCTTAACAGAGACGTCACATCAACTGTGAAAAAACGACGGAACGTCCTATGTTCTGTTGTGTGTGTGCCTGATGTGCCGTCCTACCTCACACCAAACAGTTGCTTCCGTTCACAGTAACCCTGTGCGATGCTTCAAAAATATTGACGTCGATATCCACTCTCGATGCTTCCAACGACTACGTGATATCGATGGGAATATTCGACAATTCTCAGTGGAGTATTTTTCTGAAGCCGGAGGCCCATAAATTGAGGCCTCTGTACCGAAGCAGGTCAAATCAGTCCACCCTGACTCCTGAACTGGACTTTATTGGAACTAGACAAATGGCAATTGTGGAAAAGAGGAGCGGTAAAAGCTAAGAATTCCTGTATTAACCAAGATTAGATTAGGGGTTGGGTTGTTACTTCGGCCAGGTTAGCCGTTCGGCTAGTGTGGGAAATTCGGTTTGGTTTACGGAAGAGTAGGTTACTTCTAGCCCCCACAAGAGAAAATGTAGAAGATCGCCTCGATATCCTAAACTCACTCAACATTGAATCGACATTTTGAAATTACTCGATGTAGATATCGATGTACCGCAGACGGTTAGTTCGCAGTCATGGTGGGTGCGAGCTGGGGAACTTTTGCAGAAATGCGGGCCGGCCCGCGCTAAACCAAAAATCCGGCCCGCGGACTCAGTACTGTACGTTTTTCCTCTATTGCAAGACTGAACTTATTCATTACACCGCACCGTAAAATTCTCATGCAGTGATGCAAACTTAAGCATTCTTTACTTGTTGAACAGGAACGTGAATGCCCGCAGCTGCGCCGCCAAGAAATGCGGCCACAGAGGCTGCCCAGCCGTTGCCGCCGCCATCGTTGTACTTGTCCATCGTCGCCAGGGCCATGACCGCTAGGGCTCCGAGGCTGTTGGCGGCCGCTAGCAGCCGCAGTCTCCCCATCAGCCGCAGTAGCAGAAATAGGAGCACTGAAGTACTGAGACCTCCCAAGAGAAGCTAGGAGAAGAGGAGTGCGCTTACAATTCGTACCAAATATAACGTGCGAATGGAGCAGCTTGTAAGCGTACGAGCACACTGAAACACGCCATGTCATTAACGCCATTGGGGATATAAAAGCAACCTGTGGTCGAAGCTAAAAAGGCATCTCTCCTGTCTCTGCCTTCTAAGATGTGCTCACGCAGTTGAATGAGGCAGTTTAAGCATGCTACATAGGCCCAAGGGGAGGGGGGAATCAAGATTCACGGGACATGGGCTGTTGTTGTGGGTTTGGGGAAAAAATTGGATTTCCCTCAGACTTGACGAGGAAAAGTCTTAAGATTGTCCAACAGTTTTATGCATCAATATACTTTCTTGGATACGCAATTACATCCATGTAATGACGACTACTTACAAGATTAAAACTGCTGCAGATGCCTTCCCCGTCCATAAATCGAGAGGAAAAAGCGAATGGAGAGACGACATCTTCTGACGGCTGTGACGACAGGAGCAGAAGTGTCGAGTTGAAGCCGGTGGCGAAGGGCCCCAAGTACACGAGACATGTGACCAAGTACTGTGGAGGGACAAAAAGAAAATAGGCCTTCTAACTTTTAGCAAATGTTTGCGAGGTTCTTTCTACCTCGGTTGCTCCGTGTCTGTTTCGTCAACAGATTGGCCGCCAAAAGCTAGACGAATGTGTCGCCATTAGCCTGAGGTGCCAAGAGAAGATTTTGGGAGGAGCAGCAAACACCGTTGGCGGAGAGAATTTCACTTTCAGTATTCATGCACAGCTACGGTTGGCGGGTGGTGCGAGCGATGCACGCGGACACATCGGTGTTGTCCAAATGTGCAATGGAAATGGGGGGATCAGTGGTGGCGCTGCCATGGGCGGTGATGAGTTTGCTGGATGCAAGACCGATTGTGGCTTAGCAGACCATGTAGGGGGGGAAGGAAAAGACCTCCTTTCTCTTCTTCTCCCGCCAGACATCTCATTTTCGCCAATTTTACGAGATACTTATCGGCGAATATAGGGTCAAGTCTTTACTCTGTAGGCCGCAGGTCTCTGAGCCCTGATATTGCAGTACGGCGTCTTCATTCTATCTGGGAACTTTGGCAGCTGTGACACACGCACACCGAAGCAATTTTTGCTCTTTGTTTGAGTCCGCGATTGGAGTCTACATGCACTTAGTGTACATGCAGGACGCTGTCGCATTATGAGCAAGCGTCGGCGTGGACACAGGACATGCTCGCGTACACACGCTAAGTAACAGGGACCCCTGGGCAATCACGAGACTCTTGTGCGAGCCATGCGAGTCTTGAGCCTGTCTGGTTTTTTTGGCGTGCAACCTGAGAAAAAAAGCATTTTTCCCAATTTTGGCAACTTTTCTCACTCGTCACGCATGGTAAGTCTGGTGACACCGACGCATTTGTACGTCCACTTACACGCCTCAGAAATCATGCCTTCTGATAAGGAATGCAACTTTGTTGTGTCGAGATTCAGCCTTCATTGCGATGGGATGGGCCTTATCTGCGATGACGACAGCTCCCTCGTATGTACTGGTGGAGCCGTCGTCGAAGGATGTGGCTTAAAAACTGGCGTGCCCAAGAAGGTGCGCATTGGGTTTTTCACGTGGCAAGAAACGCACTACAATCAATAGTGACACTCAAAAGTCCCCAGGCGATAAGTACTGCAAGTGGTAACGAGGCAACAAAGGATTTAGGACACCTGATAGGTGGCGAGAAAGAAGACAAAAAGTGTTGTTTTGGCGTCTAAAAAAAAAGAAAAAAGCCTGAACCATCACAAATTCTTTACACGTGAGGGAAACTCCGTGAACCACCCACCAGACAGCGAGCAAGATTTCGTACTTTCTGAAAATTCTGAAACACAATGGTCGGGTGAGAGAACAAGTGTGTGCTACATTCACTTCCGTACCTATGTTTTCTACTATTGGGCGCATCTGTGACTTGAGGACTTAGCAGTTCTTACCCTAAGCTGATAATGCACCGCAGACCTCTTCGCCGACCTCTTCTTGGTCTTTAGCTTCTTCTTCACTCTGTACTGGTCCCCATTTGATTGCGCATTATGCTCTTCGTCCACAGAGACGGAAGAGTACGAAGTCACCGAGGACAACTCAGAGAAGCTGCTGCTGCTGCTGTAGCTGAGATCTTTTTGAGGAGGTAGTGGATCCTCCACTTCGAACGACGTTTGACTGGCGCATCTTTCGACGAAGTCGTCGTAGCCGAAGCTGTCGCTGTTGTTGTCGAAGCCCCCCGGTGGTGTGAGGATCAGGTCCCGTTGCGTGAAGTACTCGGCCGGCAAAGGCAACCTCCTTGCCTTCCGCATGATGCTCGTCCACGCCCTTCTATCCTTCACTTTTCTCTCCTCTAAGGGAGGATCTGCGTTTAGCTTCTAGGGCTATAGAACTGCTCTGTTCAGCAGTTGCTACACTCACTGTTCTTCAATGATGAGAGACCAGCGAAAGTGAGGCAATTTTTCGATCCCTGGGAAAAATGTTTCTTTTTTAGATCGCACGCACACAGACGCTCTAGCTTATGTAGGAGCGTGCGCGCAGCCACGCACGCATAGAGAGAAAAGGGGAGACGTTGGTGCTGCGCGACTCCTGCATGAACCGCACCAACGAAGGCCTCTAGAGGGACACTGAGAAGCACTAAATCCTCAGGGCCCGAAATGTCATGCCTACACACTTTTGCAGTGCACACATCGCTGACAGAGGGGTGAGTGGGTCCCCCTCCCCCCCAGCGGGCTAGGACAGCTGCAAGTTGGTGCAACACTTTCCCCTTCCAAAACAAAGAAAAAAAAATGCACCCCGCGTCTTCCAAGACAGATTGAATGTAGGCTAACAGAACTGACGGTGGTTAAGCGGACGTCAGATGTTGTTGAGAGAAGGGGGGGGGGGAGAAGGAAAACCCTTTGACTATGGCATGACTGTGAACGTAGTCACATTTGTTTTGATCGCGCACTCTTGCAGGAGAAACTTTCTTTTTGCCTTGCTGCACCTGCCATCACCACGGCATCTTGGCATTGCGAACTTAATGATATCTGAGAGCGGATCCTGGCCATAACTCGTGACGTGCTCATTTACAGAGATGGTGGCCTTCAGATATGGTCATAATCCGGTGACAGTCATCACTCTTCCTGGTCTCCCAGATCGAGTTCATAAGGTGGACACATTTTTATCGGTTGAAGCCATCAAACTCTGCTCTAAGTCACCAAATTACCTGCCGAAAGTTAGCCGCAATTTTTTTTATTACCATTGGCAATGGAAATTTGAGGACAGTTGGAAACTCAATGTACAAAGGCATCATTTAGCTGACATTTTGATGTTTCGACTAAGAGAGGGATGCAGCCAAAAACTCATGAGTTTTTTCACTAGAGGTACAGGGCAAAAGTTCTATGGTAGGAAAAAAGCCTTCACTCATATCAGTACAAAAAATGTATAGGTTATAGTCATCAAAACCTTGGGCAACGAGGGTGATGACGGCAACCGGAGGCTACTGTTCTGTGTACATGGTTGTCCTTGCCTGTGGAAGTATGAGGCATTTTGAGCATCGACGGATTAGTGCGCATTGCAGTAAACATCATTTCAACCTGTGCTCGCCAGAATGATCGTGATAGCATGCGTGTGTCATACAGTGTGACCCGAAAGTATCTCACATACGATTATTTTTGCACAGTAGGTCATGAAGGGGTAAATACAGATTTTCAGGGTATGGAACCGACAGTACAGACAATGAAATCAATCAATCCCGATGGCCCTCCGCGGCCTGAATGGCCACCTTGGACATGGTGACCACAGAGTTGCTGTCAGTCTAATCAAAGTTTTCGTCTCCAATGCATAATGATAACTCCGTAGTCTCCTGACCACTTTCTATTCAAATGCACTTAAGGGCTTTCAGGGCCGAACTGCGGTGATCGCCTTACCCAGCAGGCCTCACCTTGTCGTCCGTGCAGTTACTCTCGCCGTCAAGTTCATTTTTGGCCATTCCTCAAACTTTGATTTTTTTATACACTTTTCCAATGTCTCATCACCCGAGCTCTGATGACGAGAACCCGACATTCTTGAAGTAAAACTACCACACTTTTGGGTCGCACTGTAGACGACAAAAACCGGTCCTTTACGGTCTGATCAGACGGCAAATTTTTCAATCAGACCAACGACGAAATTTGATTTGACAAAGCGAAATTCAGGCTTGACATAACTAAAGATGGAGGTTGGTGTGCCAAACCCTGATGTTTCAACACGTTAGAAAAGGTCCATGCGAGTGTTCTTTGAGCAGGCTGCAAGAACCGAAATTTCTTGCCCGATTTGTCGAGGCGCCGCAGATTGGAGAGGTGTCCGATGAGAAAATTTTTGTGGAAGAGCTACAAAAAACGCAACAATTTTTAGGAAATAATTCGAAAACTTGGCCTGTGGTCAGGCGTTAGCAGTCGAGTTTGACCCCTTTGCCTTACTCTTCAGGTACCTGTTGTAAAACGCATCCAAAAGTGGTGCAAACTGAAGCACACTGGGAGGCTTGACAAACCATTTTTTCCCCCCAAGTCGGTTCAGTAAGAAAGTTGCTCGTCAAATTCCAATATAGACAAGGGTTGATGGAAGGTCGTTAGACTATCTTAGTGTACATTCATCAAAGAGGAATGTCCAGCAATGGGTCCTTGTTTTTTCGGATAGTATCTCTGTCGAGATCAATGGACCAAAGCGGGCGCTCTACTTCACAGCTCTAGTCCCAAACTGTGCTTTTCGGGGGGAGGGGGATAAGAACTCCGCCTGTTGAAGTCAACAATGGGCTGAGGCCCCAAAAAAGTTAAATTTCATGAAGTGATTAACACGAAACTTGGCCTGGTGAGAGAAGTCACCGGACGGCTTTAGAGGAATGTGACCCACGGCTCCTTGTTGTGAAGAATGGTCGAGGCATAAAAATTAAGCAGTAAAAGTTACCCTTTGACTTGCCAGAGGTCGACGGGGAAAAGTTACCCACCCCTCGTCATGTGAGGGGATTTGTTTGCCTCAGTGCAGGAAAGCAGTGATGCCCCATCCCCCATGTTGAGTCAGTCAACCTTGTTCCCCCGCAGTTGGTGTTTGGGGACCCCCATAGGTGAATGCCCCACAGAACAGGGATGGGACCAGGGGGTTGGCCCTAAAAAGTCCATTTTTTGTGAAACGCTCCTGGGATTACCGTCAGAGGAGGACGCCATGGATCTCTTTTCTTCGGTAACAAGCACGATAACCGTGCTGACTGGGTCGTATTGCCGATTGTATCAACAAGCGAGACTGACCAGGGCTGTAAATGAGCTGATAAATGATTATTTTTTAAGCAAAGCTTGTGCCGAGCTTAAGATTGGACTCAACCCAGACTTTTTGACAGTCGGCGGCCTGGACGATCATTATCAGGGGGTTCACCTTGAAGATTCCAACTTTAGGGTAATTTTTCACAGCATTATCCTGGACCAGAGTGACTTCGCTCAGAGGTGCCGATGGGTCCTTCGGAAAACTCGATTGGCGGTGAAGTCAGGGTTGCCAGGTTTCTCTTACCATAGAAAGCCCAACTTTTGGCAAGAAGAAGTGCAACTCAGGATACACAAAGACTAAGCTAAATTTGTAATTTATGTAGTCAGACTATGCAGTCAGCTGAGCTTGAATTAGGGCCAATACTCAGCACACTTGCTAGGACAAATAATGAAATAAGTCCAAATTCCTCCAAATTTGACTTTCAAAAAAGCCACATGGCAACCCTGGAAGAAATTGTTCTCCGACCTGTGGTAGCAGACCCCGGGCGTAGCCGCCCTACTTGTTTAAACGTACCATAACTGGTATTTAGACCTGGGTGCCAAAAAGCAAGAAGAGTGCGTGAAATGCTTCGACAACACGACAGGAATCTGCCTTCTCTAATGGGAATGCTGGCTGAGCGACAACAGCATCAAACAGTAGGGATGGATCGGGTCGCCATTTTGGGGGTGTCGGGCAATGCGGGCTGGGAAGCTGGCCCGCGGGCCAGATCTCAAATCCCAAATTTCCTCACTAACCCAGAGTTGACAAAGTGTGAAACCAATGTGGTGACAAATTATTGCAAATCTTTGCCAACTCATGGTAGGAATACTGTGACAAGTGCTTTATTCATACTGTTTGTTCCCTTTCCTGTCCCGTTGTCATTTCTCAGAAACTACAGCAATTTGGGCTAGACTTGCGGATTTCGGATTGTGCGAGCTGGGCCCAAACATGTTTCGGACTGCGGGCTCGCGGGCTCGGGTTCGACCCGAATCCATCCCAATGAAAGATTTGCGTTGCGCGTTATGCATGGAGTGACACCTGCCCAGCGACTTTGGTGTGACTCGAGCTACCTAGTTGGGTACTACTTCGGTACCAAGCTTTTTGCTCTTGGGCACCAACATCAAGTCAATAAAGAACGAGCAGCAAGTTGCTGACACCACAACGCCACAGGTTTTTCGTGCTCAAATTTCCGTCAAATCTGAATGTCCGTGGCTTTCAAACTACCTACACACCTACTTCCACGTGTGAGGACTGTCTCTGTACCTGCTTACGTCACGTGGACCACGCGACCCTATCTACACATCCAGTCGAACAAAAGTTGGGACGTTCAGATTTGCCCGAAATCCCGAACGAAGACAGACAGACGTACAGACAAACTGCACGGACGTGCAGTTACCTCGCACCCTCTTTCAGGTTTCAGACGTCGTCGCCAGCGGCGACCGCGGATCTTGTTCCTACTCTGGTGGGTCGGAGAGCGAGAGAGCAAAGCCAGAGCGACCGGGAGATAGAGGAAGCCCATTTGCTCGAGCGAGAACAATAAGGACGAACTCCGTTGACGGTGTTTGAAGAAGAAGAAAAAAACCCAGATGCGCTCGTGCTGGGCTTGAGCGAGTCTGTGGTCCTGCGCTCTTCGGAGAGAAAGTACTTGAACGTACTAGAAGACATCGCTTTCAAACGACGTCAAGCTCGCTTGACAATGGAGAGGTTGATTTCGGCGTTTGAAAGCCACGAGCATGGAGAGGGGAGACAAAGTACTTCCATACTAAGTTGATGCCGCGTCATCCCACGGAATCTGAGCACTAAAGGAACGACGCCAGATTATGAAAACATTCTGAATTCGCGTCGTTCGTACAAGAGAGTGTTTCATTTTGAAACGTTCCTTCCGTGAAAGAGGCGCCTTAAACTGTCAAATGGTGGAAAGTTTCCGTTACTAAAGAACAACTGAAGCTACGACGGGAAAGCTGTACGTATTTAACGTGGTGTGACAGTGAGTGAGTGGACTTTTTAACATTGCATGTGGTCGGCACGATGAAGGAAATGTCCCTGGCACTACTTTTGTTGCTGTTTCAAGCCTTGACTGCAGCGGCCAGAGATGGCCACGGTAGCGATTGGAACTATGACTTGCGCGGTGAAAGGGGTCCAGCGCACTGGGCGGGCATTTGTGCCGCCGGATCGGCTCAGAGCCCCGTTGATCTTGCTCCGCCAGAAACGCTGACCGAGAGTGAGTATTTGCAGCCTGTGTTCAAGAACATCAAACCCTTTGTCTTCAAGCACTATGCAGAGGAGCCCTGGCTCGTCAGGGTGGCCAATAACGGCCACAGCTTCGTTGTTACCTTGCAGGTACGAATTGTCTTCTCACGTATATGTACGTACGAAGGCTCTTGTCCTTCAACGTGCCCCTTGTTTCTCCCAGTCAAAGCCTGGTAAGGAACCTCGCATCGAGGGTGGAGGACTGGAGGAGTCTTTGCGGTACCATCCGGACGACGGCAACGACAACAACAGCACCAACAAGACCTCGTTTGAGTTTGCTCAGCTCCACTTCCACTGGGGTGGAGCCGACGATCGCGGCTCCGAACATACAGTGGCAGGCAGGGCGTATGCCATGGAGATGCATCTCGTCCACTTTAATACAAAGTGAGTGAAAATTAACTGTCAACTGTGGATGCGTTCTAGAGTAGACGTTGCAGAAACATCCTTTTTGAGAGAACGAGCTAGCTCCATCCTTGATCCTCGGGAGGAAAAATACTTTTATTCGCTCTGCAGTTAAATGAGAATCCTGAAATATTAAAGATGTCGAGTTATCAACAGTTAAAGGATGTGTGTGAGATACTCTTAGATCGGTGATCCTCGTATATGCCACAAAACATAAGGGAATACTCACAAATCTCTATGAAGCAAATTGGCACGAATGCAAGCAAGCTACATGTTTCTAACTCTTATCCCAGCACAAAGTGCGCTTTGCGCTGGAAGATAAATAGCCTAAAGAATGAGCGTGCCCGTAAAGCGATTTCTTCCTCTTTTTCGGACATGAGTGTTTCGTACTTTCGGAATGGACCCTCGGTTCTTACTCGAATTCCAAAACCTGGTCCATCAACTTGGATGAACTCAATTCTGCACTGAACACTGTTTTACCAATGTGGAACGTCAGAGAGCGTTCAGTGCATATGTACCCTATGTTACAAAGCACAAATAATTATGTCTTAGAGACAACATATGATTAAATAAGTACTCATGATGTTTGCCATGCCGGTCTCGTGCACATCCACACTCCGGTGGGGTCACAAAGTAATACTCGAGGATCCGATTCCCCAGTTTGTCAAGTCAGCTAACACCAGCGGAAGCTCGATACCTGTGGAATGCAAAAATGGCACTATTCGTCCACACCGAAATCGTCCGAGGGGTATTTAAGCGTCAGCGGGACTCCTCTTTGACGTTCATTTATATGACAACCACCTCTAGCTGTTAGTTTTCTCAATAATCTATGGAAGTTTTCAAAAAAACCCTCTGTACTTCATGTCAGCTAATCTTAAACATGAGGCAAGCCACAAGCATTCAAAGTGAAGATTAACGTGAGATGAAACCACTGCTATGTAGGAATTATTGGGTCCATAAGTACCGTGCAAATCTGTACAAAGGAGAACATTAAAGCTAGTCAGCGATGTTGTCGAGCAGCTTCAATGAATCTTCACCAATGGTTGGCAATTTGTCAGTGCCACGGAGGATATGGTTTCATCTATAAAGACCTATACATGTTCTAAAACTATATTTTCAAAGGTGGAAATATATCACACGACACTTCAAGCACTGGTGGCTTGACTTACGTTGGAGATCAGCTGACACGAAACAAAGTAGGAAAGGTATTATTCAATCAAGGAACTCACAGCACATGTTATGTGGTTGTCACATAAGTGAATACACAGAGTAATAGTCTTCTCTCCTATACCTTCGTATTAAGATTGTTTTTGTCTGACGCGCAACATTGGATTGGGTAGCATGTGCGCTAGATGTTGAGGCCAGGCCTATGGAGTTCAAATCCAGGAGCGATTGAATTATGCTTCCAAACAATGATGGACTAAGCCTGCTCAAGGATGGCTCTGTAGCAGGTGCCCCCCTCGTTGCCAGCAGTGCCCTGAAAATATTAAAATTATGTTCCTCTTCCAGAAAAAAACCATACCTCCAAAAAATTCTTAGTACAAATTATTTCGGGTAGTTTAAAAAAGTTAGGACATTATCTAGCAAAAATGTTTCTTCTTAAATTAGGAATGATATACATAAAGTGATTAGGAGCTCAGTCATATGCTTTTGTGTGTAAGTGCAATGGGCCTGCGTAAGCCCAACCCTTGGTCGATGTGTTGTCCAATCCAAGGTTGCACCCCGGACAAAGAATCACCTTAATGTACTGACAAGGTGTTCCAAGGGATTTTTTTTCATCTTCATCTGATTCTGACAGATCAGAAATGTTAATTACACACTTAACGCTTTATGTGGATGGAAAACTACGAGGTAGAAATCTCATATCATAAATCATTTAGGGCAATTCCATCAATCATGTTCGACCAGAAATGCAATTTTCCGCAACCATCATTTTTCATAAAACGAACGAGGATGCACAGTTTTTTAGGCAGGGTCACACATACTCATGCCACATGCGTTCTACAAAGCTCCTCCACCGGAGCTCAAGGTGATGTGGCTAACAACGTTCCAGACATGGTGCAAAGACTAGTGGCAAACCGCAGGAAATGGGCCAAGAAGTATCTCAAAGAATGCAGAAGTCATTGCCCACAAAAAAGTGAACTTGAGATCCATGTTTTTTTTGTAGGTGTTGGTTTTCTGCACTAGCATGACAAGTTTCCACCTCTTCACTCCCACGTCTTAACTGTACAACTCTTTGTTTAACGTTCTCATTTTTGATCTCTCGGACACCAATGAAAGAACACTCTTTCGTGGATCATCCTGTATGTGCAGGGTTCGATTCATAAAGCTTCATAGGTTTTTTAAATTTCAAATATTTATACTTGACATTTGACTGAAAGTCGACCGACTCCATGAATTTTGAAGAGCAAAACCAATTATAGCACTATTGAGAAGAAGCTTAAAGTTGCCTTTCCACTCTCCAGTGGAGTTTAATATGTAAGGTAGCGAGAACCACTACTGCCAGATCGACATGATCGTCTCGCTACCTGCCGGAGTCATCCTCGGCCCCTCTTCCCTTCCCAATCTCCACAGCGAGTACAGGCCCACCAAGGGGTTTACGATAAGCTGAGGAAGTCGTAATGCATCGCAGGAGTTGCGTAGTTCTGCATGTCCTGCATGCTGCAGTGCGTTCAATAACTTCTGTCGGATTATCACTCTCCAGGTGTGCAGTCTTCATTTTTCGGCTACGTTGCTGAAAATCGTTGGGACTAAAACAGGGCACCGATAAAAATCGTGTGACCTGTGCATGTCTGTTGTGCTGGCCCTTTGTCACGGCCTCAGCGTCCTCAAGTTTATAACTAAGGTTAACTTTCTGAAACATGAAGGCAGCGAGCAGTTATGCTGGAGCGAGACTCCTTATAAATTGTAAAATAGCTAGGCATATTTAATGCAAGAAATAGTTCTGTTGCATCAAGAGCCCTTATAAATTATTAAAGACTGATGCTTACCGGGCACTATGTACTGGGTCGACGGACTCCACCAAGTGTACGTATGTCATGGTATGCACAGACGGAGACTTTCCATCCAACCTCCCTTTCTCTTCGCGCAGACTCAATGGGGCGGAAAACCTAAAGTGGATGATACCCATTCAATCATTCAGTGGCATAAGGAGGTCCTATTCGTTTGATTTCCTCTGGAAGGGTGGAATATACAATTCATGTGTGCGTGCGTATGTGCCCGTACACACACTTCTGTGGGTAGAAGTCACTAAACAAGAGCACTTACTCAAGATATGTCAGCTAGTGTGGGAGGATGTAGCACCTACGCATTGCGTGCAGTAATCACGCTTCACATAATGGAGACTTACGTTAATGTACAAGTAGAACAGCTTCCGTTGGAGCAGGTAATTGCCTGTCGTCCGTACATACGCAAATGCGACACAGCGCTCATGGTGCTGGCTAAAGTTCACCGGCCTTCAAGTGTATCTACTTTAAGCGTGGAGTGCAACATTTCGTGCTTTGTACACAGTCCTTCATGGCTTAGCTGGGGATGGGTAGCAGAAGCTGAGAGCAGAAGAACGCAGTCCATCAAAAGGGCCTCTTTCTAATCCATTTAGAGCGGACAGGAAACTTTGCACAAGTTGAGCAAAGGAAAGTACAAAGGACGATGAGAAATGCCAGAGTTTCGACATGACCCTATCCTCTCCTGTCTCTGAGAATTTGCTTACCGTGTGGCCTCACATCTCAAAAGATCCTTGAATTTCTGCAGATATGAAGACCTCAAGACCGCGGCGTCTCAACCTGATGGCCTCGCTGTGTTGGGCGTCTTCTTCCAGGTGTCGACCAAGGACAATCCGTACATCGACCGTCTCATCAATGGGGTGCTGCACGTTAAGATGCCGGGCAAGGAAGTCGCCCTGAAGAAGGTCATCAGGCTGAAGGACCTCTTGCCGGGCCAAGCCAAACATTTTTTCAGATACCGGGGATCTCTCACCACGCCGCCGTGCTCCGAGTCCGTCACCTGGTACGAATACATGACACCACAGAAATGCGCTCTTACAACGTTTCCCTACAGGACCGTTTTTGTTCAACCCGTCGAAGTCAGCGCTTCGCAGCTATGGCAGCTGCGTAGCTTGTTCGACTTGGACGACAAGAAGCTGGCGGACAATTTTAGGCCAGTGCAGCCCATCAACAGGCGGAAGGTGTTCATCAACAAGAAAAACTATAACAGGTGAACAGTCTGAAAAATACCGAGCCAAGTCAATTGGGATCGAGTCGAATCAAGCTTTGTAGATAAGCTTGAACTTAATTCAACATTTGCGGAGGTTCGCCTTTCAAAATAAAGTACACGAAGGTGATCCAACTTTCCAGGTAATCTGAAATACGGATCTCGCGTAACCGTAGACATCTAATCGGTCTCTTGGCAACATTTTAAGGCTCTGATATGGCCATTCATTCACTGGAAAACAACATTTAATGATGAAAGATGATTTTCTGCATGACAAGTTTGATGGCGGAACCATTAGTGGTCGATCAGAAATCGAGTGACCCCCGCACAGCACACAAACCTCACATCATCGGATCTCTTTTTGTGGGGACTCAGTGATCAGATGCGGACGTCCTCAAAATATCCCAGGTATGCGAACGGTAGTGCAAGGAATCGCCAAATCAATCGATGAGGGAATGATTCGGAGAGCAACGAAAGCGATGAAAGAAGACGATTCATGAGGAAAGGTTGGGAGGACTATTTGGATTTAGAAGGGTTGTGAATGAATAACACTGATAGCTTTGAAATTCCGCCAACAGACCTGTCAGAATGTCGCGGGCACGCGAGCTGTATCCGTTTCTTGTTTATCTCCGAAGTTTGGTCACTTAGTATACAGTATAAGATGTTAAATATTAACATGCCGGCGATGAAAAAATGCGTGCTTGTGACCTTCCAATACCGCCACTCGTCATCCGCAACCCTGACTCGGCTAAGCTGGGATAGCTTAGGGTGATGAGCTGCAAAAATCGGACTCGTCTCTATTGCTCTGTCGCTATGCAGGCAACTCCATGTTCGCAACAGTGGAAGATAGTGAGATAAGTTCAGATCACAGGTACAGTGAAGATCTTCAAGCCCAGAGAGATCCTGTCTGAACACCTGCTTATAAAATGGTTAAATGATAACATAAAAAACGGCGCTTTAAGATGTCACATCTAGCGAGGCCATGTATTAAGATGTGGTTAACTGGTCGCCAAGTTGACTTACGTGACTTATCGGACTACATACACCAGCCCGGACTTGTGATATAATCGGGGTTGTATTCATCACCTAATGTTTGCAATCTTGGCATTGTATGAGAATGAAGTGGCCATGGCAACTTCACAAGGTGCACTGTATGCCTTTGTAGTACTCTTCATGAAATCGTAGTGGCTGCATAACTCTGAACTGCTATTGCTAGTGATTCGCTATAGTTACAGCCACAAGTGGATTCGTAAATTTTATGCTGTAGCAGGAGATTCCTTTCACTGCTGTGTGGGTAGAGATTAATGCGTAATCGAAAGAAAAGAATAACCTATCAGATAGCATTTTCTTAGACAGGCTGACAGCCCTGAGTTGTAGTCCCTATTTGTTCTAGAGGAACAAGCACTTGTGATCTGTGTAGCATTCAACGCAAGAATGGCTTCGTTCCAGCTCCGACTTCGCCCCGAAGAAGATTTCTCCGCAACGTTACGATCCTTATCACGAGCAGCCTGAAGAGATGGATCATTTCTTTCTACTCATCATGTCCGTCATCATCTTCTTCATGCAATGCGGATTCGCCTTCATGGAGGCCGGAGCTGTCAGGTACGCCGCCACTGGGACAGCCGCGCAATGCTGTTGATTTCCCGGAGAGGCTAATGTTGAGAGCGACCTCTAGACACGCGCCATCGTTTCGCCGAAATTGCCTCTCCACGATTTGAACTTGCGTAGGCATTTCTGCCTCAATCTCTGACATGTGCGTGAGTGTGCGCTTGCGTGACAGCCAGAAAATGATGGCAGCGCTTGCCAAGCACCGCCAGCCCCCCTACAAGTGCTGCGCGGCAAGCAAATAAGAGCTCGTTTGATCTTGCGACCAAGTAATTTTGGAACTGAGATAACCAGTTATTCATTCGATGTGCCTTCGTAGACTCGCTTGTGCACTGAGGCACGCACATGTGTATGGTAGACACACTATACACACATTATATATGCACGGTGGCGACCGCGCAAAAAGACCCTTGTTGCAGTCCCTGTCCACAACAGTCACCGGAAACAAGGAGTGCAATCCTTGTTTGCCGAGGTTCCCCGCAATGAATGAGGCATGCCCATCAATGCTGCTCTAACTTAAACCTCCTTTGCTGGCGTTCACGCTAAGAAAAGCACGCACCTGCGCATGTTTAACGGATGGTGAAAAACTGAAGCTTGATGTATGGAGGAGTCCCTTTTTTCCCCTCCTGGAAAGATAAATTGTGCTTTCTTTTTTTCTGGAAGACGACGCAAAGGGGTTTAGAATCATTTGGAAGTTCTGTCTCTCTCTCTCTGGTTTTATCATACAAGCCGTGATTCGCAGTACAAAGACCAGTTCGCGGAATTCAGCAAGTGTATAAAAGGGCCTGTTTTTATGCGCTACTCTGAGTTAGGAACCTCCATTGAGCTTGAGAACGATTAGCAGCCGAGCAGAAATGGGGATCAGACCGTCATGGCAACATATAGGTGAGAAATCCCCTGGACTCAGCAGAGAGAACGGACGTAGAAAGCCTGCAGGGTAGCATATCTCTCACTCTATGTATGGAAAAAGAGTGAAAGTGAAACGACAGGGTGGCCCAGAGGCGTTTCAAAGTTTCAGCTTTCCACTTCTATATCCCCTTGTGCAGCATAGATTTCAGGAACTCTCTTTCTCGCCATATCTGCAGACTCAGAGGTTTTGTGCGGTCTCGATGACTTCATGTGGCATCAATCATTCAATCTCAAATTTGGAGAACTGATGTGGTCTCACCGGTGAGGGAGAGCGCAAAATTTCTCCCTTGTTCGAGTTTCCTCGGATGTGCTCGAGGCCTATTGGGATGTCTTCGAGCTTTCCGGGTTTCTGCTTTCTCTAAATGCTCGCACATCATATCAACTCCACGACAGGATGCTTACACTGTGAGCAAAAAAACCAGCTGAAGTCCATGTAGTGAAAGTTCAAAATTCGGACCATCTCTAGGACACCCTGTACAAGAGAGGAAGTTCCAGCAACCACAGTGAAAGGCACGATGCGTCCGTTGCAGTGTACAGCTACGTGAGTTCCATAAACAGCAAACTACTGCTTAGAGACACAAACAGCAAACCTGCACTTTCTCCTCATCATGTGTCACAAACAGCCTTGTTGAAGCAGTGCAGGTACGCAGTTTCAGTGCTGGCACCAATGCACTTTTCTTTCCATTTGGCTTTTTTGCTGCTCTTGTCGAGGCTGATACAGCTCCTCGAAGAATTCAGTTCAACGGAGATCGCTACGACGATTCGAGCGTTCCAGTGCGATCACAGCTCCTCCACCGTAGGAGGAGTTGAAACAAGACCTCCACAAAAGGGGCCGATAATCCGCCATGTCTTTAATGGATGCGTTACAGCAGAATGTCGATGACTTCCCGGGGCAAATTGAACAAAAGTTTAAATGACCACTGTCTCAATGAATCGGGCAGCCTACCTAATCCTCCAGTAGCATTCAAAGTCGACCTCGAAAGTATTGGTGACACATCGAGATTTGCTCATTTTCAGCATGGACGCGTGAAACTAGAAAAAGTTGTAGCAACGACGCTAGCAGTCATTCAAGTGCTCTATATTAACTGTCGTATTAACTATATGCTTCTGGCGCGAATTAAGACCGCGGTGATTATTTAACTTCCCGTCTGCAAATGCGGCTTCTGTGAGAGAGCAGTTACTAGTGACACATTTTTTTCTGTCTGTCACTGCGGATTGTGTTGGAGAGCAACAGCTCAGTTGGCAGATTTTCATCTTTGCAATGCTTCATTTTTTCCCTGGTCTTCCTGCTAAAGGTCGACTTATCAGATTTGTCCTTTGGTTAGGTCAGAGTGAAAACAGATGATCTTCGAAACTGATGTACAGTTGGTCAGCTCTGTGCAAAACAGCATTGTGATTGCTGTGTCTTTGGCAGAGCAGTTAATATTTCCACGCATTGCTAATTTGCTGCGGCCTCTTATTATTCAGTCTGCTCGCCGTGCGAGTGCGGCATACATCCCTCCGTCTACTACTTCTTCCAAAAATACTGTGATTTCAAAACATACAGTTCCAGAAAAATTCCCTCGTGCAACAAAACAAATCACATGTAATCCAAAAATTTCTGGTTAAGTGCTGAATGTGTAATGGGATTGTCTGATTTTTGGATATTGGAAATTGGACCTTGAATATGGTTATCTTTGTACGGCTTGATTTGAACCACATCAAGTGGATTTTTGACGTCACCTCCCAATAAGGGCTACAGCCTTGCAAAGGAGCCCGGAGAAGAGGGCTTCTGGTGCAGTGGGTGATGGTCCCAGTAGACTCAATTTGACATTATCTTTACCAAAGACGACCTTTGAATCATCGTCTGGTAAATAATTGATACTGATAATTTTCTTGATTTTTTATCCGCTGCGGTACTTACTCAATGCTCATTGAATTTTTGGCATCTGTCCTAAATAAACGGCAGCAGTTGGACGCTTGAGGCCCAAATTTGGGCTTCATAAGAATGAGGTGGCGCTCTGACCATGACGAAGCATATGCAGAGAAGACCTGCCATTGCAGCTTGGGCAGTCAGCTATAGTTTCTTTATGGTGCTCTCACACCGACTGAGAGGCATTAATGACAACACGTATTTAGTCACTTTGATTCAGTTGTCATCACACTGTGAACATGCAAAATTTCACCGCGATGACTTCAAAAATGCTTACGCTTTCTGGATGAATGTTACTTGGACTGATTTGGACCAGCCCTGTAGAAATATCGCGCTGCGAAGAAAAGATGAATGTCTCCTCTCCTGTCCAATACTTATGTCACTATAATATGATGTAATTCATGACTTGAGGCGGCAAAATAAGGCGATTGTTCTGATCTGTGGCCAACGCATCAGCAATCACAACGTGTGTGCCTGCGCGAGCGTTATATCAAAGATAATAAGTACGTGATACTCTGATCACATCTGCTACTACCAGGTCCAAAAACACGGTGAACATCCTGATCAAGAACTGGTTGGACATGTGCCTGGGCGCACTGGTCTACTGGGCAGTCGGATTTGGGCTCACCTTCGGCGAGTCCACGCCCGGACTGGCCAGGTTCATGGGGACCTCCTACTTCTTCTTTTACGACATGCCAGGTAATAGAAACGTCAGCCGACAATGTGCAAAACAAATCGACTGCATTTTTTGCGGGATGCGGGACTCATTCGTATCTGCGTGGTGCGTACGGATCATACGTCATGCGCTACGACTGTGCGATATATCGTATTAATATCAAATAGTACAATGCTTGTCTTGCACACTGTACATATTAGGCTAGTTTGGAAAGGTACTTTTTGTGGAAACTCACATTGCTTTATCCTGGGGTTTTGGCATGGGCCAAAATTAGAAGGTTTTACTAAAAAAGTTTCTTCCTAAAAGGTCGTTTACTATCTGCACTTTTAATTTGAAGTTTTACTGCAGTAGCGCAGAACATAGAACTTCTGAATTTGTAACTCTAAAAAGACTATTATGTTATAGAAGTGTCTTTGATGGCTCTGACATTTTAGGAGGTAATAGGGTGCAATGTCGGGCACTAGCAAAAAAAATTCAAGAGTTCAATCAGAAACACTTTTATAACGTAGCATTTTAGCAAAAAACGAACTCAACACTTATGTATCGACAGTACATACCAGCAAACTTAAAAAAAATGCTATGTTGTAAACGAATCTCTGACTGAGCTGAAATCTTTCTGGCTAATACTAGACATTGCTCCCTATAACCTGGCAGGACAGGCTTCAGGACAGGCCTCTGGGCCTCTGGGCCTGTCCTGAAAATTCTGAAGAATCCCCAATCCCAACATCAAGGATCTTTAAAAAAGATCTACACTAGCATCATCTTGTCGAACGATTATTTGGACAAGTGGTATCCATATACAGATTATTTCGGTAAAGTTACATCAACTTACTGTATCGCACAGTCGTAGCCTGAACGTAAGTGACACATTGAGACTTTGGCATGAAGCATTCTCTGCTGCCTTCTGAGAAACTTTCGTTTTTCTCTCTCTCTACTCACGAGTAATGCCTCTGTTAATTTATTGCCTCATGCTCCTGTTGTAGATCTCATTGGCTGCGAGAAGAACTTGGCCATTAATCACTCTTTGTAGCTAGAGTCAGGCCCAGGCGGTAATTGCGCTGTATTGTTCGCTGCGCTGTTTTTCTTTCGGCAACGTTATTCTTTGCTGTTGACCTCGGTAGGACTCCCCACGTTTCTCCCATGAAGGAACGTCAGACGTCCTCATGTTTCTGATCTGCCCAAAGTTTCCATCACAGCAATCCAATCTCGCATTTCTTTTCTTAGCGTACAAGCTGTCCAAGTGGTTTTTCCAATTCGTGTTTGCTGCCACGGCCGCCACCCTGGTGTCGGGATCGCTGGCCGAGAGGTGCAACTTCATCGCTTACATCGTGTACAGCATCATGATCACTGGGTAAGCAGCGGAACGACTGGTACTTGAAGGGCGTGTGTCTGCTTAACATTGATTTTTCACGCATGCCTGTAACAGCCCCGCAACGTGTTCAGTTTCTTCTAGAACGACATGAAGAGCAAGTAGAGGCACCATTCAGAAGTCAAATAAAGTTTTGATTGCGCGATGCTATATCACATATCGTCCTTAAGGACGATATCTTTGAGTGATGTGGGACCTGGAACTTTTACGGCAATTACAGGCAGTTAAAGGCGAGATAAAACAAAGTAAGGTGAAATTTTTAAAGTCATTTCAGCAATATTTTAAAAAGTCGGATGAAAGCATCAATCAATTATTTGACAGGTACGCATGCCTGGAAGATGATCAATCCAAAAGCCTTTTGCAGTGCAACTGATTCCACCTTTTTATCTTTCAACCTCTCACTATCGTAGCTGCCAATCTTGACTTGATTTAATTTTTTTGCATACTGCGCAAACAAACGAAATTTCTACTCAAATTTGAACATGACCATGACTGCAGCACAATTTCTCGTCCACGGATCCCCACATCACTTCATGCAACGTCCAAACACTCGAGCTTCACAGTATTGTCCGTGTGATGCAAATTCCCCCGCACCCGGTGCATGTAGAGGAGAGCACAGGAATAGTGGTAAATAGGCAAAGGTTGGTTTCGCCACCCCCGGAGAGGCCCGTTGCCTGTCATCGCCCAGAGGCCCTAAAGAAGCTCCAGAGTCCACTGATCGAAGGCTGGACGTTCAGCCTCATCGCCGGCTGTCGTCACGGACGACTTATTTAATGGATATAGATAGTTCACATCGTTCGAGACTTTCTTTTCGAACAAGACTTGCATGTCAGAGTTGGTGTTTTACGTCACCGCCAACTAACGGACTCAAGTCTCGCATGGTAACTTTTGCAGCACGCCTTACCAACACAACGTCGGCAAGCTTTGCCACGACCCACAGGAAACACGTAGCCGACGTAAAAGTTGTCCCTCACCTCCCCGGAGAATGCATAACAATGAAAAGTAGCGCATATGACGCAAAAACTTATTACGCAGATGAAGTTACTGCGTGCAGGACCACGTACCATGGCACTGGTGAGCGAGGTGCGGTGGCGCACAGCATTGCACAGACAGCAGTTATTACAGCCATAGTTGCTCAACGAGATGCTCAGAACAAACAGAAAGTCCCCGATGAAGGGGCACATTGGAGCGCAATGACAGCCTCGACTAGCCAGTATGACCCGTGACGTCTTATCTCTCCTTCTTCTTACTTCTTAGATTTATCTATCCAATGATAGCCCACTGGACGTGGCATAGAGAGGGATGGCTGAGGATCCAGGGATACTACGATTTTGCGGGCTCAGGGGTCGTTCATCTTACCGGAGGTGAGTCGATGCAAGAGAAACCCAACCTCTTTTGGGCTGAACAATATTCAATTTTGCTTCTCTTTATGCACGTACCGAAGGCTAGCATGGCATAAAAAATGCATTTTTCTGAAGCCAATGCCAGTACCTTTAGCAGTATGTACTGTTCACGTGTTCTCAGGCGGTTTCAATGGTTAAGAACGAAAACTCAATGTCGCACACGTGAGGCTCTTTTACGCAATCTAACCACGCTGCATTGTGCACATGCGTGTAAGCAAATACAATGTACGTGGACATGTTGTGCTTGCGTACTATGTGATAGCAATATTATTTAAAGGATTACTTTGTCCTGCAAATGCGTCAAGTCACAGGCTGTGCGAACACTGCTGGAGGCCACGAGCACTAGCATGGACGCGTGCGCTCTCGCTCTCTCTCTGTCTCTCTAGCTCGCACACATGTGCGTGTGCTTACATTAAAAATGCATGGGAGAAGCATTGATCTTTAGCGCAACGAAAGTTGAGAAGGGCAAAAGGCTTGTATACTAGTTCTAATATCTCTTCCTCCTGGTCTATCACGTCCTCCTGGTGAAATTACGCCGGGCCAGTAGCGTCCACCGAACTTTTAAGCACTTCATCATGCTTCGCGTGACCTTCTGCAACGTATTAGAAGCAGAACACCAGTCTTGGCGTTAAGAGAAAACACTGGGAAAGAGTCCGGAAACCACAAGGAAACTGCAACAGGAAAACGTTACTTTTTCCAGCAACACAAGCGGCCAAATTGAGCTCCCACTGCGACATGTATCGAATAGCGATACCCCACATAAGCTCTCCCCTGTTGCCAGTCTTCTGCTTTCCTGTCGATCTGTTGTTGCTTTTGTCCTGAAAAAGGTTCTCTCTTCTGTATTACACGTGTTTTGTTCACTGCAAGTACATACGACGTGCCCGTGTAAGTGCTTTGCTACAAAGCACTTAGGTGGGTATCGGACTCTGGCTCCCACTGGGTTACGGAGGCCGGGCGAACACGTGGGAAAATAGGCCCGGGTTTAGGGCAGAATAACAGTCGACGAAATAGTTAGGTGACGCACTGCTATTCAGTACAGACTCGGTGCACCGGTACAGCCCGCCAGCATTTATTACGGAGGCAGACAGTGCGTACGCGCGGGCCATCACAGGCTATTCATGGCGCTGATATACGCAAGTGCGATCGACGTACCCAGGAGAACCGCATGCACGCCGTACTCGACGTAACTCCCTTTCATGTTGAAAGGAAGGAATGGGCATGCTGAGTGGCCGAGCTGCCCAAAAAGGGAAAGCCTCAAACAGCACAAGCGTTAAACAATCATACCTGAAACACCTGCTGTACTCTCAGGTCGGGTGGCGTCAACAGGTATTCATTTACTCCGACAAACTCCACTCCTGTCACGTCAGCCTGTCGATGTTCTTAGATGAAGTTTTGAATTTGCAAGGATTGGATCGACCTTTTAGTGGGCCAACGGAGGAAATGGGGTCTATATCTATCTAATTACGCATGCAAAAGCAACGCTCGGATTTGAAACGCATGTTTAGTTGCATGCGCATACTTTGTTTTCGAAACACGCAGATTATGTCATCACAAGAGAACTTTACATACGAATAACATGAAAGCTCTTGAGTAACAGAAATGTGATCAGACATGCGTAACGGAGAAAGTGCTTAGCATATTCATTAGTGCTGTAAAAGTGAAGTTAGTTCGTGTCAAAATATTTGTAGATAAACTGCGCTATGCCTTCTTTGCGTTGTGGAATAGAACAAAAGTGGTGAGAAGGCAGTGGCCTCAATCATTCAGAATAAACGTTCAGTCATTAACCTCGACAAAGAACTTCTCAATGACATTCCTGCTGGGTGTGAAGCATAATTAACACGACAACCCTGCTGTACCCTGCTGGGTACAGAGAGTAGAAAGTCAATTTTCAACAGGGGTGGGTTTGGATCTGGCGTTAATGAGTGGACCGGTATTCGCTTCATGTGTAAGAGACGATTCAATATTTTTGTGTAAACCCATCTATAAAGTGAGCAAACACCTGATAATCGAGTAATTACTCGACAGCGGTGCAGCAAAACATTTCCAATCTACGTTAGATACCGAGAACTGGTCTCTTTCCTGGACAAAAGTAATTTGTTTGTCTCATTCGCAAGATGAAAGGATGCCCGAATCCGTCACTTTTGCAAAAAGACTTCCCCATGCCCGCACTCTTGTTGCAAAAAAAGTGAGTAATTTGATATTAAGGCACCGATGATTGGCAGATCAAGGTGATACAGCTAGCAGTTTGGCTGAAATGATCTCTGGTATCTACTAACAGCTCGGGTGGTCATGGAGTTTGTAGCCAACAAATTATGAGTGATTTAGAGGTGCAATCAAAATGACTCCTGCCGTGACTTCAATACTTCAGTTTTTCCACTGACATCGAAGACTTTTGCTCCAGGAATATGACAATGCCCAATCTGTTAAGCAAAAAGCATTTTGCCATGTTGCATGTATTGCTACAGAGACGGCAGATTGATCAGTACTCCGACCACGATTAGTGCTCCGGAGTGAATCAATGTAGCCATTCAAGATTCGGTCCTACTTCAATTAGCCAATAATAGTCGCCCCCCTCAAATAGTTTACCTTTTCTTGGAAACTTTGAAACGAGAGTACTTCTTTTTTTTAAACGGAGGAAGTACTAATCTTTAATACAACTTCAGCGCTTCAATTGTTCTCTTCATTAATAATGTTTCCATCCACGTGCCTTCACCCGTGCACGTTCATCTGCACTGTACGTACATTCGTTCGCTCACAATAAGTTAGTACGTTCTGTACACAAGCATTTACGCCGCTCTCTTTCTGCTTCTGTTCTGCTCGCCTATCACACGCGAGAGCCTCTGTCGTACTTCACACTGACTCTGATGCTTAGAGAGGCGTGGAAGGGCGGAAGATCAGTGGTAACTCGAACGGTTCCACATGTGTAAGAGTCATTTCTGCCTACTCGAAAAGACATTTGGACCTGGCTGGTTTGGTGATGGACTGATCAACTCCAATGGTCCAGATATCCTCCTGGTCGCCGTCATCCCACAAGAAGTCTTTTCTGCCCCTCCTCTTTGACAAATATTTTTGGGGGAAAATTAAACTGACCAAATAGTAGATGTTCTCCTACGTTGCAAAATTAAATTTTCGCCAAATCATGCGCAAGTGCTCTGCACGATGACCCTATCTGTTGTCAGTCAGGCTATGCTCTTGCATAGGGATGTAATCAAGCCAGGCTCGAGGCTGGAGGCAGTCTTGGACAAGCTCGATAAGCTTCAGGGTGGAAGGTCGATCCCTACTGTGCACTATGCAATCTCGCGTATCTCTCATCTCACATGCATCTGAACATGCAGCAGACAAGATAGCACAACAAACCACATTTTAAGAACTCTAGCACCAAATTTGACTGTCACAAAGCAGCTGACCCTAATGAATATAATGATTCGATGTCTTATGCTCTCATCTGAGGCGCAGATTCCGCACCAAAAGCTGCCACTACAACATCTACAGCCAATTTTTCGGACATTATGTGCGTCAAAGACTGTATGTACGAATGTTGCTCTATCTTTCATTGCAGCGGTTTGCGCGCTGACCGGCTGCGTCTTGATGGGTCCGCGGATTGGAAGATTCGACAAAAATGGGCGTGCGGTGCCAATGCCGGGGCACTCGGTACCTCTTTCTGCACTTGGAGGACTCATACTTGTTTTTGGGTTCTTCGCTTGCAACGGCACCAAACAGGTACTTACATACTTACGCATGTCATACGAGAATAGAAAAGAAAAGAAACCAAATCACCTCGACCCTTCAGGGCAGCATTTCTCACGCTGGCGATGGCGTGGCCATTGCCACGGCCATCGTGAACACGGCGCTCGGCACCTCCGCCGCGGGACTCGCCACGCTCATCTTCAACAAGACCGGAATCGTCCCCGGTACTGGAGGAAATTATAGCTTCCTCCTGACTATGAACGGATCTCTCACAGGTATATCCACGTAAGCGTGAGTCGTTGCTATAAGCATATAGCACTGCGCAATTACAGTTCCTTCAACTATGCGTGCCGTAGTATCGCAATCCAATAGTTTTCTCTTTCTATCTCTCCGAGTGTGCAAGTAAACAGCCCAAACTAGCATTATCCAAGCAGCTGTTCATAGCATAGGTGTACGATTGTTCTAGATGCTCGGGGCTATGAGCGTCATCCATTTTGGGCAAAATACGTACACAAACTACTAACTTTGCGGGCTCGGCCGAGGCAGTACGAAGAGACCAAGGATAGAAGTCTGCGGACAATTGATAAGACTCTCATGTCTGCCTCCGCATGCACTTTTCCATGCGATCAACGTACTTATGCGAAGCCCCATTTTCCCCCAAGGGGAAAACTAAGCTGTTGTGGCAGAAGACACCAGGGGGAGAAGAAGAGTTGCAATTTTGCATCCTCTAGTATCGTTATTAATATTGCACAACTCAGAATGCGCGGCTTCGTATGATGATGCGTATTTGCACCCGAGCTGACTCGATCTGCCTAAACTATGAGTCTCTACCAGGTGCATTGCTGTACTATCCGTACTTATCGTACTTTGCTTCGTCTCTGAACGTGATCCTTAAGTCAGTATTCAACGAGATGAGTGCGGCTTACAGTGTGCAAGCCAATTCGCACACAGCGAGACAGACAAATGCTGCATCGTCTCTGTCGCTTGTGTCTTCCAGGCACAGTCGCACTGTGCGCCGGCTGCAACGCCTTCCCGGCCTGGGCGGCCGTGGTGGTGGGTGCCATTTCAGGGCCTCTCTTCCTTTTCTTCAATTATCTTCTCCTGCGCATGAGAATCGACGACCCTCTTGATGCAATCCCAGTCCACGGAGTCGGCGGGATGTGGGGAACGCTCAGCGTCTACATCTTCAAGTGGGATGGTGAGTCCAAAAAAGAGAATGGCAGATTGCCTTCTATTGCGATGAAGCATGGATGCCTACCAGGAATCTTGATGACCGGCTCTCGAGCTTCGTTCATCGGTCTCGGCTGGAACGTAGCGGGTCTCCTGGCCATCATCTGCTGGACAGCAACTCTCTGCTTTGTCATGTTTTATCTGCTCAAGATTTTTAGGATGCTTCGGGTGGAAACAGAGCACGAGTTCAAAGGTATAAGTGCATATTTGATTAAGCAGGTTTTGTTTCGCATTTCAAAGAACTCTCCGTTTAAGGCATGGATCTGCTGAAGCATGGCGAGTCAGCCTACCCGGCGGATGCATGGGTGGAAGCGCAGTACATGAGTGGGGTGAGCATGCAATACCTTGGGTAAAAACCCCTGAAAGCGCATACATTCATGACTTAATCAAAGGCTGGAGACATAGCTTCTAATGGCGAAACTGTCGGTGGCGACGGCCAAGGCAGCTCCTGCCGCTCCCGTCGCTCAGGCCGCTCAATCTCTTCTCCCAACCCCCTTGGCGGATCAGGCGGTGGCGGTCGCGATCACAAAGGCAAACTGAGCAGCGAGAGACGCGACGGACTCCCGCCCAACATGACGTTCTCGCGCGCGGCCTCGTATAACAACCCACACGAGATGTTTCCATCGGCTTCGCGGCTCTTTTCAGGGATGAACTCGGTTGCCGGTGGCGTCACCGTCTGGCCGGCGGCTAATAACGGAGAGAGCGGAGACAACAAGATGGAGACATTGGCCGAGTCAGGTACCTGTCATGAAATGATCAGCATTTCAGTACATATCCCGCTGCATTGCAACTTCTGGCACGCAGCAGCAATCTGTGCGCATGCCACGGTGGCGGTATAAGTCTGCAACTCTGAGGGAGTTATTCACCACGTGTTTTTAAATGAGGTGCAACTTCAACGTAGCCAACTTGATGATGATTTCATCTGATGCCAAAGTTCATACGATAGCCTATACAAAGCTATCAGCTTTGCTGACTTCGCTGTCGTGCAAGCTAATGAGTGTCCTGAGCACAAAGACTGTCTAGGAGGAGGCTAAAAAGTGAAGGTTTCCGACGTTATTCTTAGCTCAGGGGGCTACCGGGAAGTGGTGCACTTGTATGCATCAGCGCATGAGTGAATTCACTAAGAACAAAGTCAAGTCTCTAAGTCAACCTACCACCTACGGGCTGTTTTGGCAACTTTTGAACATACAAAAAGGACTCAACAGAGAAATACGAACTTCCCATATTGGGTTTCATCCATTGTCCCTGCTTTCCAGCTACACACAACATCAATTTCGTGAAACTCATGCCCCATGACAGATGTTGTACACAGGCCCTTATTTAAGGCCAAGTTTCTCGCCACTTCAACATTTCAGTATGAGCCAGAAAGGATCTCTCATTTACCAACACTAATTTCTCCGCATCCAGAAGGAGGACAGAGGCTGGTTTGATATCAAAGCAGTCCTCGTGCCAGTACCAGCTTTTTGGGTTGGAACCAACGTTTTGGAATCTTCAAAAATGGACCAGTGCTCAGATGAGCTGCCATGTTTAGTGGAATTTTTATTTTAAATCTGAGTGTTTTGTCAAAAAGTTATGTACTGCATTGAAAAGACTATGTCATTGTGAAAACTGGTCCCACCTGCAAGACTTCAAAGCAAACTTGCTTTTCTGGGGATTGTGTTGACACCGAGCACGCTGTAGACCCCTGGATGCGAAGGAACTCAGGAACTGTAAAAATATAGTTGAGTATATTGACATCCCACGGTACTACATATGTACATCTATGTCCTGCACCTTTCTTTCACGCTCTCTAAGATGAGGACGCAGCAGCAGGTATCAAGTTCATGCAGTCGGCACGTAGTGCAGTGTTGTGCATGTCAATGCGAGACATGGCGAGATTGGTAGTTCATACTCACCTATAGTTACATATACATAGTTATATACACCTGGACTTTTACAGCCTGCGTACAATGGAGTCCGCTCGTGTGAATCACTTTTGGAGACGCAAATTTGATTCTCAGGTCCAATTGATTCTTACTTGCAGAATAGGCTAAACATAGGTTTATTCTTGTGATATAATTGAGAATAAGCTGTCGGGGCGAGATTGCGTCAGGATTCGACCAAGAATTTCATTTGCTGTGGCTTAAAACAGGTCCGGGACGGAAAAATTGCTGAAGCTGTATCATGGCAACGCCTTAACGAGTGCGGTCAATAGCGTTCCTCACACCTTGACTGGATAAGGGAGCTTTCTAGTCTTACTTCTCTTCTCCTAACCATCATTCTCACCTGCAAATCATTTCTCACTTCACTCGCTCTCAGCATGCTGGATGTGATGACATACTTAAGAGCATTTTCACGTACGAACGGATTCTGACAATCAGACCTTGTTGAAGATTACAAGGAGAGAATCTTATATGATAAAATGCCAGTTTGTTTGGGACATTGGATTTTCATTGTTACATCCAGCGACTCTTATGCGCGGACTCCACTGTCTTAAGAAATACTGGGGGGGGGGGGACATCATATTGTACGTATACACTGCAGTAAGATTTTCGGTACACATTGCAAGGTTGTGATGATTTTAAGTGCTGCCATGGATAGGGAAAAAACTTTGTACATTAAATTGACACTACTGTTACTTTGCCGTCAACTTTGTCTCATTTCTGTAACGATTCCTGGTCTGAGCGTACAATTTGATATGGACCCCTTCATACGGATGTACAGCATGTGCATGCCAATTCGACCCACTTTCGGTAATTATGCCTACGCATGTGTACATTAGGAGGTCGGCAGCTTCTTTGAGAAGTCCTTGCATGTGATTGTTCGATTCATGTTGTGTGCTAACAACACATTTGACAACGGCAGGGTGTTTCTGACAAACTGTAATAAGTGTTTAAGTTTTTAAACAATGTCTTTCTTTAACGTCGGCCTTCCGGGAAATAAAGTTTAAAAAGGGGCAAACTGTTTTTCATGATATAAGTCACCAGTCACTGTACATGTTCATCACCAGAACGTGGAACGCATGAAGCCATTACCTCAGATAATAGAACCCAAAGTTACTACTACTCTTTGGCAGATGCACCCTGTACACTTGAAGTTGTGCTCCAAAAACTGAACGTCGCTTAACAATTTTACTGCGATTCTTTTATAGCATCTCCAGACGAAATCGCTCCGCTGAAGGAACCTGACGAAGAGGCCACGATAATCTCGGGATAAGAATACTCTCGATTTGAAGCTAGACGAAGAAAGACGTGCAGTTTTACGTAAGCGAGCGCGTATTACGTATGTTCTAAATCCATATGAAATCTGTATTATGATGCTGTATTTGCAAGTTACAAGAGCATTGTATTGAACCTTAGACGAGTTTCGTGATCGTATATATATTGAATGACATCGCTACAGAGCATGTATAATAGGTGCACAAACTTGTAAAAATATATATCTATATATATCGATAAATAGCTGCATTGAGTGTCCAAAAAGAATAAAACCCTAATCTCGTTCTCTGAACAGTTGACACAGGTAGAAGGCCTACGGGCCAGTGGGGGCATCCAGCTGATGATACGTCTGCTGCCCGTGCCGCAGCAACAGTTTGTGTACATTGTACCGTGCAAGAACACGACATAGAACGATTAACACAGCTCCCCTCTAAACACAGTTTTAAGTTTCAACCAGGTGTCTTTTACACTTCGACAACGTCAGTAAAGTCTTCAGCAGACTTTGGGAGTAGACGGAAAGGCAAAGAAACTGTCTCATGTGACCGGAGAAGGTATCCTCTTTAAGTCATACGCTACAAAGTATATTTCTCTTCCTGCACTCAGTTAAGAACATTAAGGATGTTTCAGGCCTTGTGGCTTGTCCTACGCGTAAAGTACAATTGAAGTAATGTTCTTAATGTGTGCTGTTCTCTGTCATTCTCTCACGAACAGTGAAAGCTACGTCATAGGATTTTTCATGTCATTTTTCCCAGCTGGACGGCCATGTCACATTCTTCTGACATAAGCACAGCCGATGCTGACGCCACCGATGACACGATCAGGGAATTTGACCCGCTGGTAGAGCATTGAAGCGATCATTTTTGCCGACCAGATCGGCAATCAAAGAGCGACAACGTGGCAATGGCGATCACTTTCGTACAATCGCAATATACCATTCACTTGACAGCGCTACTGCTGTATTTATTCTGACTGACACAACACACGAAAAAAACATGTCATGACTTCTGACCAAGCATGAACCTTTTATAAAGGGATTGGAAGCTCCAGGTAAGAATCCAGCCACCAGTTACTTTGCGTCCTGCTCGACCGCAACTTGACCTTCAGTGATCGCCATAGCGATCATTTTTAGGGGTAATCTCTCACGATCGCCGATCATGTGGCAGCCATAAAATCGTGCGATCCTCGATCAGTGATCGCTGATCATTTGTTCCCTGATCATTTGATAGCTCTTTAATGCTCTGCCCCTGTTCACTGAGCAAAAGTTCGCGGACGAGGAAGAAAAGAGAATCCGACATGCAGAGTTAAAGGTGCCCCCGCCACCAGCAGCTGAGGCCACAGGTTACATCAGAAATGCCAGGTCTCATGACCAAAGTGAGAGGTGAGCGGAGATATATACAAACACTTATCATAATACAAGGTTTTGCACGAAAATGTCGCCAAGATCTGAGTTGACTGTGCGGTATATCTTGGTGATGTTGCAAAGTGTTGGGTCCATAGTGTTATGTTGCTTCAGTTGAGTAAGATCAACATGTCGGCGGATTGAGCAATATTATGGAATGCCGGGAGCAAAATCCGAGATTACTCGGAGTGCCGGGTACTTCTCTCGAAAACCAAAAGGGCGACGAAGAACATTAATCTCTTTTTTTTCGAAGTGTGAAGTAAAACAGTAGTTATATGTATAACTTGCAACTATTCTTCATCACCCCCTTTCCATGCCACAACTCTAGGCCCTGCTCAAAGGGATGTCTATGCTGCAACTTTCTTTTACAGACCACCTCCTCTCATTTCCTAGGGACTCCTCGGATTCCCTGGTACTTATCTCATTTCCTAGAGATTCCTTGAAGTCCCCGAGTCCTTTGGGCTTTTCATGAAATGCCTAGGCATTCCGCAGACACACTCATTGTATGGTACTTTTAAATTAGCCAATGACATACCTGTGAGTAACTTTGTGGAGCACCAACTTTGGCTGGTCCAAATCAGTCCAAATTTAGGATTACTCACGACCCCCTTTCTTTTTAAACTGTCAGTATAGTTTATTTGTGTTGTGCTAGAGAGATAAAGGATCCCTCACTGAAGTGTGACAATAAAAAAAAGTTTCGTACCCACTCATCCTAAGAGTTCATCTCCCGTACAAACATTCCAAATCCGAGCATTGCATTATCAGCTCTGTGGCAGACTGGTCATATTGTTTAGCAGAATAGCCTGATCAATAGTCAGGTCAACGTCCTCACGTGAGACACAACGACCTCAAAGGTTTTGTTTCGTTGCTCCCTTTTGCATCAGCATCAGAGATGTCAATTGATCGCCTAAACCAACTGTTGTCGGATGAGAAAAAAAACCGAAATTCTGAAGATAGGTAAGTTACTGATGACCTCTTTGCTAGCCGAAAGTGATAAGCAGAGATTGTCCAAGGTCAGCATCCTAGTTCACACTGCTGCTCCTCTGCATGCCAGGCAAAAGCAGTGGAATTCTTGATGAAGTTGAGGTTTAGAAGCTTTGATTAGTTGGCGTTGATTCTCTCCTGGAGTGTGTCGGGGCTCTCGGCTGGCTTGGCGTCAGTCACAGCCTCGAGTCAACTTCAGGCAGCAAAATCTTGGCTCGCCTCATTTTTTTCAGATTCCCCTTGGAGCTTGGCGTGTGTCAGATCGCCAGAAACGTCTGTCAGTTGGACTCAAAAACCAACAGCCCAGTGTTGATGAAACAAAAAGTCACAGCTGCCTTACATCTTTTATTGGAATGGCCAGAAATTAAAAACAATGCATTTTGTTCTGTCATGTTTTGTTCGCTCTCGCTCATACTGAACAATTGCGTGCAACACTGTTGAGCTGCACTTCATTCGTCATCACTTTGTGTATTAAGCTTCTACACTCCTGCTTAGGTTCATCCTCGTGGGTGGCCACAATGGCCCTCGCAGCGTGCCCAACTACAACTCCTGCACCAACGACACCACTGTGATCAATGGGCGGCCGATGTCATTAGGAAGTGAAGGCTTTGGCAAAGACTTCACTTCAAGGTCACTGCTCTTCTGTATCCATGGGAACAAGTGGGGCATGGCCGAGTGCTGCGACAACAAGCTCAGGCAGGCGGGCAGGCATGGTAAGGGCGAGGAGAGAGATCAATATGGGGAAAACACATTTCATGGTTAAAGTTCTAGGACATGCAGAATTTGTCTTGATTGTTATTTTTGTGCCACGGGTCTGAAAACATGAAACCACCTTATTGGCCAAAGTATGGAACATATTTCCTATATATTGGATCCACTGGGTTTTAGGACTCCATCGCACCGAACTTTCTAGGTTTATTTAAGGAAGTTCACTTGTTCGAGGCCTCATAAGGCCAATATAAGGCCAGGGAAGAAGATCTGAGATGATAGAGCCAGGGAAAAGATCTGTTCAAGATCTTCATGAAACTTTTTCAATAACGAACTCTGAGGTGTATAGATACGTACACTATTCCACAGCAATTTCAGATTGGACTCTTTTGGTCACGTGCACCATTGCTTTTCTTCATTGTTACCACGACTTTCACCAGTTAACAATTTGAGGTAGCCAATTCATCATTCAAGAGGAAAACAGGAAGCAAATTTAGTGTGTCTCACGCTTCGCACCCACCACGCGCAAAAACTAGTAAAAGTGCAAATCAGCCGCATCAAAGCTGCAAATCAGCCACGAAAATTAGCCCCGTGAAAGCTGAAAATCGCAGCCGTGAAAATCAGCCGCGTAATTAGCGAAAAACCAATGGGTCGCGCTAAAGCAGCCTCAAAAGCTAGAAAAATCGGCCGCGCAAGAGCTCGAAAGTCATCCGAGGAAATAAAATCGGACAAATATATAATATAGAATAGGTGTATCCATTTCTTCACACTTCAGGCCTGCAGGCATTAGCTGTCCTACAACTACAAACTACAAAAAAATAGGAGCTGAAAGGCACATGATAATTTAAAATTCATGGGTCGGATCAATCGATCGACCCAAAGACGAATGATAAACAACATATAGTGAAAAATTCAACTTTGTAATAAAATTGAACAGTAGCCTTGACAACAACTGCCATGATTTCATCAGGCTCTCTCATTTCTCACTCGGTAAGGTAGCATCATCTCGGTGAAACAGAGGGAACTTTATTTCACAGCCATGCTCAAAGTGGTCTCCACCACGGCAATATTTCTTGTACTTTGGCAAACATCTTGGCAGATTTGTCGAAATGCTTGTTTCAAATGCTTGCGTCATTTCGGCACAAAACTGTCTGTCATGATTGACAATCGAAATTGCGCAGAAGTTAACTGTCGCCATGCGCCCAATTCTTACGAATATGAAGTATAGCACAGCTTCTGCCAAATCTGAAGTGGATCTGTCGAAACTAAGATTAATGTGCATTGACTTAACGTCAACTAATATGGTATTAGCACAAAAGAACAATACGTTGCGTGCCGTTTGTTTAACTGATTGACGCCAGCATTATAGTACACGCGATCATTTTCTCTAATCCAGAGGGCCGCAAATTTTGCGTTGCCGCCAGGCGTTCGGTATTAATTATGTACGTATTACATTAATTATATATGCAAGTAGCGCTCGACCCCACCCACGCCATCCCTCGGGTCGTCACAGCCCTCGCGCTTCAAAATGCAAGCGCGGGCGTGTAGGCCTTGCCCAGGAGGACCTTTGTAGTTTAATGTCACTTTTTTGTATACCATCAGCTTCCCCCATTTCTCTTGCAGCGCAGCACAATATTTTTTCCTGCCCTCATAGAGTAGAAGGTGGTGCCACTGGTCATTAACCAAAGGAAGGGGGGAAGGGATTGGAACCCGAGCCTCTTGCATGGGGACCCGGACATTCACACTCTGAGCTATTGAGCTCGGAGCGAATGCGGGGCTTCAAAAAGTGACCCAATTGAAAAACGGGTGGCAAAATGTACGGCCCGCTCCTTTGTACTAGGAGCGGGCTGTACATTTTGCCCGCCTGGTCTACAGTACAGTAAACAAGACACGCACTTAAACAAAAAAAGTCACGGTAAAGTATATACGGCCCGCTGTATCCTCTGTGGATGCTAAATATTGGCAGAGAAATGGCTTGCTGCGTATTCCGGGAAACTGGGAATACGTCTAGCGACAAACTACGAACTGCATTCTTGCAAAGTGCCTTTACGGCCCTCAACCGGGATTGACCAACCTAGGGCTCTTTGATGGCACTCGGGCTCCGCTCCGGATCCCAGGTTCGTGCCGTAAAGACATTCTTTACCAGGAATGCAGTATATAGTTAGCACGTACAGGGTAGATAACTGAAACCGCATCATCACACCCCCAATTATGATTAACTTCAATGATTCACTATGCATTCGAGGTCCTTTTTTTCGTCTATTTGTCAGTCTTATCGGTTGTCTGCGGTCCGTGCAGTATCACTATGTCGGTGCAATTGTACATCAGCACGTACATTGGATTGGGCAGTCACGTTTGTCGACCCTCTGCTCATACGATTTGACTTTTTGTTTCACTTCTTTCAGCCTTAAAAAACAAAAAAAGGGACGTTGAACTACGAATGTCGATCTGGACAGGGCCTACGAGACTACACTCTAGGGCCTTGATGACTGTGCCTCTAGGCCCTAGGCCCTAACTGGCCCCTGGGGGCTGCCGACAGCACTTTCACCCCGAACAAGTGCTCCTCGTGACTGAGGGAACAGACAAAAACAGTCATTATTTTCTTTTTAACAATTCTACTCCCTTCAAATGTCATCCAAGTCGTGAAGCTCCTCTTCTGAGTCCAGAGTCCTCGTAGCCGAGGACACCAGACCTGAAGTTGAGTTCAGCTCCGCTTGAGCTGTGGCTACCTTCCTCAGTGCCGCTCTTGCTGTTGAGCTGCTCTCCTCATTTGCGTCCTGATGCTCATCCTTGCCCATTGTTGCCGAGGCCATTCCGGCCACAGTGCTCTCCTAGCCAGGATGGAGAATCTGTCGACGACAGACATGTTGGTCCAATTGGACCCCTCGGTGGCAGTTATGGAGCTGGCTGCATCTTTCAGTAGCTCCAAAGACTTAAACCATCACCCCTAGATGATGGGAGCACTTGATGGGCACGTTTTGGGTGGCTGAGACTGGCATACCCAAGACTGAGTGAAATGTGAAAAAAAATGAAAGGACAGGAGACGATGATCAGTCAATTTCCTCTTTGTCCTGGTGCTTGGGATCTCTTGCTGCTGCTCTGATGATGCCGGGAACAAAGACGGGGCAATTGTCAGTCAAGTGGTCCGGTCCACCCGATGGAACAAGATCGTACGACACCGAGAGGACTGAATCACTCTGGCATATTTTTGCATCCTTGCCAGAGTCTCTATGCTTCTGCTTCATAGCAGCAAACGAAGAAAATTGGCTGTGTTTCACAGTCAATGATAACCAAAATCTTTCCTGTAAACAAAGACTATTCGTGCAAACATGATTTGCAGCAGTGATTTCATTCCAGTGTTGGAGCTAAAAGATCTTGCATCATAAAGTCGGGAGACGATGGCGACTGGACAGTTCAGTCCCCCGGACAGTTTAGTCCCCCGGACAGTTCAGTCCCCTCCCCGACCATCTCATTTTGTGCCTTCTTACATCTAATTCTAGGGATACAGGAATGTACGTGCCGGAATACGACATGCATCCATAAGATAAAATGCTGTTTTTTTATTCTTTTTTGGTGAGTGATGTTTTCTTGTTGTGCCTTCCTACTACTCAGTACGCTTTGATACTTAATACTTAATTCTCCTACAGTTAAAAGACTCCTGTTAAAATCCATAACATAAAATGCTGGTTTTTTATTCGTTTTTGGTGATGGTTGGCTTTGGTATTACTGCAATATGCTGTGTGTCCTGTGTACCCTCACAATTAGTGAAACTTTGCGAGGGCTAAGATGTTGAAGCCAAACCTAAAGTATCGGCTTCTGCTTTTTTTTACACCTAGTTGTCAGACCATCTCTGAACTACACTTTGGACGAGCGAATTGACCCAAACAGCGTGGTCAGCCCTAAGAAGAAAGAGACCCCTTCACCGGCGGAATCAGGCAAATTTTGTTTCTTTCTATTCACTTTTATGCATGCATCTCAAACTTTTCTTGTTATTTGTTTACCCCAGGGATTCACTGTCATGATGAGCTTGGTGACCGTGCTGTCCTCGATATCAGGGCCCGCAACAAGTTAATATTCGCCTCTGTCCTCTGTATTGCATTCATGATTGCTGAGGTTGTTGGTGAGTCAACAAGGCTACTCAATGTTGCGCCACTTCATGGATATTTGCCGCAGGTGGCCTTTTGGCAAATAGCTTGGCCATCATGACAGACGCCGCTCATTTGCTTAGTGACTTTGCGGCATTCATGATCAGCTTGGTGAGCATCTACGTGGCTACCAAGCCTGCATCTGCAAGATTTAACTTCGGATGGCATCGGTTCGAGGTCGTTGGTGCTGTCATATCTGTTTTGGTAAAACTCTGTGAATGCCCATGACTAAGCTTGACCTCGTCAAAGTGTCATTTTTCAGCTGATCTGGGTGTTGACTGGGGCTCTACTGGCCATGGCCTGCATTAGGCTCCTGAATGGCGACTACAATGACATTGATGCCAAGATCATGCTCATTACAAGCGGATTGGGGCTTCTTGTGAACATCATGTGTGTATCATCAGCCAAGTTGTGCTGCAGCCACCACTGTGTATGAACTTGATTAACCTTGCACATACTCTGCAGAATGGGCTTTTCTCTTCATGGAGGTGCACATGGACATAGTCATGGCGTGGGCCATTCCCATGGTGGCAGTGCCCTGGCTACAGCAGCAGCAGAGACTGGCGGTGTTGGCAATGGAAACTCACACAATATGGAAGGCACAAACATCAACGTCAGGGCTGCCATGATTCATGTTATCGGAGATTTCGTCCAAGTAGGAATACGCTTTGCTTGACACTACATGATACAGTCAGTTTGGACCCTTCTTAGAGCCTGGGGGTGTTCGTGGCAGCACTTTTTATCTACTTCATTGAGGGCATCGGCTACCTAGACCCGATCTGCACTGTCATCTTCTCTATCATTGTTCTCTTCACCACCTTCAACATTCTGAGGGAGGTCTTTGGAGTTCTTATGGAAGGTGAGAGCAAGCGGAAAAGACTTGCCAACTTACGTAATTGTCTCTTTCCATTTCAGCCATCCCTAAGGGCGTGGACTTTGAGGTGGTAAAGACAACATTCATGGGTGTTTCTGGCATCAGGGCAGTCCATAACATTCGGATCTGGGGTCTCACTACAGAAAAGTTTGCCCTGGCAGCCCATCTGGCAATAGGTAGCTAATTTCATATTGCTGTTGTCCACCAAATTCACTATGCACCCAATTACACACGAGGTTTCTCCCTTAGAATCTACTGCAGATGCTCAAGAGGTCTTGCGCGAGGCCACTGCAAAACTCCGAGCAAAGTACAACTTCTTAGAGATGACTCTGCAGGTAGAACTCTTCCAGGATGCAATGAACAGCTGCAAGCAATGTGAGAACCCGAAGAATTGAAAGGGAATCGTGGTTATAATGCAGTCCTTCGTTGTCTTTCTTTTGCATTTCATGGGTCTTCTCAGTCAATCAGTACATTTGTAAAGAACTACTAAATAAATATTTCTTTTAGGAGTCACCTGACTTTTGTTTGGCATCCATTAAAGAAAGTGTTAGACGAGTGACGACTGGAGAGCGAAGAAAATGTGTCATTAACCTAAAAATTTGGCCCCTTCTCTCTCCCGAGACCCAGACCCAGACCGTGCATAACTTTTTAGACAAGACACAAGACGGTCCATTGATCCAATGATCCAATTCACAATTGAACGTGAACTAGTTTTGCCTCATACTGTACTCTGATGTTGGCGACTACACTTTCACGTGAATTGCATGTGACTTATCTTCGCTCTGTGGTGGGTAACGGGTCTTTAAATATTAAACCCTAATAACAACCGACAGCTTGAGCTTGTACTAGGTCGGATAGCTCACGAATGTTAAATTTTAGGCAAATTTGAGTAATATCGATGGGTTTCATTAACCGTGAACTGCTCAAGACTAACTTTAGGCACCCACTCATTTGTTTCTCAATTCTCATTCATTGGTTCAAGCATGCTGCAGGTGCAGTAAGTGCATCAATGAATTCCTGTCTTTCTTCAGTGTTAATGCTGTGCTTGGCAAATGCCCAAAACTCGCTTTTTGACTTGAAATGTAGTAGAACCCCTGACTCCAAAGATTCTGCAAAAGGTTTCAAGTAGATTTGTTCTGCGTAGACTTTCACTCAGAGTCAGCGGAGGCTCTCAGCAAAATCCCACAGAAATCCCCCGTATGACCCGTCCTTTGACAGCCATCACTAGGATCATGTTGAACCTGCTGGGGTATGTCTTGCTGGTGGTGTTTTGATGTATTTTATCTTGTGGTGCGGGATACGAGTAAAACCTTTGTTATCCTTTGACAACGAGAGGGTCAATAGCGCACCAATTATCATCAAAAGAGATGCGATAAATGAATCCGCATCTAGGGGAGAACAACACGTTGTCTCGTAGAATTTACTACAATTTTTTGAAATCCATAATGCGCGTAATTCAACAAAGTTCTTCATCGACGCCCTCATCGCACAAACCCTGCAGAATCGGTCCTAGGCCGATGCTCCTTCATCCGCCTCACCATTCTGTTGTACTGTAGTCCTTGCTCGTTGTCCTGTGACAGGTATTATGTACTATAGAAGTACGTGTGCTGTATATTCGAGTGCAAAAAAAACTTTGTGTGCCAGCAATGAAATACTTCATACCAGGTCGGCCTTGTACTCGTCAATTTCGTCGGCGAACTTCTCGCACCATTCCTTGAGCTGGTCCAAGATGTCATCGTTGTAACTGCTGTTGATGACGCACGAGAGCAAGAAATCGTCGAAGGCGACGTCGGGAGCAGCTTCGTCTCCGGGAAAGGACACCGAAAGCCTCAGAGTCAACAGCTGGACCGCCTAACATGAAGATGACAGACTAGATTTCGGCTCCAATGTACCGTAACCACAACCTTGCACATTCCCTGCGAATTCCGCCTGCCGCCAGTTTGTCAGCTGTGACCTGCCCAATCCCGTAGATCATGTTGGTGGACTTGCCCCGCATTGGTGTGGACACGAACTCGCTCCTCTTCTCGCCGGACTTGACCTTTTCATGGAAGGTGAAAATAATATGAAATGCCACGTTTCGAGCATCTATCTTATTTGACCTTATAACGTGTGCATTCTGGTGCAGCTCCATTATCGCCCTGATTGGTGTTGGAGGCTTCTTCCTGACGAGAAGAGCGTTGTAGACGAAAGAGGCAACTCTTGTGTTTGGAGATGCGATACTACCTCCTTTCCTTCATCCCCAGATTGTTCTTGGTCCACTTCAGCCTGGTCAAGCGCGGTGGTTTCCACTGCGGTATGGTTACTCTCAGCCCTCCTCATCGCATTGGGCCATGAGGTTGGCGTCCTTGCTCAGGTGGTCCAGTGCCAAAACCACTCTATGTTTATACTTTGATCAACATCTTATAATTGGTTCGGTACACAAGTTAACCTCTGAGCTTCCTCGTGACTTCCTCCTATCACGTCCACCACCCACAGCGTGAAGAGGCCACTGTTACATTTTAAATTGCGATATTCACGAAGTACTTCTGTGGCCTATTGGAATTAATGGACTTCTACTTTTTACCACATGACTTATTTTTTCTTTTTTTTCACCAGAGTTACTGCTCTAGCAGACAGGCTTAAAGCGAGGTCGGCGCTGATTCCGAAAACGTCCTTCACGCCTTTGTTGTCTGGACAGGTGGAGATGAAGTCTATGAATTGGTTGTCACTGCTGAGATCGGCTGGAATTTCTACTGGGGAAGCCTCGCAAGGATTCACTGGCGGTGAGAAATCGTCTTCACCAGTGGCAGCCTTAGGAGCGGCACACAACTATACCGTGTCAATGATAATCATGACGACATTCAACTGTTCAGACAAGCGCTCATATTTGCCAGGTAGATACATACATCTGCCACCTCTGAAACCATGCACTGATCGAACTGATCTAGCAGGTAGTCGAGCTCTGGCATCTCCGCTGCTCCGTTGAGCACGTCTTTGGCATAGTTGAACATGGAGGCAAAAATGTCTTCCAAATCTTCCTATGAGGGCAGAAAATTTGTTCCTTGCAAGTCTGGAACTGCTCTTCCAATCCAATGGAGGCCAGCGACTTGTTCATCTGGGAAAGATCAAGGGTAGTTCGACGGTAGCACGAGTTCCAGTTCACCTAACAAGGGAAAAAATGTACACACGTATTTACTGTGACATTTCAGAGAAGATCACCACATGGAGTTTCTCACGAATCCAAACTTATCCGCCACGCAGAGGGACAGGTACACGGTGAGTGGAGGCTTGCTGCAGAGGCTGACGCCGAAGAGCCTGTTTAGTTCTCCTCCATCCAGGCATTCGGCCAGAGAAGAGTAGTACTCCTCGGTGTACAAGTTGCTGTCGCGGCCAAGAGCAAAGCATTGTCAGTTATACCAATGAGGGGATAGAAAACATGTGTGCTGTAACTGGCGCTTCCCCTAATCTGGCGACATCAAACCTCCCTGACTATCTCCTAAGGCCACGTTCAGGGAAACCAAAATAAAACATCGTCTCTTAGTGTTATAGTGAAGCTGTTATAGTGGTAGATGCTATCTTTTCTTGGTAGGTGAGGCTACGCGGTGGACTGCAGAGGTCCTACATAAAATTATGATATTATATATTGACACTTTACCTTGATGACGTGAAGTGGAGTGCATGAAACGTGTCCATTGTTCAAATATGAGTGACTGCACATCATATTCGATATTGACATCAAATTTGTCTCCAGACATTTTAGGTCATTGTACAGCGTATACGCCAGGTAAACAAAAGTGAGAAATCTTTTGTTTGATTTGTCGGCAGGTGCAGTGCAAACATTTATTGCAATTTTGACGTCGAAGCGTCCGTAGAGCACAATGATTTTCTAGAAAAAGGTGAGCTTTATTGACTAAATTACGTGCAGGCATCATTTTTATTTCTAGGGAATGGAAAGCTATGCCAAGAAATTGACAGATGATGAGTAAGTCCCCGAATTTCGCGATGAAAGTGCCCAATTTCTAATAGCTTAATATGACTGCTGTGCTTAGTTGCTAGTCTTTTCAGTTTTCACTTGAGCTAGGCAGTAAGAATGCAGCAACCGTAAGCAAGTGCGAAAACGTGCATGCTCAACAACATTTCAAAACACGGAAAATACATCTTGCCCACTTTTTACATTTGATCCTGAAAAGTGGTCCAAATATATTTTTAGGCTCGTGGCTCCAGCCGAATTTTCAAGTGCCATTTGCTCCCCAACATCACCTAAATGGCACTGAAGCAACCAATCCAGGAGTGCTGGAGTTGATGGCTGTTGTCGACTTTTTCTGTTTTTTTTCCTTTTCACCGAGCTCACTGACCAGTGCCAAAAAGCAGGCCAATTTGGCAGAAACTACCCTACAAGAGCACGTTGCCCTTGACAGTGCATGCAGTACAGCGACAACAACAGATTCAGAAATGAGTCATGGTGTGTAAAATTTTGTGGATAGTGATAAGTTATGTTATATCCTGAAACATGGTAAGTTATGAAAAAAAATTGCCGCAAAATTTTTTATGGTTCTGTAGACGTCTTATTGCTCCGGCGACAACAAAGAGTAACACCCTCTGTCCCTCTGCAATTTTTGAGTCTGTGCACTGCACTGCCGCCCTACGCAGTCGTTCAGAAAGGGGGTGGAAACAGAAAAACTGTGCATCAATGACAAATTCATGTTGTCGAGGCAGCCCTTTTGTCCTAGTCGGAGCTTTGCCATCTCTTGGTTGGTGTCCTTCAGCCCAACAACCTCGGGACACCGATTGACCGACGGGATGGCCAGCTCCAGCTCGAGGACCAAAAGAGGCTTGAATAAGTAGTAATCTTCACGTAACTTTTTGCTCTTCATCAACTACACTTCAATTGTTCCATTTCTCGTAGCCAGGCTCCAGTAGTAGAGGTTGAACCCGAGAATGACGATGGGGACGGTCACCCTGGCGAAGAGATCAATCCGGGCCTGGAGAAAGAGATCACACTGATACACGCTGCTATGGGTGCGCAAGAGCGAGCTTCCATAGACGTTCACAAAATACTTCGTCCATTGGTTGGGACAGACTCAGCATTTAGACAAAATATCCCTTAAGTTGAACAGACAATCAAATGTTATTTCAACTACCTCACTAATTCTTACTGAGCATCCCTCATAACTGGGCAAGGTCTGTAAGAGTTAACTTCACATTGACACTCATTGTGTTTATCCATTTTTTCTCAAAATAACACATGCTAGCGGAACAAAACAACATACACGCAAAGTCTAAACAGGCTTCAGAGAAACTGCAGTATGAAGTGCAGGACACTTTACAGTTCTTGCAAACACTGCAATAGCTTAGAAATGCCACACTGTTTTAGTGAGTGCATTTCGATGCAAAAAAAGAAGACTGAGGGAAAAATAGAGATTAAAAACTTAACTTCAATGGACAAAATAGCATGCTTCGAAATTACTTTGAATAGTTAGTACTAGCAACAGCTTCTTTTTCTTGGCTGTCAGCCTCTCATTTTCTGCTCTGATCTTGTTTTCCTGAAAATTGAGAGTGCAACTGATTTTCCCCTTGACTCACAACTTCTCTCCAGTTTTCGGAAGGAGCAGCCATTAGAATGTTGACTTGTTTTTATGTTGTACATTTTGTCGGAAGTTTAAGTACTTCCATGCAAAAATATCCTTGACAGCCCCCTGACAGTAAAAAGCTGTTCTATCCCTAAGTAACGTGTACGTACAACATTGTTTGTTAGAGGGGCGCACATCAGTTCGATTTAGGCGAGCTACGTACAACATTGTGTACGTGTACGAGAGTACGTACAACATTACTCCGACCAACAATACTACTCCTACTACTAC
>JAAUXU010052322.1_pt1 | contig 51049 bp, 51 predicted proteins | sample 7278151 | NCBI WGS metagenome assembly JAAUXU01 (sample SAMN14350113, study PRJNA611818) | marine sediment metagenome | isolation source: surface marine sediment (1.8m) | place: French Polynesia: Moorea | collected 2018-08
CAGTTCTCAATGTTGCAGTTCTCAATGTTGCAGTTCTCAATGTTGCAGTTCTCAATGTTGCAGTTCTCAATGTTGCAGTTCTCAATGTTGCAGTTCTCAATGTTGCCATTAGTTGTGTGTGCAGATCCAGCGGCATTCGGTCAAGTATTGCCTTCGGGCCAGCCGTTGGTGTCGTCCTTCCCACATGTGTTAGACTTAGCGTTCCTGGTTAGGTTAGGTTAGTGCAGCGTCGGGCCCCGGGCGCTGCAGGACGCTGCTCGGAGTCAGGACCGGATCGCAATATGCCATAATGACGAGTTGGTGCCATTGTACAATGCTTTATTCTCAGGTGCACAACAACTACTACAGTCAGTGTTAAAGAAGCTCAGGAGAGACTGCCTGCTCTTCTTCTCTTCCTCTGGACGCCGGTCAGCCGCTGCTGCTGGGTCTGGAACGCTGGCATCGTGCCCGGGCGCTACGTGAGCGCCTCAGGGTCCGATGCTACAGTCAGATTACCTATAACCTATGTAGCACCCAGGGGTGCTACATGACCGGCCCTAAAGTGAAATGGCCTTTCTCCCAAAACCTCTCCCAGAGCACTAGAAGTGCCTTGAAACTGTCCCCAAATGCCAAAAATCTTTCAATTTTTAGCATGAAAGGCATTTAACACATGCCCAAATCTCTCACTTCTAGTTTGTTTCTGGCATTTCTCATCTGATCCACTGTCCGCATCTTCTTGTTAGAGAACATCTTGACGTTAGACCCATTGTGCTTCAGCCAGGTGAGCAGTTTCCTGCCTCTGGAGACCTTAAGGGCTGGCGTTGGTCAGGAGGTGTTACCCTCTCCTAACATGGCTCAATAATCCCAGGTCCCTCACACCCCTCCTGACAGTCCTCTCATTCACGTTGACCTCCTTGGCCATGGCCCTCACGGTCGTGGTTGGGCTGACCAGACCCATTAAAAACTCATCTGACCACTTCTTGTTCTGTCCCCCTCTCCCTGGCTTCCTCCACAAGCTCTCCACTTTGGCCTTCACCCTCGACCCCGTGGCTACTCGGGAGTAGGAGAGCTTAAATGCGTTCTTCAAATTCTCTGCCGCATACTGTAGAATTGTACACTGACTTTGTGAGTTAAGTTAGGCCAACGTTATCTAGCCTACTTCAGCTTGTGAGTCCAAGCCCATCCCGACTCTAGTTGACGTGAAAACAGCGGACTTCAAAGGGTTAAATGGTCTCAGGCTGGACACTTCCTGACAGTTGGCCGGCCGACACTGAGTGCTGCCTCCAGGGCTAATCTTATATGGAATTAGGAGAAGTTAAGTAGGGATCGTAGATTGAACTCATTGTACAAAGCAACGCATCCCTCTCGTGCGTCCACCGCGTGCGGGATCTGGCCTTGGGATTGGACTTCACAGATCTGTCGTTCGGTCGAGGGGTAGACTTCATATCATAGTAAATCTCAACCAATCTAACAGATTCTACACACCCAGCAAAGACGGATAGGAGGATTATGAAGTTGTTCCCGGAAACCATAGATACTCGGGCGCTCTGGGCATGCATGCGGGCGTGATTCAGTGTGTATTTCTGAACGTATGCACGAAGTCGAGTGAAAAATGATGGAGGCAATCAGACCAGTTATACCAGCATGAGTGAGAGTCAACAGAGAACAAGACAGAGACGTGATTTTTTACTAATGTTATCCAAAACTTTGTTACAACTTTTTTTTTACTGGATCTTCTCCTTACATGGTTCTTTAGTGTTTTCATATTGCATTGACAGTTCGATGCTCGAACTTACCAGAGATCTAAAGCCTGATAAAGTTTCGAGAGTGAAAAAGTCCACCAACTATTGAGGGGGGCGTGGGGGGGGGGGGATTGCGTGCATCCGTATGTTGCGAGTACATAACACTTCTGAGCAAGAAATTGAGGCAACTTTTCGCACGAAGAGCAGCGTAGGCAAAGGTTGCGTTATAAAATTGCTCCGTCTTATTGTACTCTCCTACTTACCAAAGGAAGGGGAGGAAGGTTGTGCACCGACATGAAGGTGGCGTGCACCATAATGGATGCTTGAGTACTGTGGTTCATGGGTGATTTCCCTAAGTCAGCTCAACCTAAACCTAACTAGCCCAACTCTGTATGAGTCACTTTCACGTGTAACAATTTGCCGCAGGCTTGGTGCACAAACAGACTTTAACCGTTATAAAACTCAATTTCTCCGCTGCGGGTTACAAGACTTGAAATGATGAGTGCGTCTTCATAGGCCCAGACTTCTTTTTTTTGGCTCGCATTAAGGTTCACCCCACATTTCTCTGGTTTGTGTGCGCCGATGGCACATTTGGAGTACTGGTATGTAGAGTGCAGATATGTGCAGATGTCCCAAAGTCAAGTTGCGGTAGAAAAAGTACTTAAGAAATAAGCCGTGGTCAACGTTCTCTTCTGAGACTGCGGGTTTTCTACTTATTTATGAACTGCTCAGCACCTTGATGTATGTCTTGCTTTTACTGCGCCCTCTTCCCTCCCAGAGGATGATTCCAAACCCCCGGAGGAAACAGATCATGGAGGGCCTTGCTGATCTTGATATTCGTTTGGCACGTCGTACACTTCTTCTCCGTCACTGCTTTGAACACGTCAAAAAGTCCTTTCTGGCGAATTTTAGTTCAATGTCTGGCTTGTTCGGTCGCAAGACACGAGAAGTCTCCTAGGTCTTCATTTATTCTTTGTGATACGAAAAGAAAGATATCTGATACGATGATAACAAGTCACGTGGATGAGTAGGGAGAAGGTAGGTGGGTATATGGCCCTTGAGGCCTTTGCCTCTCTACTGTAAATTGCTTTCACAACCAAGGTACAAAGAATGAGAGTGTTGATTGTGTTTCCTTCATCAGAGCATAACCACCTTTCTGTCTTTTCTCCTTGACTGTTGGCTTGGTACATTACCTGATTGGTGTACCAAAATACACGCACAAAGGAGAAAAAGATGAGTGTAGCAGTGGACATTTGCGTGTACGCAATCTTGCACGCGATGCACTGATGAGAGATTTCTCCGCTATCGTCATCGTCTCACTTCCGTTGGAGAGCTTGAGCCTGTTGTCGCTCAGATCTTCTGCTGTGACGGCGAAGTTATTGTCAATACGAACATATCATGGCCTTTGCTAATGAATACATGGGTAGTATGTACAGAAAAAGGGTAGAGCAGAGCATAGGCCGCAACAGATATGCTTGATCAGTGATGATAGAATTCATTTCAAGTCGTTGCTACCATGAGTAGTCACTGCGCGTGCATACATAATGTTCTCCATATTACTCTTATCATGCAAAGCGCTGTTTTGAGCAGTCGGCACGCCCCATCCACCCCTCAAATAACCCCGCCCAACTCCCAACTCTTGCAGCTTCCTCTTGGGCTGCTGCTCAAAGCGCCTGTGAGCACTTTTTTCAGTAGTTTCCTTGGTGGTAGCTGCTGGACACGCCGCCACTGACGCCCCCAGTGCCGCCGCCACCGGCCCCCGCGCCACCGGCTGCCCCACTCGGCGTGATAGAGCACCCGTTCTGCTGCGAGTAGCTGATGCTGTTATACTGGGGGGAGTAGAATTCGCCGCCGCCAGCGCCGCTCCTCAGTCGGCTAATGCGACTGCCGCTGCCGCCTGCGGCGTAGTCGCCTACTCTGCCGTGAGCAGCTCCAGTCGAGGACTCTGCGGCGTACGTGCTGGTGATGGGCCTCTTGGAGGATGCGTAGCCGCCAGAAGACTCATAAATTGCGTCTGAGGCAGCCGCGACGCTGGACGTCCCCCCGGAGGTGGCGGTCGTCAGCAGGCCTACGAGGGAGGAGGGAGAGAGAAGAAATGGAGATAGAGTCATTGCTGCAACTCTCGTGCGGACAACAAATGAGTCTTTTGCACAGGAACGTGTGGTCAGACGTGCGTTATGTATGCACACCACACCCGGAATATATGACCTATTGTTCCGATGATTGACTTTTTAACGCCATTCATTCATGAATATTAAATATTGCCCATTGAGGTCGCGCCTTCACGCTACTTTTGCCTATCCTTGAGGCACATTCGACCTGATACCGTCACTCCTCCATTTTGTTTAATGCGTGTAGGGGAAGTTTAAACACCCATGCAGTCAAAAACCCTCAATTTTTGGAACTCGTCGGTTGTCAGTAAGAGGTTGCAATAACTGGAACATAACCAATAGGGATTTAGTAGCCTTTCTTGGTCAAATAGTGACTTAATGGAAGAAAGCAGTATTTTTTTTGCGTGACATTGTGGAGATTTTGTTTCATGCATCCATCTTCAGTTCGTATGGGAGGAGTGACAGCCAAGTCTTGCAATCCATTCTCCTGAGAGAACCAGCGAACTATTTGCGGAGCATCCAGGCATTTCTGGGAGTGTATGTGGGAAGCAAGACTGCAGCACGGAGATCGAGAGCAAGACTGTAGCATGGAGATCAACGAACAATTGTCATCTTTGTTTTGCTTGCTTGGCATGCATCCCTGGCCAGTATTGTCAGAGCAGCAGTAGTCACTGGCTCTTTCTGACACATGACCCGTTGCAAGAATTGAATGGTGTGGAGTCTGATACTTGCACAAAATGAATTGATTTTAATACACAAAGGTATTGTCACCACGAATGTGTCGCAGAAATTGAATTTCTTGCAATAATTGCAAAAATTAAGGGTTGACTGTGCATGCATGACTTTTCTGTCAATCAGCCAGACATATTTTTCAACAGCGGGAAATATTTTTATATGTCCCGCTATTTCTCCCACCAAGCAGTTGGGACAGAGACCATTCGTTGGGGGAGGAGCAGGCAGAGAGTGGAAGGGGAGAGGAGTTGGCACTAGTTGGCACAAGTTGGCACTAGTTGGCACGGGGAAGAGCACCCAGGAAGTCAGGGGAGAGGGCAGAATTGGCGTGGGTGGAGGGAGGCGCATATTATCTGTGTGACAAGAAGCAAACTTGTACTCACAGCATCCAAATTTTGTTTTCACAAAGAACTCAATTTCAACTGATGCGTTATCCATCAACTGCATCCTTAATTTCATCTTCATCAATTTGAGCATTTGGAAGCGCTTACACATGCATTCCTTTTTTTCCTTCCTTACCTCCTTTCCCCCGAGTCCCATAGATGGTGTCGTCCCTCACCCCGGCACCTGCTCCACCCTGTCCGTAGACGTCCGTCAGCTTATCACTGGTGTAGTTATCTTGGTATCTGGGACTGTTGGTGGCGGATTTGGCTGTCGCCAGGTCGGTCAAGGCCTTGGAGCCGACCCCGACGCCTCCCATGCCAGTGCCGATGGGCTCGTCGGGCAGATAGTCGTAAGGATTCCGCCGGGTCATGCCTGGCGTGTTTGTGACGCCACCGGGAAACTTGGCGTGAATAGAGCGCGTGCGCCTCAACGCGGCGGCCGACCGAGCCGCTGAGGAGTCCCCCGGGTAACGATGATCATCGTACCCGTTGTAGAGGGACCGCGAGCCGTCGTACCGATCGTACATGGACTTGAAAGAAGGAAAAAAGACTTCTCATTTTCCCCTAGAAATTGCTTCTACGTACATGCGAGGTTGATCTCATCTGGCAGAAAAACTAAGCCAAACTTTGCCATCTAGGCAAGAAAACATAACAAAATTGTGATATTTAAGATTGTTTTGGCCATCTGGCCTGACTGTTGCAGCCGCCACAAGCCATTGCGTGACTGCAGAGTTTGTTTTGCCCGTATTAAAAAAAATCTGCGCTACCCGTGCAACCGAAGCAAGTAGGAGCGTTGTGCATGGAGTCTTTCAAAAATGCGCAGTCAAGGATGCTGAAGTAACCCTTTGCATGCACAGGACACAATGCCAGAAACCAGTTCTGGAATGCCATCGGTTTTTTTTGGCGACGCAGTGCAATTTTAAATGCGCCACTTTACGAACGTGTAATCGGTGCTTACTTGGTTGTACATAGACTTTGAGCCGCTGTACATCGACTCCATGGGCCTCTTTCCGTAGAACCTGCTGCTGTTGTACATTGAGGCACCGCCAGAGTGATCCTGAAACACGTCAGTAGTAGCACATGGAGAGGGGGGGGCGCAAACCTTTAGCAGTTCTCATTAACGCACCTGCATAATGTTAGCCTTGTATTGCTTGGCTCTTTCGAGGTCGTCGATCATGTCGTCCTCGCTGTGCACCGAGACCTGCTCAGGGTCGTGCAGTCCATGATGCGGCGTGCCGCGGAAGCCGCCGAAGCCGCCGAAGTGGCCAAAGCCGCCTCCGGACACTGCTGCGGGCCTGCCTAACAGTCCGCTGAATGTCTTCCTCCGGGGATTAAAGATGTACTCGTGCGCAAAGGCGCCAGTCACGCCGCCCAAAAGTGGACCCACCCAAAACATCCAATGCTGCTTAAACCGACCTGGGAAAAAAAAGGAATTATGCTCATGTTCAGCCATGTTCGCCAATTTCTCAATTTTCTCGTCCTCTCACCATCTTTTTGGCTGACGAACGCTGATCCAAGTGCTCTGGCAGGATTGAGCGATCCTTTCCAGGCCATCAGACAGGCTGCATACGCAATCCCTACTATCACAGGATTGAGCCTCACGTGGGCTGGACTGGAGGGAGGCAGTCTGTGCATAAGCATTGGCAGACAAAAAGCCGTCAGTTAGCATGGAGAAGTCAAACAGGGATGGACGAGTCAATCATGATCATACCTGGATCCGTAATACCCGAAACTGAAGCTCATCCTCGGCTGCCTGGCGGCGCAGTACGAGTACACGACGAGGAACGTGAGCACGAACTCCATGGCGAAGGTGCCGTTGCTGACTGTCAGCGCGGCGTCGTCGATTCCTCCCTGGGAACGGACAATGATGTTTTCACGACTGTTTATCGAGGAGTGCGAGGGGTACCACAAAAATAGTCAGGGGGCTTAAGGTTCAAAGGTAGAAGCTGCATTGCGCGTCTTTGAAGTGTGGAAAGCACACAGACACTGTCTGATTCTCTTGGTAAATTACGGGCTTTTCCACATTTCAGGATCAGTAGGCGCTGTATTGCAGCCCCCAACCCGGTGGGGGTTCCCACCGGGTTGGAGGTTACTTCCCCCCTCCTTTTGCATTTTTTCCACTGCGCTATCGTTCTATATCGTTCCTGGTCAAATGTGCAGCACCGATCTCATGGAAGATGCATATCGCACATGCAAAATGCTGTCCGACCGCTACGTGAAAATCACAATTGTAGTACTTGACATACGATTACATCAGGCTCGTAGCATCGACGCTTTGGTTCTCCTCCTCCTTAAAAGTGGGCTTTCCGCAAGACTCTTCTCTTGCATTAACTGAACGAGAAGCCCCTTCTGTCTGCGCGGAAATTTATGCCCCCTATGGGGACGCCGTTCCTTACCAGGACTCCTAAGACGAGCGCCGCGCCGGCGATGGCGCCGCCGCACTGGGCGCAGATGTACAGGGCGGCGCGGAGCGGCGAGATTGCCTGAGCGAGTGCCAGAGCGCAAGTCACGGCCGGGTTGGCGTGGCCGCCCGACACGCTGCCGAAGCAAGCCGCCAACATGGCGGCGGCCAGTCCCGCCGCGGCCGCGGAGTGCGTCTGCACTGCGTAGTCTGAGGTGGCGGCCGTCGAGACGCTGAGCACTAGGGCGCAGTAGAAGAAGGCACAGAGACACTCAGCAATGATTGAACGCCAGAACTCGAGCGTGCGGATTTCAGCCTAAAAGAGCAGGAAAAATAGTGCTTAAGTCTCATGATAGTAGCGTCATGGACATTGACATTTTATGAGTGGTACACACACACACACACACACAGCAGTTGTTTTTTGCCGCGTGCCTCGCGTTAATATGTTGGAGATTCGACATATATACTTATAAATTAAGTGTTTGCCATGCGTGCACGTAAGCTGAGCCCCAAGACATAGGTACAGTACTTCCTGTATGCCCAGAAGGTGAAACTTTGCACAAGCAGGCATTTCCGCACCCACAACTTAAGCGAGGTCTCGTACACACAATACGCAATGGGCGCAGAAACTTACAAGACGTGGAGATTGAAGAATGCGCCCTATTTCCCTCTAGCTCATATACGAATGTCACAGGGTACGTGAGCCATATTGCCCGTTTACTATCCTACAACTTCATCAAGAACTTTTCGTGGACTATTTTCCGACTAAAACATGTAAAACTTTGCGCATTAGTTCACCTTCAACCTAGACAGTCATCACATCTTATTCTAGGAAGCCTCCATCTGCATCAACACAGGCCTGATATACTGACAGCGCTCTTGATATCGCCCTCAGGCATAGCGTCCCATTCCTCCATGATCTTGGCCATTAGCTCAGCACTGTTGCTGTAGTCCTGACCTTGCCATCCAAGATTTCCCACACACAGAAGTCCAATGGGGTGGGATATGATTCTGGCAGAGTATAGTTCTGGTATTGGCCACTGTAAGCACATCTGAGGTCTCCACACAAACCCAGTGACCGTTGTGACGATTGTGACTTTGGGTCCATGGTAAAAACCTTCTTATTCATGAAGAGCTTGAATGTGCGCAAATTCAACCCGCACGGGTTGCTACAAGAAAATTAAGAATTTTCTCTCCCCTTTTCTTCCTTGCCTTGCAATTTTTGCTGCTCGCCCACTTGATGTGGGCCTTAGGTTAGGTTAGGTTCGAAGCGTCCCATCTCGCATGCGTGGGCCCGCATTGATTTGCCTGGATGGAATCTCTGGATGGAATCTCTCAGCCCACTCATGAACTCTCCGCGGTCCTCAGAGCCCTCTCAGCCAAAGGCCAGGCACCAGGCCCAAAGGGGCCTGATATGTGGTCCAGACCCTCCTGACTGTGGTGGAGGTGGCATCGTACTATGGCGTCAATGCAGACACGTCTGGATTTCTTAGTTCAACAATAGCAAGGCCTCTTGTTCTTTTTTTAGAGCTCATTTTGAGGTCCTCGTTGCTTAACTGTAATGACATCTTACTTTCAGGCAATTCTTTAGCATGACAAACGAGATAGATGCTATAAGATAATTATCGAGGCAGTCTTCAAAAACGGGGAATTTGGCACCCTGTGCATATATTGTATGTATATATATATATATATATATATATATAGGATGTACAGGTGTGTATGACACGTATCTTCATACGTAATCAAATACAGTGCTCTCTGCTTATGGCCACGCGCCATGGAGACTGCACAAGATGGTTCTACTAACCAGAGTGTGCGAGTACCCGGAGCCCCCTGGGGGAAATACCCAAGGCAAGTTCAATCCACAATACCAAGAAATGGGAACAGTGAATTGTTATTTTTTATTAAGAAAATAATCCCTTCAGAAAATTGTGGGCATTTTAAGTTATGGCATTGAATTGTCTGGCAATTGTGTAAAGTTAGGGTGAAAGGTTTGATGAAAATGTGCAATTAGCAGAGATTTGCGCGATCATCTGGAGAAAATTACTACATTTGGACTTGGTAGCTTCAGAAAGTGTGTGTAAGCACGAAGTGTGCGATTAATCAGAGTGCCTTTAAGCGGAGACCTCTGTACCTATTCTCCGTCTGTGCTTGCCGTGAGCGCACACCCGGATTATCATTGCAGTGCATGAGAGGTCTCCTGCTGACATTGCATTAGATACTTCCTCCAAGAATTTATCAACACGCTATGAATATAAACTTGGAGCACAGGGGCTTAAGCGAACCCTTGGCACGGTCCGAAGTTAATCAATGCTTTCTCCTCCCATTATTCTCAGTACTTTGCAGAAGGCTCTTCGAATCCTTCCCATGCTTGCCAAAGAAGGCATGCACAGTGTTGCTACAGGACAATTTTTGCGTCCACTCAAAAAGAGGCCAGGATCAGACCGCCGCTCACCTGCATGGTCAAGAAGCTGTAGACTGGCGGGGCGGTGGCGTTGACAGGCGTCTTCCCCACGCCGACGCCGGCGTAGTATCCGTGGTGACCGCCGGTGACACCGGCGCCTCCGGCGGAGCTCGTGGGCGCCGAGTCCGCCAGGAGGCATTGAGCGTTTTCCAAGAGGGTGCCCAACTGGGCGTGAAGTGATTCCAGACGAGAAGACATCTTGTTAGGGAGGTATCCTACACTGTAAGCATTAGAGTTTGCCTACTTTATGGTAGCAAAGCACAACAACGTCGGGTCCATAGACACGCACTGCAAGGGTGCACAGGCTGCTGCAGCAGCATCAATTTTCCTTCCTTCCTATTCCCTCTTTTCCCCTTTTTTCTTCTCCTTTCAGAAAGGCTTTGGGGAAGAAAGGTTTCTGGAGCAAAGTAGAAGCTCGGCTGGCCGCCGTTGTTGCCTCCGTCTTCTTCTTCTTCTTCTTCTTGGTCGTCGTCGTCGAGATGAGCGAGATCCTTGCCCACTGCTAGGCTCCAGCCTGAGGGCAAACCACCATTTTTCTAGACACCATCTCTCTCCTAAAATTGCTGAAAGACCGGCAGAACACGAGGCTGCGAGGTCGTGGCCTTTCTCAGAAATGAGGAAAAAAGAGAGAAATCAGTATCGGTCACTCTTAGGACTCTTTTTTTAAGCAGCGCTTTCTTTCTTCTTCATCTTCTTCTTTCTGCTGCATTTGACGTTCACTCTCTGGCCGGATGCAGAGTTGAGCATGGATGCGAATCTGACGATCGCAAAAACTTGTATCGCCGTCGTAGTCGTCGTCGGGTGCCTAAGGGCGTCGTTGGCTGTATGCAGATATCTGGAAGGAGAGGCGAAATATGAGTTGTCAGAGGTTCTTATAGTGTTCAATCTGGGGCCTGCATGCCTTGCTGCCTGCCTGCCTGCATATCTGCCGGCCGGCCGGCCGACCTGCCGGCCAGCCTGCCGGCCTTCCAAGGGTGGAGTTGGGTGGGGTGGGGATGGCATCGACAAAATGCGATACTACTTCATATACGTATGTACCAATGTCAGTGTATCACAAAAAGGAAGAAGAAGAAGCCTGTGCCTTGAACCCCGAGCTTTCTCCTGATCGTTTATTTCCATAGGTAATGGGATGGCTGTCTCAGATAAGAGATAGCGGCAAGCTCATGCTATTATTAACGTTAAGTACCCGAGTGAGGTTGTGTTGAGCGAGGCCCTGGCGATACCAACTTCAATGAAAGGTCCACACACTACATATGCAGACTTCCTTTCACCAGGACACACACAGCCAGCACATTAATAAATACTCACGCACAGGCACTTCTCTGACAGCAACGTAACTAGTTTTCTGGCAGGAGCAAGAACCCAACTGCCACCACCTCATCCTCTTCTTCCTCCATTGCTTCGTTGCTTCCTTCATCCCTGCCTACTGAGATGGCCGCAGTAAAACGTTATTCGATAGCAGAGGATGTTCCTTCTTTGGCTGCGGCTGCTGCTTCCTTCGGGGCGCGCACGCGCTTCTCTGTTCCAGAAGGAAAGAGGGAAAAAAGATTCCCCCATCCTCATCCTCATCCTGCAGTTCATGTTGCACCAGCTCGCTCAGACAAAAATTGCGCACAGTACGCGGAGCAGCAGCGTAAGGGAAAAGAGGACGATCACACCTATGCAGCTCACGTACGCAAGTGTGTCCAGTCTTTGTCCAGTCGTGATGGGTCGGGTCTTGACGCGAGCCAGGTCGACTCGGTTCGAGTCGGGTTCTTTGCGGACCCGGAGCTGAGTCAAGGGCACAACCCGGCTCACAGCGAGTCAAGCCAGTCAAGCCCTGCCAAACTCCTTGTAGTCACTGCTGGAGACAAAATCTTAGCAACATAGCATTTTTGGAATTCAGGCAGTTGTCTTCAAGCCTCTAAGGGGTGTCTTTCAGAAAATCATTGAAGAAAAGAAACTTGTCTGATGAAGCATTGATGTTTTGATCTGTTGCCACTATATAACCTTATACATGGGAAATTGAAACGCCTCAATGTATGTGCTCCAGTTGAAGAACAATGGTGACCACTGTTCTCGCTCTAGCTGTCCCTGAACACAGGCAGTTGACTGGAGCATAGACTTTTGTGCTATGCAGTGCAGTAGCCCCCTAAATTTTGGTTGTTGACTATATCCGGATTCGATCCTGATTTGACCGAGATTTTGGGTTGCCCGACGCGACCCGACCCGACTCGGATCCAACAGCTCCGAACCCGAGCGAGGGTGAGCTGGATAGGAAACTCCGCGAGTATGCTCACTAAGTTTTAACTGAGACAAGACATGAGCCCAAGGACAGATCAAGAAGCTTCAGTCAAAGCCAGGAGAATATCGTGTGCACATATGACCAGGAACTTTGTAATGTAATGCGAAATATTTGGATCACACTGCACGAGGGAAATATTCTGGAACCATACGCATGTTCTGAAATCTGCACATTTTTGGAAGAAGTGGAAAATATAGAAGCCAGAGGGACATATATTTCCCTCTGCCAACTCTGCCTTGTTTCGCCCACTCCACCCTTCCCGCTACCTGCCAGTATCATACTTCCCTTTGCCAATTGTGCCCTGGTGCCGACGGCTTGCCCATTCACAATCCAGGCAGTTGACAATATCTGTTTGGCAGCTACAAAAATTGGTGAAATGTTGGACAATTTCATTCTCTTGGAACATCGTAACGGATGCTCCTTTGATTGATCATTTGGAAGTCTCCCGCCTGACCTAGAGGAAGAGGGAGTAAGCCAAAAATTACAATTGCCTGGCCACAATGTTCACTATATTCTTCTCGTTTTGACAAGGACTCCTAAAAAAAGGCCAGTGGCATTAAAAAAGTCGTGTTCAACGACGTGCAGCTGTAACATGTGATGTTCCATCCAAGTCATTTGTCACGAGGTACTGCAGGGTACATCCAGCTCTTCTCCCGTCACCCCAAACTGACTTTATCCTATGCTCCAATTCTTCACGCATAAATTATGGAAGTCTCGTTTCCAGCTGATGCAATACACCGTTAGCACAAAGTTGGACCTGACACCGCTCGATATCATATTTACGTACAGATCGTACTTAAGCAGGCATACCCAACTATCCTACCGTTGGCTTATGAACTCTAATTTTGGTCAAATTCGACAGCCACCCACTGTTCCAGTGGCAAGTCTGTGCAGTGGAGGCCCGACTTTGTACAACAGATGAATCTCCGTGATCCACCCGACCGACATCGTGTGTACAGTGCTTAAATCTCTTGCCTCTCTGACTTGAACTGTGCACTGACTGTGCCGACCACCAAGTTGGACTGGAAGTGCAGCCTCCTCCATAGAGTCACAGTGCCAAGGCTTTCTTCAGTCGTAGTGACGGCAGCGTCAGCAGCAGTTGGGCTGTATGTGTGGCAGGAGAAATGTTGGTAGATCGGTCCCATCTTGACTCTGCTCTGCTGCTGGCCTGAATAGGAGGTGTGTGCGCGTGCGTGTAGTTCGAGTGTGCGTGTGGCTCGAGTGTGGGTGAAGTTCGAGTGCGCATGTAATTCTTGTGTGCATGAACTTCTCGCATTTCTCGTACTTCTGCGCCAAGTCCCAATGTGTGCGAGGGAGAGAGAAATGCAGTCAGCGAGTCAAGCTTAGGAGCGACGACAAAGTTTTTCTTCTTTCAACGTGCACACTGGAAGAGGACAGCGGCAAAGAAAATCCCACTACCAAGTGAGGAGACTCTTCTTCTCCAGCTTGTTCTACCAGGAAAAAATAAGGGGGGGGGGGTCGACCAAGGACTTAAGAAACGACCCCCAAAAAACCATCTGCCTCCTTAAAAAAGGGGGGATTTTAGCCGGAAAGACACAGACTACAATGCATCTTTTCATGGGTCCGCTGAAAGAGTCACTTTCGCCAAGCCAATTTTCATACTGGTGGATTAATCTCCCGAAAAGAGACAAAGTGTGGTACGACACCGTACAATGCTGATAAGCAGGACTAGGGGAAATAGTCTGGATATGTCAACAAAGTGCACTTTTGCGTGAGATTCTTCCCTCCTGCCAAGTCAAGAGATGCCGCAGACAAAGTTATCCGATCCTCTAACTTTAAAGAGCGGGAGAGATCTAAAGAGACTAAAACTAGCTCTCTTCTCAAAGAATGCCTTGCTTCCAGCTCTGGAACATGCGTCAACAACAGTAATAAGGCAGGGATGGGCAGTTCCGTTATATATATTATGCTATGCTCAAAAAGATGTTGAGAAAAAGCAACAACACATGGCGTATGCACTTGGGACACGCGTTGTTCACTGACGCAGCACCAGACCAAATAATCTGGCGCTTTGGCGGAGACATCTCGGAAGACTTTCACATGTGTAAATCGGCAATCCTGTGAGCAGGATTGCCGATATCTTCAAAATTGTGAACATTTGTTGAGGGTTGGTTCGGCTGTGAAGGGAAGGGAAGCTATGGGAAATTTTATTCATTTGCACGATGTGCCGAAAAATGTTGTCTCCTTGTTTCTCCATAAACATGACAAAAAGCACAAAACTTGGAGTGTTCAGTGCGGCCTTGTATCTGAAAAGGTTTGCTGCAAATCATGCCAAAGAAATAGCACGTGAGCTAGCTAAAGCCTGCCGAGGACAATACTTCTGGGACTCATGTACAGTGTAGTTTGTTGATTAGGTTAGGCAACCCAGAAAAATAGCTATGTATTAGGTGTGACAAAAAAACCCCTATGATTTCACCGACAACCATACCGAGCAACAAATCTTACCGATTTTCAGTAAAGGATTCGTGACACAGCTGCTGAAGGCAGGCCGTAGACTCATAAACGCTTCAGCTATTAGCGACAGCTAGCGGACATTGGGTGATCCGAAAAGCTCAACTTAATTATGATTAGACCTAAACCTGACCCAACTTATCCTAACAGGCTTGCTGCACACTCTCGACTCAGCAGTGCGTTCCCTACTAAGTCGCTTGTTTGCAAAAGTAGAGCGTTACCTGCGCTATCATGTAAAACCAACTCATGACACGGAGACCACAAGTTGGTTTGACTGAAAAAAAAACGCTCCGGGATTCATCCAGATTCGAACCCACGACGTCCACGCTACGGGACGCACTCCCAACCACTTGGCTGTACAGCAGTGGAACACGATAGGCCTGACCAAGTCAATCTCGGGACGTGCACATTCTGCTTAGGCGAGAGAGCCTATGGTGTGCCTTCAGCAGCTGTGGCTCGAATCCTATACTGAAAAATTGTAAGATGCTCTCCGCCAAACCCTCTCCTACACTGGGTAGGCATGGATGGCCCAGAGTAGCTTCTCTCGGGGGTATCATTTTCCACGCTACCAGGGCACTGATGCTAAGGCTTGCCAGCCACTTCCTCAAGGTCTTCATTATGGACTTAAACTAACGTAGACCTAACCCAAATTTAGAAGAATGCTACGTCTACGGACTAGATAGCCTGCGCTCCATGGCTAAAGCCCCCAAAATCTAAATGGAATGGCTGTTAAAGTAAACGTAATTGTGCAAAATATGGAGCTAATGCGTCAGTAGGGGCCAAATATTAGCTATATCATACTACACGAACAATAAGTATGCACGTGCCCATCCCTGGTTGGTTTTTAATTAGGAAGGGGGAGCCAAACTTTAAGGCAAGTTTAGTCCTGGATCATCCCTTCCCCACCTTCTCCGCAAATGGTTGAAAGACAAAGGCTGAAAAATAGCAAGGAGTATTTTAAAATTTACAAAAATACGGATATTTGGCCTCCTTTGAATTTTGGGAATCAAAGACGCATGAAATTGAAGGAGAGAACTAGAAGTGTCTCCCAATAGAAGTGTCCCATTTTGACACTGTCCGGCTCTATGTAAGGTTGAGGACGAGGCAGACAGGATCTGCATTACTCTGTATTAACACTTCTGCACAGACTTGACCAAGTATCACTTCCCCTTCCTCATGCACATGTCTATATAAACGCTACGTGTCAATACGTTGCATCCCCAGTCCGAACTCGGACTTGGCTGCATCAATTTCCTCGTCACCACGGTCGTCACCATTACTCTCGCCATCTTAGCTATAGAGTTCCAGTCCCACAGAATCGTAGTAAAGAATACATAGCGAAGCGTGATGCGTTACAGACTCAAAGTCATTCGGTGACCCTGGTGTACTGTGCAAATTTCTCCCACTGCACAAAGACCGTTTTCTCCCTTAACGTGGACAACTTAGCGAATGAAACCTCTGACATGCAGGAAATGTAAGTTCATGCACCAGAACACCACATATGTCTTAATCTTAATAAAAGTCTAAACATGGTAGTTGCCATTTTTCAGGCTTAAACTTCTCAACTGTAAGGGGAGAAAATGAGTAGTCCTGATGCAGAAGCAGCAATAAATCTTGCCTCTTAATACGTAACAAAATAGGTCTGTAAAACTTCTACTTGTGATAGGTGTCTGACCTTTTCACTGCAGCTGATGGAGAAGTATTTGTTGCGAGAGTACAAGGGATGAGTCCGAGCTCGTCCACGACTACAGCATCTGCGTGGTCATTGCACAGGCGCAAGTTCGATGAAATTCAGCCAAAGTCATAAGCACATTTTAAGTGTTTGAGCGCACCGTGTCATCGCCCCACCCACTGATCTCCACGGAATCTGGCGCCCTGGACAACCGGGTTCCATACCCGGGCAATGCGTCGCCCTGTGAGGCATAGCACCCAGAGGGCTGCCATGCCCAAAAGAAGTATTCTCTGGTGTTCGCACATTTTGGAATTTTGAAAATCCTACCCGTCTTGGCAATGCTTCTACCGTTTTTTCAAGATTGGACCTTTGCAGCAAGTAGCCCTGTTCTTTTCAAGTATCTTCACCTTGACTCTCCTTGCCATTATCAAAGATAGCGTGAACAATTGTTTGCACGATCCATATAACTTGTATTCATAACGCAGATAGAAAGAGAGCAAGGTGGAATCAGTAGACCAAGGGCTGGAAGAGTAGCTAAGGATAGATAGCAGGATAGAGTAAGGGGCCAAGTGAACATCATGCCAGGTGATGTACAATGCAGATTATGTAGTCTGATCACTGATGCGTCGTGATGTAAGGCCTATTTACCCTTCTATTGTGACTTTTCCTGTTGTATCTAGTGAATGAGCAACTTCAGTCAGTCCCCAGCATTATTGCATTACACCCAACAGCCAGAGTTGTAATATATAATCCACCACCTGCTGAAACTGGGCCATACACTATAGAGTCAATAGTGCTATTGGATGGAACATCAGCAGATAAGGAGAACAGTAGATACAGTAATACACAAATAAGAGTTGTAGTGGAACACTACCTAGATAGGGAGATGCCCAACGGCCAGGTGAGATGGGCCAATCTAGGTAGCGCTCTGTCAGTCAAACAGAAGATCCCAAGGTAGCTTGATCAGGTCTACGGACAACTGTTTGTTCCCCCTGATTGCTCTTAGCGTTAAGGGAAGTGTACTGACTCATTTGCTAGAGAAGTGGGAACAAGGAGGGTTCCCTTCACCCCCTCCTTCTTCAGGTAGAGGAATGTCAAGTGTCAGTTGAAAAAGGTTGCACCACGATGAGACTGATCATCCTTATAAAAATTTACGGCTTTCTGTCCGTCAACATCAGTTTCCGCGACTCCGTGCCACTGATGCTGTGTTCTAACCAGAATTATCCAAGTAAACGTAGTTCATACGTGGATCTGCACCAAGTTTCAACTCCTTTGGTTTCAGGGGGTTTCTGAGCATATTTTTGGGTGGTTCAAGTTATATTTCCTGCCAAAAGATGTTCCGATCCTGTAGAGAGGCAGCCAGGCCAGTAAAGCGTGACTCAAATATAGTTAATGTTGATAGTCCCTAGACATTAAGAGATATTCTGACACAGTGATAGCTTGCATTATTAGGTTCGAAGAGTAGATGAGCAAAAAATACCAGGAAGAAACTATAAGACCTTCTTGAAGGCCATCAACCACATGTTGCCAAGAAGTGGAAAAAATTGGGGCAGCATCTCCCAACCCGCATAGGTTAGGGATTACACACCCACGTGGATCATTAGATTGGCCCGACGACTGGTGACCGATATTAGGTGCGTACCCGGATATGTGCTTCAATCATGAACACCTGGTGCTCCAGGTTTCAAACTTATGCGCACTTTACAAATTTATCCCCACTGCATGCACAATAACACAACTTTGTCCAATGTTGCTCAGACGACAGCCAATTAGAAGGCCAAGGCCTTCAGCAGCCAGCCCGCTGGCTGGGGATACTGTATAGTTGACGGCAGAGGAGGGGAGGGGAGGGGACAGGGATCAGTGGGGGAGAGGTCCTCAGTTTCCCAGGCTGAAGTCTGTGCAGCAACTAGAGCAACACGTAGGCTTTCTCTAGCTCAAAGGAAGAATATTCAATTCTTTGTTGACAGCCAATCAGCACTCCTAGCCCTTAGGGGATTTGAGACATCCTCCAGGCTGGTCGCTGACTGCAAAGTTGCACTCCATAGACTAGGACTTGACAACACAGTCGTACTAAATTGGGTTAAAGCACATATGAGTCACACACTAAATGAGGCAGTTGACTTGCTAGCTAAGGTCAGCTCTAGGATGAGATCATCAACAGTTTGTTCTTTTCTGATAGCTGTTGGTACAAGAAAAATAAAGGAGCTGTTCCATGCCTGGTGGAATGAAAGATGGAGAAATTCCCCATGTCAGCAGACGAAGGATTGGTTTAACTATCCAGGTCTGACAGGTGAACACATCACGAATAATGCTAAGTAGAGCGCTTCCAGCCCTCATGGGCCACAACTACCTAAATTATCATAGATTTAGAGTTCTGGGACAAGAGTTGCCATTTCTGTGGGGAGACACGTGAGGAGTTTATGCACCTTGCGCGCAAGGGCCTGGCACTCGATAAGAAGAGAATGGAATCTTTCCAGGCCTGACAGGCCTGACAGGCCTTATCAGATTTACTCACATGGGTCGCATTGATAGGGCCATGGAGTGGAGGGAAGGTAAAAATGTTTGTTAGTTTCATAGATGTTTTTGAGCATCTTGCTTGCCTCAAGGAGAGGACATCCCGCGCACTGGAGGCTGTCCTTTGGATTCAGGATTCGGCTCCAGCCAATGCAGCTGCCCAAATTCAGGTGCCATCGTCTTTGCTTCTGAAGGGGCTTTCATCAACCTCATTGCAACAGCAGGATAGACCAAGTCATCATCCACAGCGAGCAGGAAGCCCTTCAGCCAGATCTCATCCATGGGAAAAAGCAAAAGACAGCAGGCTTGATGCTGTCAGCAAAGGCTGGATTAGTCAATCTCCTGAACTCTTTCTGCTTTTACGGCCTCCATTTGCATTGTTCTGGAGACCGAACTAGAGGAGCCATGAATCTCCTGACCTGACAGAACATGGATCTTGTATAGGGCTTTCAGATGAGCTGTGGATTTACTCTCCTCTCTCTCCCTAATTGGTGAGACGCTAATTTTTGAATGTTGCTCATACAGGGACGCCCTACAGAAGTGGGTTGGTGGTGTTTGTATTTCTTGGACGCGCACGGCTGGACTAAACCACGATCATGTGGCCATTTGTGACCAGGCCAAGGTCAACCTCTAATCCGGTGAGTAAACGAATCTTCACTATAATCAGAGTTTGAATGACAGAAAACAAGACCGACAACCTTAGTATCGATGAAACCGTTGGCACTCTTGGCTTCATCCTTACCCATGAAGTGACAAATGATGGTCTCAAAAGACTCCCCCGTTGTAGCTACGGTAGACTTGTAAACAAAGCGATTCATTTCCAGCCACTTGATTCTTAGTCGTTTACATCACTAACACTGGGGCAGCAACAGGCATATAGAATGTAAACCACACAACAAGGGAGCAATCGGCTAGTTCTGTTCTGACCAATATGACTACACAGTTTTCGACTGAAAGCATCAATCAGCTGTTAGTTTCTCAAGTTTCAGCTTACAAGATACTACCAACATATCGACACTAAAAGAGACGACACGTTTAACTGGCCGAGAAAGTGGTCGTTTGTGCAAAAAAGTGTACCCCTACCCTTCGTGCCAAAAATACCCTCCCAAAATATTTTACACAGGATTCACCCTCGTAATTGATAACAATTTTTCTGTTGAAGGTTTCTTGACTAAAGGGCGCGCGTGCCCTCATCTTTGCACTAACTGTCACATTACAACGTGTCGTCTGCCCACCCTGGGCTAACAGCCCGAGAAGACAAAACATAAATTAGGGGCTTACTCTAAGTACTCAAGTACGTCTAACTGAGGAGAAATTCATTAACTATTTGGCGAGGACTAACATTGGGATTCCACATGGACATGTGAAACGTGTTACTAGATGTTACGTCTTTATAATCAATTGAAAACGAAAAAAAAAGTGTTGTTGTTTTGCCACACTGCACCTATCAGAGTTGTTTTGCAATCCAACTACATAAGAATGATAGGGCAGTAACCTAAAATAGTCCCGTCAATAGCAAATGCCAGTTAGGCACTGTAGTCCAGTGAAATTGGAAAAATAGCCCTGGAAGCTTGAAAGCATGCACTAGTACTTTATATCATGCAGTAACACTTGTGGGTCAGGGCTAAAAATGACTTTTTTTTTTTGAAAAAGTCTTCAACGTTGGAGTAACAAACGCCAAGTGCATTCAGTCAATTTCGAAAATTGACCCCCTTTCGACGTAGCCCAATATATCAGCGGACCTGGCAGATAAGAAATTTCCACAATGAGGAAAAGATAAGCTGAGCCTTTAACACCCCAGCCCATCTGCCCTGAGGTTTTTGCGGAAAATTCGTATTCATCAACTCATAGAGTTTGTTGCTGCTCAAGGAGGCGCGTACACAAAGGAAAATGACGCCTCCGTGTATGGATCGACGTTCCTTGACGGGAAATGAGACACCCAACACACCTTTCACCCCTACACATCGTATGGGGACGGCTGCACATATGTATGTACCAAGGACGATGAGGCTTCGAGTATCACATGAGCATCGAGCATCACATGTTCGAGTATCAGTATGAAGGATCACTATGTTGTCCATGCTGACGTTGATCAAGTTCCACAACCGACGCATTAACACGTGTCACACGTCAGTGCGCAAAAAAATGAACATTTCGACAGTGATTTGCACTTTTTCTGACAAACGTCAATGGTTCATCAGGACCATGTAAGGAACTAACATGTCCCAAAAAAGCTCAGTGGAAGCTGAAGCTACGTGGTGGAGGAGGAAATCTAGCTGGAGATGTTTGCACGAGGAAGCTGTTCTGGTATTTATGACGCCAACATAGAGCTTAGTAGGACAAAGAGCTGCGTTAGTGTTACAACCTCTTCTTAGAAATGAAACAAAGACAACTATCCAATGTCGTTTGCCAGCGCCAATCAGCATTTTCAGTAGTGCATTTCTAGTGCGTTCTAGTGTGTGGCAGCTCACATAGTGAACATTTAGCTCCACTAGTTTCAGTCGTAGGATTTTCCCTCCAAGAGAAGCAATCAAAAGCAGATTTCTGGACAGATTAGGCAAATGTGCCAGATGTTACAACTCCAAGGCCAGACTTGAAAGGGGGAAAGCGAGTTTGGGGCCTTTTGGGCACCTGCTCACTACGCTCATCCACCCACCAACTCCACAAATGCCGGTTATTATTTCATCAAGACTCACGTGAACGATGCCCACTGTTGGTTTCACATGTGGCAGGCGAAGGACGTAGGAAGATTTTTTTACCCTCATCACCAGAGCTGTTTTTGGCCGGAGATGCAGCTGCTCTTCTTTCTTTCTTTTTTCGACATGCCCGCACACCCCACAAAAACCGCGCTCTCTAATGAATCCGCACCTGCCTTCTGTCGTTCAGGGTATCACGTTCAGAGCTCTTGGAGGACTGATTTTGATGCTGAGGAACGACAGCAGTGCCGGCGACGGCGTCGGCGACGGCGGCGACGGCCACGGGTTACCAGGACATCGTAGATTGGGACTGGTGGTCGTGAGGGGACGACAACGACGACGACGACGGCGACGGCGACGGCGACGGCGACGGCGACCGACGACGGCGACGGAGACGACGGCGGCGACCGACGACGGCGGCGACGACGGAGACGCAGGGAAGCAGGGGAGAGAGGGAGAGAAGTGTCGGAAGGGGGGGCAAGCACGCGGGAGCACGAGCACGCACCCACGCTTCGCTCTTGTGGGTCAGGAGGAAGATGAGGAGTATGTGTGTCTGGGTGTGAGTGTGTAAGTTAAGGTGAGTTTGAGACCGGGTGGTGACAGTTGTCCTGAACTCACCGAAGTAGTTCTTTACTACGAACGGACATCTATAGACAAGGCCAAACACAGAACTTTGGCAATTTTGCTTAGTGCATCTTAGGCTTGTTACCCTATCCCAAGTGGTGATTAGTCAAATGGGTTTTTTTACATGAATGAACCCCTCTCCTGTATTTGAGTTTTGTTACATAAATTGAACACATAAGTTCGGGAGGCAAATCTAAAGACACTTTGTTTTCAATGTCATTTGACTCCACTGCCGCGGTTCAGCATTTGGCACATAGCCACATTAACCAAGCCTAGTACCCAAAGTCCACATTAAATGTGTAATTTTAACCTAACATTCTTATTTTCTGTGTTTTTAGAGCATTGAAGGCAGGGAGGGGACCCCAAAGCACGTTATTTTCTCATTCCACTTGACGAGAATTTCTTTAAGTATAGTACAAAGAAATAAATAAAAATGATCTAGCCTAATACCAGCCTAATGCCTGAGTGCACCGGAGCTGTGCTCAATTTGCCCCTGAAGACATTGGCACAATGTTGTCCTAAAAGTCCACAAAGAGTTTCGTGCACCGTCGTTATTTCTCAGTCAGTCTGATATTATCCATCTGGATACGGCTGGAAAGGTTACCACAAGTAAGCACAACAATACTAGAAAGAGAGAGGCGGAAAAGTTGTGGGCTTAAGGCAAGAGTGACGGAAGTTGACACTACTATTTTCTTGTGCACTGCATGCCTTCCAGCTCGAGCTTTCCATTGGCCAAGAATTTTGACCCTCAGCCTATCCAGGGTTGCGCAAGAGCTACCATGTAACTGTCATCCCATTTTGCCAGTGCAACTGTGACTTGCACACTTCAAAGAGAGACCAAGGTTGGCAGACAAGAGCTACCTCGTTCTCAAAGTGGAACTCTGACTCTGCCCAAGGCTGCTCGGCAGAAATCTGGGCCACTCTCACTGCACAAGTCGGTCGATCCCAGACTTATTTGGCGAGCAAAGCAAGTCAGACAGTGCCCCAATTGGTACGGGATGATGATTCCCAATTTTGTCTCCACCCTGTAGCAGGCGCAGCGCCGACGCCGACTCTTGGCCGTCGATGGGCAGGATGACGCGCGAAACGCCGTCCTTAGGAAAGAAGTTGCGGCTGACGCCAGAAAAATCGCCGCACTCTTGCAGAAGAGGATCACGCGCTACACAAGGGAGGGAGAGCAAACGACGGTTTGAGGAGGTAAAGGAAGTGGCTGCTGCTGTCGTTGTTGTTGCCGCTGCTGCTGCTGCCGCGTGCAGCCTGTTGTGTCGGCACGTTAAGGATAGCAGCAGAGGGGTGGAGGACAACTGGAGGGGGGAGGGGGAGAAGCTCTGTTGATGAAGATAAATTCTAAAATTGAGCGAGACAGAGCGAGTTTTAACACGGCCCAAAACTAGTGGCCTTCTAAAGAAGAAAAAGACTCCCTCTGGCATGTTCAAGCGCACTTTTGAGAACAGCAGCGACACACACGTGTTCATCATCGTCCAGGGCTGCTGTGACTCTGGAATGGTCGTTGTCCCTCTGGGAAAATGACGCCAAAAAAACCAGAAGCCTCTCGATATCATTGTTGCCCTGCGTGCCGGCCAGGCCTGCCTGCCTGCCTGCCTGCCTGCCTGCCTGCCTGTGTGCCAGCCTGGATGCCTGCCTGCCAGCCAGCCAGCCTGCCTGCCTGCCTGCCTGAATGCTTGGCTTGTTTCTTTCTCTCTCTCCCTCCCTCTCTCTCCGCCAAGACTTTGGTCTTGAGAAGCGGCTGCAGGGACAGAAACGGGAAGGTGTTCTCTCTGTAGTCCTTCTCCTCCCTCCTCCCTCTCTTGCTCTTCTTTTTCCCCCCTTTCTCTACTAAACTGCGCACAAACTCCCTCTTCCCTTTTCTCCTGCTGTGACCATAAGTAGTAGCTGGCAAGAAACTTTAGCCGCCACCAGCGACAATCTTGATCTCCAATAATGGCAGAGCAGTTTTCTGCTGAGGGTCTGCTCATACACTGCAAATTTGGAATAAATTTTACCCACAAATTCCTCCAAGCAAAGAAAGTTGTGAAATGTTCGACGCTGACGGGAGATAGAGACGATGCTCGGTGGTCTACGTATTTTACCCACCCACCCTCCTCAATATTGATTAGTTCATTGGCTCTGAAGTGGGTCAAAACAATGGACACTTTGCAACAACTCATAGACACAAAGCGGTTTCCTGTACCAACACGCAGGCTGCTTAATGGAGATTTAAAAACAACAAAAAAGAAGTGTGAGTTGAGCCTTTGGCCTGGCGCCAACGTGTTTCTCATGTCTTACGTGAGCTTCTTTAACATTTAGCACAGAGGAAAGGGACTCAACCGTCTTCTTCAAGCAACTATTGACTTGTTGACCTCTTTGCAAACGGACTGTCAAGTTGTTAAGTGAATTAAGATGACCACTGCTCATTTCTTTGACTCTAGAGGCATCTAGCAATGCATACGAGTGATCAAGCTCGACTATTTTGGAACGAGGGAGATTTTCTTCGCTTCCTTGATCGCTGTCTTCCAAAGTCGTTTTGGCTTTGCTTTCTGCAAGCTTCTGTAGTGATTGTTGAATGTCTTCCTTGACACTTTTGGATGCTGGTGAGAGGGAAGCTTGCTAAAGATCTCTGGGAGAGCATCTAGTGTAAGACGACGTCTTGCCCCAAATTCTTCCCAACACAGCCCAAAAGTGCGCTGAGTAAAGGGATGATGAGCTTGAAGGCAGGAAGTTACTTTGATGTAGGCAGCGAACCAATTCTTGCCAAAGACTTGCATCGTCGGAAAGCTGAAACATTGAAAAGCCAACTGGGTTTTTTGCTGTAGTATTGAAGATTAGGACATAATATTAATATACTTACACACGGAAAGAGATGGTTGACTCCCTGTTGTGGTCAGACCAGTTAGTGCAGCCATAAGCACTGCACAAAAGTATCGTGCACCAACATTTTCCAATTTTGGGGGGAGTCACAAACTCCCCCCCAAAAGGGAGTAGAGGTGAAAATGCGACTGATGTGAGTCCATGGAAATAGATGACTCATGACGTTAACCGACTCGTATATCCTACTACATTTCGCAGATGGTCATGGATGCACGCACGCGTCCCGTGCATGTCAGGATTTGAATCCTGGCCACCTTGACCTTCGGCATGGCTCGCCAGATGGCTTCCTCCGTCTATCCCGAGCAGTACCTTGGTGATCCCAATACCTCGGCAAATCTGGATTCCTCGTCTTCCTTGCTCTAAATGACGATGGTGAAGAGCATAAGCATCATTTTCATCTTGGAAGTCGGCCTTTAGCCCAAGGCTTTTCGTGCCCAACTGCAGTCCAGAGTCACAAGAGACAAGGAAGAGCTTAGCTTCTTATAAACTTTTTCTTTTCTTTGTGGCTCAATGGCCGCCTTCGGTGCTCTTAAGCAAGTGAAATCGAAGCATGACCTTGGTTGCTTCTCGACGTGATCGAAATATGTTGTGGCGGGAAATTTGAATACACATCTTACCACCCAAAAATACGGTCAGAAAACCATTGGAACTTGGTGCAAACCTGCATCCATCATTAGGACCCAGCACGAATGGCGCAGAGCTGTGGAAAGCGGCGCTGACCGGTAGAAAACCCTGAATTATTTTTGGGACACTGTGAGTTATTCTTAGGCACCACTTGACAACTGTGTTTACATTTGACATTGGACAGATGGGAAGCTGACGTAGGCAGCCTGCTGCCTGCGACCCAAATTTTTTCGTTCATCATCTCGTGCATACAGGGTCTAGAAGATAAATTGTGACGAACTTCAACGTCACCCAGGTCAATAAGGTGAGTCAGGAGAAAACATTCATTTAAGTATAAGTTGTTTTAGACAGTGTCTTAGATATTGCTATTCAATGTGGCCACTGTCAGCCTCTACCATGGCCTCAATCTAGGACCTGTAGACCTTGCAGGACTTGCTGACCTCTGTGGGATCCAATTTGACCACCTCCTTGGTGATGGAGGCCTTCAGGGACTTCACACTGTTGTGGTGGGTCGCACAGGCCTCTCTCTCCAACTTCCCCAACAAATAATAATCACAGGGATTCAAGGGGGGGAAGTTGGAGGGCTATGTCTGTTGATCCCAGACGGGGGGGGGGACATTGGCCTTGAGGAAGTCCTGGACATTTTTAGCCTTTTCTTGGCTCGCGTTCCTTTCGTTTGGTGTCGCCGCCGATGGCTTCAAAGCAGTTTATGACCCTGTGAACGGTCTGCCTGTTGTACTTCAGGAGGTCCATGATAGTGGCAGGGCTGTGGCTACACAATAGAGTTCAATGGTGGCATCTCTTTTGGCTTGTTCCATCTTGTTGTTGTTAGAGGGAAACTTTTTTGATTACACAAGCTGTAAATAAGAATGAAACCTATCATCTCATGCTACTAAGTGCCAAATCCTGATCCCTCTTATTGATCTGGGTGACATTGAATTTTGTCGCAATTTATCTGCTAAACCTCATAAGGTAGAAATCAATGAATAGAACTATAGCGGAACGGTATTCTGTTGGTACATTTGCAGGAAAATTAAAGATTCTCAAATATTATAATTTTGTTGAGCTGTTGTCCTCCCTCTCTTCTTTCACTGCCTCACTGTTATACGTCTGATCATAGGTTAGCAGACGCACTTCAGTATACTTAACACATACTAGTTTTTTTTTCCATTGCGTTGAGTGGCGATCGGAGAGGTCAGATGAGCTTGCTGTTCACAAATTGTGACTCTGTAGTCCTGGAAATTCAAGCTGTTGTCGCACCTGAAACTGAAGAATTGTGCGGTAGAGAAGGAAGCCAATGTTCTTCACAGATGTGATCTTTCCACCCTCTTTTCTCGACACGAACACTCAGAATGCCTTCTCCTACGCTTGAACTAGCTTAATACCCATATATGCTGGGTAGATCAGGCCTCCTCTCTGCTTGGAATAAATAAGGTTGTGGCCGGAAGCTGAGTGAGTGAGAGGGTTAGTGTCTGCTGGAGCGAGAATGCATTCCTTGCACACCAGTTTCTTGCTGAGGCTGCTGACAATGTACCCAGCCGCATACAGCGTATATCAGATAGATCCAGAACTGACAAAATTTGAATTTTCGCGCATATCAAGCATCTAGGCATTTTTCTTCACAGCACAGTGGGAGAGACACAAATTTTGAAGCTTTGTGGACAGATAAAATTGCGTCAAAAGTCACGGAGACGATGGAGCAGGGCTGAAGACCCACCATCATTGAACTCTACTGCTCTGGCCAGAGCCCCTCTGCCATCGTTACCCTGCTCAAGTATCCCTCCAGCACAGTTCATGATGTCATCAATCATTTCAAGAAGAGGGGGGACTCCAGGAGGAAGGAACACTAGTCCAGAAGCGACAGGAAGCGCAACCCCAGGTTCCTGGCTGTTCTCAAGAGGTCCATCAATGCCGACCCGGACCCACCCACCCCATGAAAAAGCTCACCGAGACCAGGAAAGTGAGCTAGATGACTATCTGCAGAGCCATCAATGAGGACTTGGGATACAAGAGTTTCAAGTTGCAGGCATCTTCTCTCATTCAAGCAGAAGGAGACCAGAGTGATCAGATGCAGGTCCCTCCTTTCTCCCCTCAAGTTAGCTGGCAGCCACCTGCATTTTTTCTCAGATGAGAGAAGCTGTTTACCGTGAACTGCTCTGTCAACCGGCAAAATGACAGGTGGGTGTGCAAGGATCCTGCTGACATACCCATGGTCTTCAGAACCAAGAACCCGGCTGCTATGATGTGCCTGGGAGTGATCAGCTGGGATAGACATGTGATGCCTCTGCACTTCTTCAAGGCTGGGGTGAAGGTCAACAAGGCGGTCTACCAAGAGGTTCTCCAGGACGTAGTGCTCCCCTGGATGAGAAAGTATGACCAGAGGCAGGCCGTAAACTTGGTAACAAGATGGAGCACCTGACCACACAGCCCGGATTGCAACCCGCGTGACCACTATGGGACAGAACTATACAAGGACCTCGGGTTTTTGGATAGTTGGTCCTAGAGCAGTCATAATTGCATATACCTCAATGGAATGGGCCCAAAATTTGTGTGCTCCACATTTGGAGTCTCTTCTACACTAAGTTCAAGTTTGGTAAAAATTGACCCAGATTTACCCCCTTTTTTATCTCATCAAAAGTTCCCTCTGATTTCTGACCGCTTTTTTTATGCAACAAGTTGCATGCATTGAGCAAATCTTTGTTCATCTGCTCCTGCAACTCCTTTGCAATGGCTATATGTTAGATGGCAAATATGAAGCAGCTTCCAAGAGTGTCTAGAGGATATTGCAGGCTCGCACAAGCACAAAAGAAATCACAAGAACATAGATTCCACAACTTCATCAATTTTGGTTAGTTTGGCCTTCTTTCCAACCTTTTGTTTGACCTGGCGATCAAATGCTTGATTGCTTGGCACGGAGTTTTGCCAGTGTAACGTTCGCGCCGCACTACGTGTATCGCTGTACTGGGTGGCTCAGTAGAGTAGAGTAACTATCATAGCGGCGGTAGCGATGGGTGAGGATATAGAGGGAACTCATGCAGCGAAGTCTGAGTTCAGACTGGGGATACTGTCTATTTTTCTACAGGAAGTGTATCTTGGGTGTGACCTGGTCTGTACAACAGCAACAAGGAAGCCATTACTTAGTCTAGACACTATAACATTGTCTGCTTCCTTATGCCAAGACCTTCACCCTAAATGAAACTGTACAGCCAGCAATGCATATAAAGATCTGCAATATTATCCAGAGGTGATGTCTTCCTCATTCCTCTTTCATGATATTTTCGGACCAGCTTGGTGAGCACTTCCACAGCTTCCTCTGAGTCTGTGTTGCCAAGATGTACTTGGTTGGTTTCTTTTATTGTCTCCCATAAGTGTGTTGGCACACGATGAAGGGACTCACTGACTTTGGCCCAAGGAAAGGTTATAATGATTTGCTTGTAAGGCTTGATGGCTGATGTCCTCAGCTTCTCCACATCCACCATTTGTGTGCTTGAGTTTTAGACAGATAACTGCACAGGTCCAGAGCAGAATGTTTGCAAAATCCTCATGCACCGTGTCATCATGGACCATTTGTGCTATCTTGGCCGTACCATCATCTAACTGCATCTGCTTAAACATCTTGTCGGTGGGCACATCAATCTTGTCCGTGTTAATGCCTATCTTGATCCCCGGCTCCCGCTGCATCACCTGACGCAATGTAATAAGTTTCTCAGTTTGTGTATCCTTCTCTCCTCTTTCATAGCCAGACCCAGACTGATGTATGGATGGCCACTTCTTTGTGGTGTTGGACCTGGCAATAAGAATCAGCTGCAGCATCCACTCAAAGCACTTGATCTTGGCATGAAGCACTGTGATGTTGTTGGTGAGGTTCTCCCCAGAGATGGCACATTGAGTCACTCCTTTTCTCTGCTCATAGTCAGGTAGTGTTGACAAATTTTACCAGTTGCACTGCTCTGTGACTCAGCAACAAGTCTGATGTCCTGGAAGGTTGTGTTGATGTAGAACCCATTCTCCGCAAACTCTAGGTCATGGCACTGCTGCTCCAAGAGATTGCACATTGTATGATATGCTGCCTCAATACCAACTAGCCTTTTGATGAATTTTCTATCAATCTTGTAGAATTCAGAGCAATAAATGTGTACAGTTTTTCTGCTACAGAGCACTTGCAAAAAGTACTGACTATTAGACCCATTTTGCAGTGGAAAGAAAGTGATTAGAGCAGTGCAAAGCTAAGTTAGGTTAGGTTAATTTGGACCATATAGGACCACCGCATACCATTATTTCAAAAATTTTAAGAATTTGACTTCTGAGCAGAAGAGGGGGTCATGGTGATGACAGGGGAGGGGGAAGTGGTGGTGCTGGAGAAGGGAAAAGTGGTGGTGACGGAGAAGGGGGATGTGGTGATGATGGAGGAGGGAGAGAATGAGTCTCTATACCCATCATCTGAAGGAGGAAACACCAGTTTTAACCAGCAACATAACTTGAAACAAAAAAGAATACCTCAACTTTTCCTCCATTTTCGTTGTGCGTGGTGTGTTGGGAAGGTAGAGACACTTAGGAAGATCTGCACTTGTTGTTGCTATCCTTTACATCTACAAAATGCACTGAGCAGACCACATTCTCCAGGAAGGGATTCCGGGTTGCCAGAGTCCTCCTGGATTTTGGGGGTCACCTTATGGCTTTCACCCACACCAGTCTTCTTACTGGGTCCTTTGGGAAACAGTGGAACTTGGTCCCAAGAGGAACATCCCTGCACGTGCCGGTGTGGCAGCCCACAGTGGAGCAGTACTGCATAGACCTGATGAGGAACAGATGGAGCTTGAGATGAGGATCAGCCGAGGATAAGGGGCAGGCTGGAAAGGTGCAGGATGAAGCAGGTAGAGAAGTGGGAGGATCCTTCGTTCCTAATTTCCTGTAAGACTGGCAATCTGAACTTTGTTCACTCACGGTTGCATCTCAGCAACTTTGGCTTCTGGCAACCTCACCTTGAGGCCGGCCAATCTCATCGGGACTCGGCCGATCTCACTGTCGTTTACAACCTCTCACATCCAAGCAACTTCGGTTTCTGGCAATCTCTTCATGACCAATATCTGGCAGCTGGCGCAGTGAAGGAAGTCCACAGCCAGATCAGTCCAGATAGCACATGTACACAGATGAATGACCAGAAAGCAACTGTTCATCTCTTGTCTCCTCGCGGCGGTCACGCCGTTCGTACATACACATAAATCTTGTGATCAAATCAGCGAAGGGTCGTGCATTGCTACGTACAGTCAGCACAACCTTTTACGTATACCGTGGCAGATTATAGAGTGCGCCTTCCACCTGAAAGGAAACCGTGCAATTTGGAGCTAGTCGAGCTTGAGCCTTAGCTTGGATTTCTTCCACTAGCGCATATCCTATCGGGATCTTCCATTTGCCTGGGAGACCAATGAGCAAAAACACAAGAGCTTCCGTGGCAGGAACATCCTGTCTTCCTTCATTTGCAGCGAATGGCCCATAATCAACGAATGCCAGGTAAGTTCCCGCTGCCTTGCTGTACTCAGCTCTTGCCTTGATATGCATGGAATCGAAAATGAGGTTGCAGTCCCTGAAAGCCGGATCAGTCGCTGCCTTTTTTTGCAATTCAAGGAGGATATCCCGTAAGAATCCTGGAGTACCTTGAACAGATGTGGTCCACTCCTGCAGAGATCTCTGATGAGGTCAGGACAGTGTCTTTCTAGGCACTAGGAGAGTAGAAGTTCATAGTAATGCAAACCTCATCTGAGTACTTCCTCCTACATGGAGCAACCTTGGCATTCTTCTCTTCATTTTGCAGCAATTCCAAGCCTGAGAATTAGTGCTAAATCAGAGACGCGACAGACTTGCTGATCAGTTAGTCATTGTGGAGATCGTTGCCAAAGCGAGAGACACAGGACTTTCTCTTGTTCTTCATCTGCAGGATGAAGAACATCCTGCAGGATGAAGATCTTCCTCCTGAACATTTTCACGTAGTTGCTGCTGGTCATCCTTGGAGCCACGGGTGACGCTGCGAACCTGTCCTTGGACTGCAACTTTATTCTTATCTGTAAGTCTGAGTGGTTTCAGATCTCAGGAACTCGCTCACTCAAGAGGTCACTAGAGGAACTGTCTGGTTTTGCCCCCTTCGCCCTGCCTCGCATCTACAGTTCTCGGGGCTTTGCCGACCCTGCTTTGCTCGCCCCGCACCCCCTGAAGGTGTACCTGCTGCGCTACAGATCGTTGTGGTTTCGGGGCGTCTGCAGTATTTATTATTACTTTCTCTTGTGCAAGTTGTCCTTCTTTTTGCTCTGTATTAAGTGAGTGGCATTTGGTAAAAACAGTCTTGCTTTCAAGCAAGGAGTCCATGTTTATGGATTTTTGTCTGACAGAAACCAGTGCTTGGGTCGGTTAGGTATTCCTGCCCAACCGCCTGAGTTCACCTTCTGCCCGTGGATTGCGATTAGAAACAACTTTGAGCAAGTCTTCTCCTTTTACTCTGAGCAACAGTTACTCACGACTTGGCGGGGTACAACTCATTTGCTCCCTTCTTCACTGTGATGATGTATTGTGCCACATTTTCTACAGACCTCCTTGCCTTGCGCACACAAAAGTACAAGCCACGTCCGCATGTGTGCGTACTGACGTGTGCTCGTGTGCTACACTTGCAACTACAGTAGCACAAGCTCCGGAGGAGGATGCTTGGTACAAAGTGAGAAAGCCTTCTACTGAAGTTCTTTGATGGATGGTCCAACCCACCTCTGCGCGTCTAGAATAAGAGAATAGCCCTTGTGTACAGCGGAGGCCCCGTCAATTTTGGGGGAGTGAGTGAAAAAAACTGCCCCACCTTCTGTTATTTTCCGTGGAAAGTATGGGGGGGGGGGGAAGTTGTCGAGTGGATGGACCACCCGGGGTTCTGGACCAGGTATCCGTCCAACCAGTTATGAGTAGTGGCTAAAACAATGGCAAAGGGTGAGATTGCATGGATCATTGAGGTCGCCAAAGCCACGATTTCTCACGCAAAGCAAGAAAACAACTTCGGAGTAAAGGATGACATAAATCTACAGTGCCCGCCAAAAGCCAGCGAAGGCGGAAAATTGCATTGTCCAGTCAATTTCTGGAAGTAAAATTGGAAAAAATAGTGACAAGATGGCCTCCTCCCCCCTTCATCCCCCCCCACACACATTGGGGGTTCAACTCCCTGGACCCCTGCTGAGGGCAATCCTCCAGACCCCCAACTTTAGGGGGACAATGCAAAAGTCGTCATCCCACTATTCTGAAAACCATGAGTTCCTTTAATCTGCAGCTATTGACATCCACTGAAAGCTTGAACCTGACAGACCTCAGTAGTAGCGAGAGAATTCAGTCCAGAGCTTTTGCAGTCCAGATGGCCGTCATCAGAAGTATCGAGAGGATGAGTGCGAGATGGAGACTAATGGGCAGCCTTGACATTCTGCCCAATTGTCACATCGACTCATTCAACTCAACTCAAAACGTCCCGTTGTAGCATACGAAGTGAAATCATGCCTGCAGCTAATCTCAGGCCTGTATATAGAGATAGGCCCGCATGTACGTGTGAGATACGGACATGTGCGCAGACATCGGCGCATTCCTTCTACCCGAGGAAGTGGGGAGTGCCAAAGTGCCAGCTAGTTCTCTATAACTGGGTCTCCTAAATTTGCCGTTATTGTATTTTTCCCGTCTGCATTCGTTTTATACTGCGCCAGAGCGACTGTTTCAAGTGTTGGAGATAAGAAACCGTCTCCACCGTGAAAGAAGAGAATAGAGATTTTAGGAAAATTGCTTTCCAAAGACGGTGACGAGAGCAAGACATGCATGAACATTAGCACAACTTTGCGGTGTCCTTTGAGTTGCACCTTGAAGCTAAGCGTTTTTGCACTGAAAATGTTGCCGCTGATTGCACGGAAAAATGGATACGAACAGGATTTCTGTCATCATGAATTGGTGCCCCCTCCTCCTCTCCGCATATTGAAGCCCCGCCATTTTAGTGGGAAGAAGGCACCATCGATTTTTTACCTAGCAAAAAGAAAAAAATGAATCTGCCTCCACCCGCACCTCTTTTCAAAAAGTTTGTGGAGGAAATTTGGGCCCATCGGTAGCACCGATAAAACTTTTTCTTTCCAAACTTTTAAGGCTTCTTTCTCTTCTCACCTTTGGAAGTGGCGGCCTGAAAAGTGTGCGTGTAAAAAGGCAGTTTACCTGCCTTTTTAACTCTGCAAATTAGTGGAACGAAAAAGGCCCCAGAAGCAGCGTCACACCGGTATTAAGATCCCCCACTGCTCCGCCTCTTTGCCGCACAGAAGTGTGGGCAAGCTGAAGGCCAAGATGTTTGCATACTTGTGGCTCCCCATCATGACCGCAAACCCTCTGGGAGAGGTGCAACTGCTCCACTTCCTCCGGGCAGGAGCAACACTCTTCTGGTCCCACTTTTAGGCGTGACTGATCCCACGCAGGAAGGCGCAGCCACAGAGCCAGAAATAAGACCTCCGCATGCGAGTCCTTGGAGCCGGAGGAGGCACCAAAAAGCAGTGAAAACAATTCCCCCCTGCCTTTTTCCCCGTCGGTCTTTTTTCTTCTTTTTGCCCTTTTCTGCCTGCGTCACGTCACGAGACACTTCCACGGAAAGGGGCCATTTCGCGTGCGTGGCGGAGACCTCGGTTGGGTGGTACAGGGTGGCTGAGGCCAGCTGCCAGCGGCGCTCCCTCCGGACGGACTGCCGGTGACAGCCACCCTGTACATGTGTTTCCTTCTGTTCTCCCTGCCTCCCCGAAGCAATACCATACTCGAAAGCAAATACAAAAAATGGGAAGGGAGGGCAGAACAACACGTCAGTTTGGACGCCCTTTTCCTCCCAAGTGTGTACTGTTATGGGTTTTAAACTCCCATTACTGTCTCTTTTCCCCCAATTCTGCCCGGTATTTGCATTCTCTGCTCCTAATAAATTGGAGAGTTCTTCTACATTGGACTCATCGATTTTAGCCCTTCTTTTCTGTTCGGCCTTGAAAGTTTTTGGGGAATCGATTCTCTCCCCTCCCCCGGGGCAAGATGCCGGGGAAATCATTCGCTCTCCTTCTTCCACATTATGCCCATATCCAAGCTCAGTGCGAGGTTCAGTGTCTTACATACTAATGTGGTGGAGTGGAAGCAAAAAGACCTTATTTCACATAAATGCCAGCAACAAACTGTACTTGGGACTTAACAATAATGCCTCTCAGCTATCTGTCAAACTTTTTTTTTCTCAGCTTTCAAGCGCGCCCCAAACCGAAGCCTGAGATTGGCAATGGAATGAACTGAACACTGGATAGGACGGAGAGAAAGCAAACGGTTTCTCTCAATGGGCTTCCCCCCCCCCCTCTTATCAGCTTGCATCAGTCAGATTGAAGTAGCTGGTGCTGTGACTGCCGGGCTGCCGGGCTGCAGCGGCTGCAGTGGCGGCTGGCAGCCACAGCTGCCACTTGGTACATTGCTGCCTGCCCTCGTAAAAATCACTCCACCATTGACAAAGATCCAAAGTCATCATCCCTGTCCGTCTGTTCCCCGCACAATGAATGGCACATGCACACAATGAGCACAAACTACCCTGGAACAAAGGCTGGCAGCGGGGCTGAGGGGGGAGAGAGCGAGAGCTCAGGCGTCCTCTCAGCCCACTCTGCACTGCTCAAACCCATTGAGAAATGTGCGCGTGTCAAGTGCACATGGGCGAAGCCCGCGAACGCGCACCCGACGGAGAGCCAGATATTCAATTCGCTGGAGGGGGAGAGGATTTTTTGCGGTCTCAATTACCCAGCACGCGCTCGATAAAATATGGTGACCTCGGAACAACATGTGTGGAATGCAAGGAGAAGGCGAAAATAATCGATGCGTTGCACGCACGCACCAAGATTTATGTAGTGCGGGGGGGAATGGATGAAGAGCCCATTCGAGCCAGCTCTGGTGAATTCGCTTTTCATTCATCATTTTATCCATATGCACAGGCGGAAAAGGGTGTTGTGGCTTTTGCATTTCTCCACCAGACATTATTCCCTCCCCGTAAAGTGGCGCTTTATTGACCCGAGACGGAACTTGAGGGCAGATTTGACTGCTCCAGACGGAGCCAACAGGGAAATCAAACTGCGTGAAGGCCGTCGAGACCACTGGGGAGAAGTTTGGGCACTTTGCACGGACGAAACTTGTAATTTAAAGCATTGGTTTCCACTTTTTGTGTGCAAGCCGCCAAATTGGCAATTAGCTCTAGTGCGTCATGAGAAGCACGTCCACCGTGCAGTCGAAAATCTTTTCACCACATCAGAGTCTTGCTGCAACGAAAGGAACCGTTGGATTCAGGCTCTGCTGAATACAATAGTTTCCTAAACTGCTGAGCAGAAAAAAAGGCCTAACTCCGAGTAAACGGCTGCTCGGTGGAAAGGCAGGATGAGGTGGAAGCTCAGACTGCTTTTGGGTGAACACACCCAAAACCAGTCTGAGTGGACGAGCTGAAAATGACAGACTCAGAGTTTTTTGCCTGGGACACTGAGGAAAAAGTTGCTTCGACGCTGAACCTCCTCAGTAGTATCAAACATGGCAGTCCAGGTCGCATTCAGCCATGGAAAATCTCTTCATCCTCAGCAGTAGCAAATGAGGCGATCCAGATTGTACTCAGCAGAACATTGCAGTCGAGATCATCCTCAGTCATGAATCTTGCAGTCCGGTTCACATGCAGCAGAGGTGAATTCTGCAGTCTGGATCACACTCAGAATGAGCAAGCGTTGCAGACCAGATTGGTGTTGAGGTCATGATGTCCTGACTGTCATCACTGTACAGCAAGGACTGTCATGTCATCTAGTGCGATGAGCTGTTTTTCTTGCTTCTTGTCAAGAATGGCCACTAGATGGCGCTATCTATGGTGCTGCCAAATGCGGTATAGGTATGTCACTAAAAACCACCTTGGCTAGGAAGGTTCAATTGCTCTCTTGCAACACTCCCGGAGTTTTCCTGGCTCTCCAAGAAATCAAATTCGTGTGGAGCACAGGGATGATCCTATTCCCTCTTTTTTCAAAGTTTTCAGCATTAAAATAATTCTGATTGTTCGAGCTTTCGTACGTGTACCGGGTTCGCGATAAGTCAAATGTCCAGAATATGTGAGCTATGGCACATATTTGTTCCCTCCTAGAAAATGACGGTGTTCTGGTCGAAGTCAGATTCGGGACTCCTAAATTCGAATGGATTCTTAATCAACTTTCAAATTGAACGTCAAATGTGAGCTCTCTGTCATGAACAAAGCAAACGGTCTCATCCACGTGGTTCCTGCTGGTGTAGCCAATCTTCGGAATGCTGGTATTCATCAGGCAGGTGTTAAAATGTGCTGATGATGCACACAGAGAGAGCAGAAGTCAATCTTGAAGATGTTTTTGAGGTAAGAAATGTTGGCTTTGATGAACTTTAACCTGACTTGAGTGACAAAAAATTGAGCCTGAAAGCTGGCAAAATGTGCTGGAGGATTTTTTGACGCAGCTCTGTCATCTTGCTCTATCCCGATGAAAAGTACACCCACTGAACTCATTGAGGAACGTACCCAGTGACCCGGATTGCACATGCACAACTATTTTTGGGTGACATAAAAAAAGTGGAAAAAATTGACTGTTCGGAGCCCGAAAACCCCGACAAGTGGACAATGACTCTGGACGAACCCGGTACTGTGATATTTAGCAACATAGCCAAGTCTTGACAGTTGTCAAAGAGCCTGCCTGAACAGGAGCAATTTGCTCTGGGGGAAATGCAAAACATTCCAGCCAAGGTGTGTGAAAACTTCATCAAAAGACGTCTACGTCGTCTGGCAGAAACTGAGGCCATGCAATGAATTATTAAGAAATTATAAAATAACTTTTGCTTCATACGCTCTGGATTTACACTCATAAATCTCTTTGCACTCTGCTGACATAACATTCCTGTTCGGAGGAAAATATGATTTCACTTTCGGTGCAAATCATTCGGGCGCTGCTCAATTCAATGGAAAAGCCTCGGGGGTCCATATTTCTTTCCTTATATGCATATGTGTGTAAGGTATGCATCAATTGCATTTACGTATATACGATGTACGTTACCCACAGTAGGTTAGGACGAAGACTTTGGCTTGTCGGTGGACATGCGAGATCTGTTACCAATGCCACAGGAAACTACGAGTACGTTCCTCTTTGTAGTAACTCATCTCAGTTATATCAGTCACATTCCAATATTTACCACTTTTTGTCCAAGCCTCACGCTTGTAGCGCAGGTTTACCCCTACTGTACAACAGTTGTGAGAGGTCGTAGTGAAGTTGCAGTCGTCCTTTGCAATGTGTTTGACAGTAAATTTGTGCTGCGCTCACGATGTCACAAAGGGTTAAAGCAGCGCAGATGACTTCGCTCAATGCGCTGAGTTTATAGTGCATGTCTGAGTGTAACAAACGTTCCTGAGTGCAAGCAAAACTTGCCTGCTCAAAATTTCGCATATGACTGCGCACCTTCCTTTATCTGTCAAAGCAGAAGTGAAAAAACACACACACAGAAGCAGAGAAACAATTTCTGCGCTCTACAAGAGGCACTCATTTGTTATTTGCCAAAGAAAGAAAGCTCTGTTCCTTTTTTTGCTCTTTAGAAGGAGAAGAAAGAAAAAAAAAGATTGTTGGCAGAATGATGATTTCCTGCCTTTTGCAGAAAAATTCTTCTCCCCACCAGTTTCTGCCGATTCTCCATTGAAGAGGAAGATCAGTGGAGGAAAGGACGACGACGAAGGACCAAACAAGGATCTCTCGTTAAGTGAAATACTTTTCTTTGCAAGAGGAAGTTTTCCCCTCTTTTTACTGATCTGGATGGGTTGGGGTAGGGAGGGGGTCATTGTCCTGTCACTCTGGATTTGCCACTGACGACCAGATACGAACACAACTCCCTTGGAATTGCAGTGTGACACCCCAAAAAGTGCGCAGTGCAGGGCGTCGATAGCTCTGAAAACTATTGCTCGATGCCTTGGCGGGCCCCGCAACATTTCATTTGGAGCAGGTCCAATACTTTTTCACCCTTATTTCCTGCCACTCTTCTTTATGGTTCATAGAGACTCCCCGTGGCTCGATCCCCCTGCTCACCACTCACCTTCTCTTTTGAATAACCCCCTGCTATTGAGCTGCCCTCAACTCAGATATGCTATTTCTGTCTGCTCTTCCTCCAACCAAACAAATTCTCTTTGCTACCAGCTCGAGGTGAATATTTAGCGCACAACCTTTGGTTCCAGACAACCTCCCGGCTCTCTGAGCATGCGCGTCGAGATAGACGAGGGGTAAGCATGACTCAAGAGTGATCATCATGCACAAGGGCGGACTCAGCACCTCGACCGTCTTCAGTCCGGCAGCCTTTTGCCCGTTACGAATGACTCGCAGTGACTTTCAGAAAAACAAAACGAGCCGTTCATGAGGGTAGCGACAAGTTTTATTTATAAGTTTACCACGTCTAAGACTACTTTGCGTCACTGAGATCATCGGGAGTCACTTCATTGACATATGTGAAGCCAGCGTTTGCGTAGTCTCCGCCGTCTTTGGTCTTATACCAGCTCTGATCAAGTCAAAGCCTTTTCTGTTTACTCATCAGACTTGACGTACAGGGTTGACAATCTTTTGAAAAAGCCATCACGAAACTGTCACTTGAACTAAGACTCACTGCTGTTAGAGATATCTGTATGTATCCATGTTCAGCAAACAGTTATTGGCTCTCCTCTCTCTCTCTCTCTCTCTCTCTCTCATCTGTCAATTGATAGCATTCAGGTCAAATTGTTTTCTTGGCTGATTCTCCAGAGGAAAAAAGGGTGCCTGTAGAGTTGAAAATGAAATTGGGCTGTGTTGATCTAAGAAACTTTGTTTTAAAACTTTTTCCAGAAAAACACTCGTTGATTGTGACACGATACGATAAAGCATGAATGACGTTCAGCATGCACGCACGCACGCGCAACTCACACACACATTATTACGAAAACATGAGTACGTTACGGCGAGATATGCTGATGGTCTCATGAATACAAGAATGATACAAAAATGGTTGCATACATATTGTAAAGAGCTTTGTGGTGCTTAATCTGAATTCATTACTCGGGCAGACATTGTTGTTTGAGACATTTTTCTCTCTCGTCCAGATCCCTGTCAAACTTAAAAAGGTGGGTTTAAACAGAAAAAATTTTCTTGTCGTCTGTTTGTAAAATGGAGAGATGCCCGGACAAGACCGTTCGGACGTAAAAACTCTCAATTTTCTCAGAGCCTGGAGTTGTTCTCTGCGTCACCTCCGTCACCGTCGTCCGCCACCATGGCGGGATTGTCGATCCCGTTGAAGGGCATCTCGTTGACGCCGTTCCCGGCAGCTCCATTCCCGGCAATTGCGGCGTCTCTTGCACGCGCCCGGTCAGCGTTGCGCCGCCACTCGGGCGTGTGGTGGAGCAGGTCGTCGAAGGTGCGGATGTACCTCTGCAACAGTAACAACAGGTATCAGTACCAGACGTGATGCAAGAAACGCCAGTACTCCGACCCGGCTCACCTCACGGAAGTCTTCGTCCCTGTATTGCACGAACATCTTCTGCCAGATCTGTGAAATGACAATACACGCAAGTCAGGCCAACCTGCATTTTATCTACCAAGCATGAGCTGGTTGGTATCAATCAACTACCCGCGCCCGGCTTTGCTCGGGAGAACTCCACAAATAGCTATTTTCGTCTGTCTTACTCCTCGTCCACCCACTTCACACTGTCCACCAGCTTCACGCTCAACACCTTTCCTATCCGTGGTTGCCAAGTTGTATTTTTTAAAGTATTCATAGTAATTTTTATAGTGAAGTCGATATTATCTGGCCAGAGTGTGGCACTCTTTGACCTTGAACAGCCTCCCCATGGACTTCCTGGACATCATGAGGTCCTTGGTGAGTGAGATGATGGATTTCTCATGATCTTCTTCTGCTCAATGTCAATATTTCTCTGAGTGAGCTAAGATCAGGGTGAGCCCACCATTCTCTGCTTGTGCATCAGGCCCTTGTTGCAGTCATTGTATCTGGTTTTGATCTTGTAAATGGTCCCAGGATGGAGTTCAAACTTGCAGTGGCCTTATAACTGCGCCCCATTTTCAGCATACCAATGACGTCATACCTCAGCGCTGTCTTCTCCATCCGCCCTGTCCAGTGGGCCTCATTTTGAGCACTGTATCATCAAAATGAGCATCCCTGACATTGAACGTCAGTACTCAACATGGTGCCGAAGAATCACATCTGCATGATCCACCTCAAAATTCTGCTTCAAAGCGTTCGAGTATTGTGCATGAGGTGAAGTCATGCCCGCGGCTGATCTTTACGCCAAGGACTGTATATAGATATAGCACTGTCTGTCCGTCTGGGGCGGGGTTGGCACTCCCCCCCCCCCCCCGGGGGGACCAATCATCCCCAAACTTCGTCAGCAGATGCTACTTTTCACAGACTATCACGTAGGGGAGTTGGAGGTGCAATAGAAGCCCATTTTGCGGATGAAATCGAGGTCCAAAGTTTCATTGATTGCATCAATGTCTATTTAGTTGAGCAGCAGATGGGGAAGAGAGGAGGAGAGCTACCAGGCTCTAACCAGGAAATGTCATTCCTATATGGCTACTTCGTGTTTTCGTAGAAAAACTCTCAAAAAATAATGCAACTCGGCAACATTGAGATGGAGAGGTGGGTGTGAAAAGAGAGCTGGGTGTCAAAATTAAAAAAAAATACATGAGAACGATTCACGAAATGTCTTCATCCTACTGTGCAAAAAAAAGAGAAAAAAAATGCAGTAAGTCTTTGCCTCATTAATCAAAAGTTTGCTGTGGGTTTCCTACGTATAAAATTGCATTCAAATGGCTTTCAAATGCCACCAAGATGATCGGGATCAGACCACAGGAAGTTTTTCATTTCAAACTATTCACTCTGTTGCTTCAGCACCTGAAATAGCGCGACCGCCGGCACCGCCAGAATCGCTGTCATAGCAATGACCCAGCCGATCGCGTTGGCCCAGCCAGGATAGGTGTAGTCGCCCTTTTTCAAGGGTTCATAGCGCGCCCAAGATACAATGAGGATAACCTAGAGAAGGATGCTTTCAGTCACTCTGCTGAGCAGTCATGTTGAGTTGCATCGTAGTAGCACAGAATCCTGGCCAAAAGTATTGCCCGTTCAGTCTCTTATAGATTGTTCATATTGAGTCGCAAAGTTAGTCGCATCTTTTGGAAGAACAATCGACAAAAGTCCGCAGGAACGTTGCAATTGTTAATTAACATCAGCCTTAAATTTTTTTAGGTCACTAAGGTTCACAATTCCCTCAGTTTGACGGGCAAAAGTTTTGACTCGGATTGCATGCGACACAACTTTTACTTACGAAGATGATGAGAGGTGAGATGGTCATGTACAGGTTCATAAATAGCGTCTTCGCCCAGAGACCTGGGTTGAACTTGCAGATGTGGTACAGGTCGTCCAGGAAGTTCTGAAAGACCAATGTGACCGTAGCAGCTGTCTCCAAACAAACCTCGTCAGCTTCATCCATACCTGAATGCCATACACATACGACACAATGATGAGTTCTGTGAATCCAATGAAGAGATATGGCCAACTGGCGGCGTAGTAATCTAAGAGATCGAGCAAATATCCGCCACCCTGTAAGAAGGAGTGACATAAAGATGAATATTTGACGACAAAGAAGGGATAATGCCAATGAATGATCAGGAGCACTGGAATTACGGCAGAAGAATGGTAATAAATAAAACCATGTTTGACAACATCTGACAATGAAGGCAAAAATCAAGAAACTGAAACAAGATGAAATTTGCAAACCGAAACACTTAATGCAAGTCAGATTTCGATCCACAGCTGGTACCAAGTAACAAACAGTGGTCCAATTCTTTAGTCATAGTTTGCAATGAGACCCTTGGTTCCTTCTCAATCCCCTATGACGAATGTTGGGCTTGGGCACCTGAAAATTCAAATATTACGGGCCATGAGGATGACCATTTTGTGGTTGTTTTTGAAGGAAGAATGAAGGAGCACAGGATGATTGGTACTTCAGAGTGTTAATGTCCACCAGGGAACTCCTTTCATTGGCTACTCTAGGGGACAACATTCTTGTTCAAGAACATCGGGGATGGCTTTCCTGTTCTCATAACTGAAAGGTCAGGCAAAAATCCATACATGCATTCTCTCCTGCTCTTAGTGAGAATTAATGGAACAGATCAAGACCTTATATTCATCTTCAAGATCTTCCCGAAAAATGTCACAGCCCTTGAACAAGTCAATGTTGCAAAGCAGATTGCAGATGCACCAGAGGCAATGGCCTCTGGATATGTGGTTGGTTACCATACAACTGATATTGAGCTTCACCATCAAGTTCACTGCTGGTACCACATGCAGGCCAAGGTGAATACAAGATTTGCATGGATCAAAGGCAAAGTCGTTCGAATCAAAGTTATAAGGCACATCAACAGGCTTCAGGTTGTATATGGAGAGATTTTCTGGAGTGTCATGGAGCTCTTCAAACTGAAGTGGTTGGCATCAATGGAAGTAGGAGTTGTTGGCCAATTTTGGGGTATTTGATTGGGGTGATTGATCTTAAATTTTGGGGGATCATCTATTGATGGGGGATTTCACTGTGGCTTGACCCAACTTTTGAATGGTTTTGAGGCATACCATATTCAAACAATGTTACATGCACCCCATGGAACAATCAAGGAGGAAAAGTTCCTTCGGCGAAAGGACGACACTACACCAATTTCTAACTTTGATGGGAGAGATTCTTCATAAATGGTCAAGAGCACATAATCCTATAAAATCCACTCCGAAGCGCCTTTCGCCTTCACCTAAGCCAACTCGTGCTGCTTGGACTGAAGGATGCCCCTGGGCTCAAAGAACTATGGAAATATTCAGAGTGGGAATATGACCCTCACTACTATATCGTTGCATCTGCTGCCGAGTATGCTCCACTCGGAAGTGCTGCGAGCAACCCGTGAAGAGCAAGGAGGTCACTGGAGGAGTCTTGAAGAACTATTTGAATGTGCCTTCAGTGGTTGACACCATGACTGCAGAAGCCCCATGAAAAGGCAAGGTGGGCATGTAACGGGCCAAAAGGGCACTCCTGGCCAAAGTGGGCCCCAATTGGATGACCCCTTTGGGGCAAACCACCCTGTTGCAGCCCCATGCAAAGTTGTTTCCCCCTAGGTGAAATGGCACATCGGCCTGTGAGGAACACATTAGTGGCCACAGGCTGTTTTGCAGACTGGTGTCTCCTAACTCCTGTGGAGGATTTTTTGTGGATTGGGCCTTCAGCCCATCCACTCTTCCTTCTGTTTGGCTCACAGGTTGACACTTGACTGATTTCTCTACCTCCCTCTCCAATGCTGTGCCCGTCTGCTGTACACCTCAACCTTGAAGTCAATGCTGGTTCTTAAAAAATGCATTTTTCAACGTCATGAGCATTTAATTGTAATTATTTGAGCTACCGAGTGTCACCACTCAGGTTAGGGGAGCTTCCCACCCAAACAGAGGTGAGGAATCTCTTCGCGCATCTGAAAGGATCGACAATGAGAATCGTGCACAGGTCCATTAGAAGGAAAAATAAGGATTTCATTAAAAGAGTTCTGATTTTTTTTAAAACCTTCTTTGACAGTTGCTTAGGTTCACAGAAGAATGTGCACGAAATGTCAGCTCGGCTTGGGTGGCCATGAAGTTTTAGGCAATTTTCTAGCCCCAACCCCCTGGCATGGATGATGTTCCCCTTGCGTTTGTGGCTGCATAACAGTGATCCCTGCTGATACCGACAATTTTGTGAGGTCCCGATTCATTGCTAGATAAGGTGCTTTGGACATACCGACAGTTTTGCAGCTTTTTGAAGTGAAAAAGGGGTCTCACCTATCTATTTCTCTATGATTTAGCGATTAGTTCGGTTTCAGAGGATAGTCACAGCTTTCCCGAGATGGATGAGTCACTTCCGTAGATTAAGTCACTCAAAAGATGAGATAGATTAAAAGTGACATTGACTCAATCTATTATCTAAGTTGCTGTTATTAATAGACCTTTGTGCTGCGGTGTTTTGAATAGCTGCTACGTCCATAGGCCTGGTGGGATTTAGGTCAAGACACCTTTGGTAAGCTAGAGGTGAACTTTGCATGAAACAATTGTTTTTTATCATCGACTTTTTTTTATCTCGATTGGGCCTCTAGCACACCGTGACCAAAACTCGACAATTTCATCCAGTCCTAAGGATTTTGGTATAAGCGGGGTCCACTGAAATAGTAAATTATTGGGAAGACAACTACGAAACAATACAGATACGCTCGGAAGTTTAATAAACGGACAAACCTCTGTGGTGAGAGGCAATCCCGCGATAAATCCAACGAGACAGACGATTCCCACGATGATGGTCTTCTTGCTTCTGAGGTGTGGCTTGAAGTCGAGGATGCCGGTCAGCACCGTCTCCACAATGGCAAATTGAGAATCAAGACCTTGAGTAAAATTGAAAGGACCAAGTGTGTATCTTTCCACTCTCTGGGGAACAGCTGCGGCTACGTAATCCGGTCACTCACCCAACGTGAAGAGCATAGCGAAGAACAGGATGGCCCAGAAAGGTGCGAGGGGAAGCCTGGTGACGAGATCCGGGTAGGCGATGAAAGCAAGTCCAGTGCCCGAGTTGACCACGGCCTTGACCTCGACGCCCAACTCGGTAGCGAGAAAACCAAGCACAGAGAAGATGGCGAAGCCGGCGAACACGGACGTGAGGCAGTTTCCGAAGCACACAATCATGGTGTCCCTTAAGGATTCAAAAGCGCGCTTTGACCGTAAGCACTATTTGGATGGGTCATCACAATGTTAACAATGAAAGCAGCCTTGGGTCAAGAGTCTCCTACTATGGTCTACGAGGGAGTTTCGATACTCTTTGCATTCACATATGCGACAACCTCCAGCTGAGATTTTTTTTGTATAGATTGTAAACTTTTCCGATGGAGTTATTTATTTCGTGCCCACTGATGTTGAACCACAAGCACTTAAAGAGAGCCTGAGACCCTTTGAGACCTTCGTACTTTGAAAAACACAGTATAAAAAAAGGTCCAAGTCTTCAAAGAGGATGAAAAATCCTTGCGCAAGCTGAATCATTGATTCATTAATCCTGCTTGGAGAAATTGCTAACAAACTTTAATTGATCAACCAATGGAATCAACTGAAGCATTTTTCAGTTGTGTCGTAAAACGCCGAGTCCAAAGGCTGCAACTGTAGGTGAAGAAGTAAAACATCGGTCACTAGGGAAAAGTATATTAACGTTACGTCCAGATGCGACTGCATGAGAGCCAGAGCGACGAGGGCCAGACTGAGGTTTTAGTTATCATAAAAAGTCAAATTATTAAAAAAATGAAAACTCAGAGCCAAGCTATAACTACGAGCTAGGGTTTATGTACTAAAAGTTTAGTTGAAGCCAACCTGTTTCAAACAAAGCCTTTTTCCTTCTAAAAATCGAAAAAGCCAGTTGGCAATACAGATCTTTCTTCCACCAATGGTCATCCATGAATGGTGAATATGCCATGACTCTGAATAAATGCTGGGTCATGAACTGTCCACCGAGTCCAGTCCACTCCATGGCCATCTCTCTGTACTCGCCACAACCTCATTGAGGACGAGAAGTGGTGCATCTTGGGAGCCAAAGCAGATATTGTATCAACTTTCAATTTTGTTTTCACCAGAAGCAAGTACGGAGAAACAAGATCTCGCTGGATGAGGAGTCGACGGTATCCATTAGATCAGTCGGCTGATCATAAAAATAGTCAGTACTTTTTGCTCATAAACAAATTTAGTTGCTCATTCTTAAAAAAAAAGGCTGTGCAAGAATAATAAGTTCCAAAAATTAACCTAGCCTGCTGTACGTGTACAACCGCTGCTACCAGAAGCAGAGTTCACTGCTCTTCATACCTCAGCACGTTGTTGTGAAACTTGTTGTAGGACGCCAACGTGATGAGTCCTCCTCCTGCCACAGACAAGGAGAAGAAGATCTGCACGGCCGCGCCCTCCCAGACCTCGATCGACGTGAGACGGTCCCAGTCGGGCACCATGTAGAACTTGATTCCTTCGCTGGCGCCTATAAAATAATCGCAGCTCCCCTTGATGACGCTTTTCTGCCTCCGACAAGGTCTTGGTACTCACCGGGAAGCGTGACCGCCCTGATGAGCAAGATCACGAGGACGAAGTACGGGAACGTGGCCGTGAAGTAGACGACTTTTCCGGAGCTCTTGATGCCCTTGATGAGACACAAGAAGATGACGACCCAGGCGGCCAGGAGACACAAGGCTAACTTCCACTGCACCGCACCCATCTGGCTGGGGTCGATGCCTTCGGACTCCACCAACACGCTATTAGTCAAATATTCAGCCGCAGCTAGGAAAGAAAGAAACTCTCGTTAGGAAACTCAGTTGTGCCAATCGTTGTCAGGAACGGACCTGTCCTTCTGATGGATGGGGGGATGTCGATTGGCTCAGTGATGTTCACCGCGTACATCTTGTCCACGCAGACATTGTTCACGACGACGCCGTCCACCATCTCGGTCTCGGCGACGCCACTGCTGTTGTCGCCGGGCACGTTGTAGATGGGAACCTTCCTCTTGCACTGGAAGAAATGAGTGAAAAGACGTCGCCGGGCTTGCTTTTGGAGCCCCACAGACTTACGGCGTAGTACTTGGTCACATTGGCCATGATGCGGTCCAACTCAGTCTGATTAGTCACGCACTTGCCCAAGTGGTAGATGGCGTTGCTGTACTCGATAGAGTTGTTCTCTCTCAGGGTGATGCAGTCCTTGAATTCGTTGACGCTGAAGCAGACTGGGACAGAGCCATAAGACAGTGTTTGATACGTCGTAAGTGAACTTTCACTACGAATTAGTGATCGACCGAAACTTAGGTTCGGTCGAAATATCGACGGCCGAACCGATTTAGGTATCGGCAATGCCACCGAAGCTGAAACTCGATTACCAGATCGTCCCGTCCATACAAGCATACAATGATACTAGCGCCAACTAACGTTAGCACCAGTGTTTTGACCCATCTGTAGGGATGCATCGAGGCTTGGAATTTTCGAGCTGGAGTACTTCGAGTATGAGCTTTTTCAAGTCGAGCTGTCGAGTAACCTTACAGTTCTAAATACCGTAGTGTTTATTCTCAGGAGGCTCCATGGGCTCCCAGGAGTCTGACTCCATGATCAAAAATGAACCAGAACTTGCTCTCAATGTTGGCAATCCCACGTTTTGAAGTGACAAGGAAGGTCAAGGAAAGTACTTCTGGAATTTTTTCCAGGTTCTTGCTTGTGGTTGAAAAAATTCCAACATTTTCACTTCGAGCTCGAGCTCTCTCGAGTATTGACAAATTGTATTCGAGGCCGAGCTCAGGCTCGATACATCCCTACCTGTGTGGCGACGACGTCTGTATCAACTGATGTCGAACGCCTCTTCGCAACTGCTGGGGACATCCTAACAAACAAAGAGATCGTCTGCACCCAGAAAATACCGAAAGATTGTCATTTTGCCATCAAAATATGCCTGTTGTCAACTTTAAGTACTAAACGCTACTTTTTTGTGCAGTGACTTTTTTTTTGCAAAAAAAGAGTTTCGGTTCATTTCGGCAAAGGGAGCTGAAAAATTCCTACCAGAACCGAAACTTCGGTTCGGTAGCACACCAAAATTTAGTTTCGGTAAATTTCGATATCGAGCAGCTTCGGTCGATCACTCACGACGATTATCATTCAGTGTTACATACAACCTACATTCAGTGTTAAAGTCATTGTTGCAGTCCGACCAGGGCAGGTGCGAGGTGAAGGAGGCAAACAGGTAGTAGATGGTCCAAGCAATGATCATGTTGTAGTACAAGCCAACGAAAGCTGACGCCATGATGTTTGCAAAGCCCAGACCTACGGTGCGTAAATGTTCAGTAAGAAGCATTGTAGCAATGTCGTACCATGAGGCTGGACCAACAAACGAACGTTTTGAAAGACATCTGAGAGCGAAAATAATCCTTAAAGAAATTCTCATTCATTTAAAAACTTTCTAAACACTTCTCATATTTGGGGCTTAGTTCAGTATTTCTCTCAGTAACAATAAAACAGTACCTACGAAGACATAATTCCTATCCGATGTACGACTTCACAGAAACTATCATGGATTCATTCAGTGCCGATCAAACTTTGAAGGCAGAGAGTGGACTTAAGAACTGATGAGTTCTTCATTCCATTGACTTAGCGCGCCTTCAACTGGGGTCAGGCAACAAGCACACAATGTAGAGCACAGCGAAAGAGATTGAACAAATTGGTCAAGCCTTGTGCACTCGCCCGTTCCAGTCCAGATCCGAATGGACGATCTCAAAGGTCAGTGAGCGTATTGACCAAGGGTCCAGTCAAAAAAGCGCTCCGACCAAAGGTTCAGGCACTGACCAAGCATTGAGGCCAGGAGGCCTCGGGATCGAGACGTTGGTCCAGTCCTTGACCTTGAAGTCGATTTCAAATGTGACTCTCAGTCACCATCACACTCAGTGCATGAGACACTGGTTCAGACCCAGCAGGGCAATGCCAATGGAATAGGGTTCGTCCTCGGTCGAGGACCGAGGTCAATTTGCTCACTTCACTATTCCATTCGAGCATTGACCGGCAGGAGTCAGACAACAGTTCACACATGACCCTAAAATTAGGTACGCTAGATCTTAACTTATCTTTAGCAACTTTTTTTTTCTTTTTTTTTTTTTTTTAAAAAAAAGGTCTTTCCCGCCTTGAAAGGGGTCGGTCAGAATTATCCATGACAATAATGATGAAACCAGTTGCAGAGTCAAATGTTAGACCTTTGAACAGCGGGGCCATGTTGGAGTAGATGGTGGCCGGTCCCAGGGCTGCGTACTGCCCCAAGCTGATCTCCAGGAAGAAGCACGGGATGCCGATGAACAGCAGCATGAGCGCGTAGGGCACCAGGAAGGCGCCGCCGCCATGTTTGAAGCACAAATAGGGGAAACGCCACACATTGCCGAGACCTGAAAACAGAAACGAGGAGAGCAAATCATTTGGATAGATGTGCACAGTAGTCAATATAAGGCTGAATTGCTGCTGTTGTGTAGTGGTCGTAAAAATCACTCACGGTGATTGCGTGAGCAACGCCAACTTGAGGTCGTGATAGTGCAAAAGAGTGATTTGTTTTCGTCATTATTAGAGCACATGCGCACTTTAGGTTATGTAATGACGCAGTAGGGGAACATTGATATGCAGCCTCACCTTTCGGGCCACGTTCCCACTTCCTGTCCTGGCACCTTAGAGTAAAACAGAGGGGGCAAAAACAATATTGCTGCTAATTTCTGGAGTTTAGTCAAGCAGCGTCCCTTTTTTTCAGCAGGCAGGGGTATTTTTGACAGATTGGGGTGAATTCGAGGGAAAACGTACTTCGTATTTAAATACAGGTTGTCCTCGGTCAAGTCACGGGGAAAAGCGAGCGCATGGCGAACATCCGTTCCACACACGTGTACAAGCACATTCGTCACATGTATATATACACGCACGGCGTGTCCGTCACATGTATAGTTGTATACATACTCGTACAGTGCTTTCGTCACAGGTTGGGCTAGGAATGCATCAAGCATTCTAAACGCACCGCACACACACCTTTCTCGACACTCATGCTGCGATTCGCAAGTTTCAGTGACAAATGATATCGAAGCAAGTGTCTTTGTATAGCAAATAGTCATTAAGCGAGTATTGGTTAACCGAGGATTATGGCTACTAAACGATATCATCACTTATCACCGAAAATGCATGAATTGAGATTTTCCCCAGAGCTGCCTTTCAAGGTCAACAACACTTTGACGTTGTGGCCGCACTGCGGAAGCACTACGTGCCCACCGGCCACTCCAGCATCACCGACGACGTGAGGAACACGTTCTGCTCTTGGGTGACGGGCGAAGGAACATCGACTTCACCGTTCAGTACGTGACAAAAAAAGAGAAAAAAATCGTCCTCACCAACTGCGTAGCCCAGGCAAGAGAGCAGAAAGTCCAATTTCCCGGTCCAATTTCCTCGCTCGGGGTTCTCGTCCTCTGGATTAATGATCTCTAACTTCTCTTGAGGTGCGGAGCCCTGGAAAAGAGTTGAACAAGATGAGGAAGATTCCAACACTGAAGGCTAGTGAAACACAGGTGTGAGGACAGAGTCTCTCTTCACTCATTTACAGTGCGTTTGATGCTTATGCATGTTTTCATTTTCAAATGAAACAGAATTAGTACAGTGGAACACGCTTAATAGAGACACGCTTATTGGAGACTTCGGCTTGTTAGAGACAAAACATCAGGTACCCAAAAATTACTGCATAAATTATTGCTCTTACTAGAGACGCAGCATGGATAGTAGAGACAGAAACTGCCCATCATCTGTTACAAAAGGAGTGGATCTTTACTTCTTTTTATACGCAAACTCAACCTGTGCAAAGAGGG
>JAAUXU010151048.1_pt1 | contig 51034 bp, 50 predicted proteins | sample 7278151 | NCBI WGS metagenome assembly JAAUXU01 (sample SAMN14350113, study PRJNA611818) | marine sediment metagenome | isolation source: surface marine sediment (1.8m) | place: French Polynesia: Moorea | collected 2018-08
ACAACATACCCACAAACACATCACCCGCGGCCTCCACCCACCCCCACCGGCGGGCGCGGGGCGGCCGGGGGGGGGGGGGGGGCCCCCCCCCCCCGTAATCTATCAATCACTATTAATGCGTTGCAGAGACACTACTACAAAGTTATGCTTGTACTGATGACGTCGCAGTATTCCGGACATTGCTATCTTCTCAGGGTGGATCTTAGCTGCTGGTGCTGGCACTTAGAGGGTGTCCGCAATAATCGCCCGCCGACATCAGAAAGATGTACTTCATCATAACCAACAGCTTTGAGAGGGACGTGGCTGACGTTAGAGGTGATGAACGGCTTCTTGGGCATCACTGAGACAGTGAGGCCAGTCGGGGGCAAGCATCAAGCACCAAGAATATGGCACCCATGGACTAGACGGAGATGCAAAACTTGTGTTTTCCGCACAGTTCTGATGCCTGGGATACTTGAGCTGAGGGGCGATCCACAGCTTCATCACAAAACCTCTCATTGCCACCAGAAGTGAAATAGAGTAGATTTACATCAAAGGAAAAATCAGTGGGATTGTCTGTCTGTCAGACAAGTCAACAGGCCCACACTGAATTGCGAACTTTGACTTTCTATGTCATCAACATGGCATCAGAGTCACTCAGACATGGTAAGAATGAATGCATAGGTCATTATCAAGGTATTATTCGTATACATTCGACCAAAACCAAAGTATGGCATGGTTCAGGATTTTGACATACGGCCTTCAAAAACTGATTTTTTTTGTCTTTCTACCAGTAAATTTTCGAAATTTTCCAACTCAGACTCCGCAGGAGGCTCTGTCCCCCCCCTCAAATCCCTGGTTTTTGGGTTGCCGCCCCCTTACCTGGGGGGGGGGAGCTTCAATGGTGAAGGTACACGCGAGGAACATTTTTGTCAACCAATATCGAGACCAAGACATGGAAGACCATAAAAGGCGAAAGGGCATTATCAATTATACATATATCATATTTAATGTTATATGGACAGACGAGTCCCTGATCAAAACCAATCACAGATGAGCTTGAGGGTGGATCTGCACTGGGATTGAGCCTCCTGAAAGAGTGAGGTGCCGGTAATGAGTGGGGAGAGATCATAGTTTGGGTGTGTCAGTCCAGTAGTGTCAATTCAACACTATTGGAGCCCGCTGAAAAGGAGTAGCAGTGGTCAAATTTCGCGTCTCTTCCCAGACGGAATGTACTTTGTGTTACAATATTACTCATTCCCGGCAGTTTAACAGGAGCAACAGCTAGTACTCTTCGCTGGGTGGCCACTGAGGCCGCAGTTGAAGCAATAGACTCGTCTGAGGTTCTAAATCACACAAACAACATGGACAGCCGTCTCGAACAGGTTCTCACCAATCATGGAGGTCACAGAAAACACTAGTCTGCATTTCCCCATATCAAAATGATACTCCTGCACTACACCATTTTTTGCTTTTGCTCAAGTCCAAATAAATATGCATCATTGTTGAGCTATGCATTCATTCTCGTCAAATCTCTGCAACTCTAACCCACATTGCTCACAGCGCAAGTCACATCAGGCAACTAAAAGAAATCGCTAATTGACGAATTTGCGTATCAAATTAGCATGAAACTGCGAAAGTACGACCAAGGCTTCATTAGACAATCAAGGTCAGATTTCAGAGAAGTGTGACGACTTTTTCGGGAGGTCTCCATGCCCTAAACTTCTGCACAATGTGAAACTGTCTGTGAAGCTTCTTAGACAAGTTCAACTTTGATCGCCCTATATGCTTAGGTCACCCGAATCTGAGTGATTCACCCGACATAAAGTGGTCAGCTCTACGTCGCAGATCTTGGACGACATCGACAAGGGATGTGGAAGCAAGTGATGTCGCCGCACTAAAGAAAAACAAGGTGTTGTTACACGAATATCCATAAGAACGTATGAGACAAAAAGAATAGTACAGTGTATTGTGTATCGGTCACGTTATACATGCTGTAGCAGTATGATTAACCACATATTTCGTCATTACTTCTTCACTTCAACCATTGTGCACGCACTTTGTATATTGTCGAGTGTACAACGTTATTAGCATTTAGGAAATGTTGGCCAGGAAACACATTTGAAACCTGAGGATTCTGAGAAAGCCTGTGTAGGTTCCAACAAGATTTTAAATAAACATAGCTTTGTTCTGGTATATAATAGCGTGGTCCATCACAATGGAGTCTTTGGCGATGACGGCGGCAACTGATGAGATTAAAGTGTACTTTAAAAAAAAGAATCCTTCAAATCGACTCCGACCTGACTGACCTCAAGGTGGCCGACGCCTCCATCGGTCCCCAGAAGGACTTTGCGGCTTGAAGATCTGACGACCGGACCGGAACACGTAGTTCGCTCCTCTGTGGGCGTCCGGATCCTCCCGATCGCAGAAGAGTGAGGGAAGTGTGCAAGGACACTTGCAAAAACAAGTGCTAAGTGTAACCAGATGATATTCACATTGAAAGTCCTTCTCCATCTAAATGATACCCTATGACTGGAGCCGAAATGATTATTTTTACTTTGTACTGGACACATTGTCCATACCTTCTTTTTACTTTATTTTTACCCCTCTTGCATGTCAACTGTTCCTGCTGGCAATGAGAGGTTTTGTGATGAAGCTGTGAATCGCCCCTCAGCTCAAGTATCCCAGGCATCAGAACTGTGCGGAAAACACGAGTTTTGCATCTCTGTCTAGTTCATGGGTGCCATATTCTTGGTGCTTGATGCTTGCCCCCGACTGGCCTCACTGTCTCAGTGATGCCCACAAAGCCGTTCATCACCTCGAACGTCAGCCAGATCACTCTCAAAAGAGGTAGTGAGGTTCTAAGAAGGTGCTACCATTACTTTCCCACCAGTTCACAATTCTTCTTGAATGCTTCTTCCGTTAGCGAGGTTCATCACGGCTCCCACCTTGATCACAGACCACAAGTACAACATTCAGGTCTCGCTTGGGCTGAAGAGGTCGGGCAAGGGCATCCCTGCAGCCACGGGAGTGAGCAGAAAATGGAGAGATTGTGACTTTGGGTCAAGATGTGAGAAACTCCCCTGGGTGCGCCATGGCATCCATAGGCCCACCATGGAATACATCTCGTCTCAGCTGAGGCCAAGATTGATATTCGCCAAGATCAGTCTGCCTCTCCAAGACTTGTGCACGTAGTTAGCATTCAGATATCTACGGTGTGGACCCTATTTAGCAGCGCATTACGCTAATGCATAGGTTCAGCTTCATCCAAAGCAACATGGGTATCAGATGGCGACTGTATACAGACCTTGCACAATATTTTGCCCGCAAAATCCAATCTCTGCTTTATTGACCTTTTTAAAAAGAACTGTCTGAGGCTGATCTTGGACCTCAAAGTCCTCTCGTTTTAAAGCAAGTACAGGCGGACAAAATGAAGGGGGAAAGCCGAAAGTCTAGAGACTCATGAGAACCTTTTTAAGTAATCTCTGAAAAATATTGTTCAAATAAATTTTTAAGGGGTCAGTGCTGGCAACTGCTCAATTTCAGACGTTTCAACTTCTCGTCTGACAACTCATGGAAGTTGAAAAGCACACACAACCCCTGTGCAAATTAACTGATTCCACCTTTTTATTTTGCAATCTTCTCCATTTCATTGCAACCTCCCTAGTAAAAGTACTTTTTTGGTATTTAAAATTGACTGACCCATTTCTGTATTCAGCGCTCATTTTTTGATCAGTTGATGCTAATACTGGAAAATCTATGCCTTGACGTGCGAGTTTTAAAGCTATATATGGCGCATGCTGCTCATGGCGAACATGAACAAAGGTCTTGAAGAGGTGGGGGAAAATACGTGACGAGGTATTTATCCTCATAATTTTAATAAAAAATGGCGTAAACAGAATCGACATTGAGTCATGGCATGACTAGACAGACATTTTGTAAGGACTTGTGAAGATTTGTAGTCTTAGAGACTGTAATTATAAGGCGCCCTATATAACAATGTCCCGTCAGATGGGCGTCATCACCTTTGCAAGGAGAACGGGTGGAAAAAATTATGACAGTCGTGTTTCTGCACGTACGTTCTTACTAAAATTGCATGTTTCAAGTTGTGGGCAACCTATTCGGCCAATAACTCATGTAAGAATGTAACATTTAAAAATCCGTAATTTTGTCTCGAAATTTTCACATGTGACGATGATCCAAGTGGCATTGATCTGTCTTCTACTTTATGACCTTGTCGCAGTTTTTCTGCTTTTTTGGCATGGATTTTTGTTCACAATTTTTTCACTGCACTAACAAATATATTGCTGGTTTTCCTTATGTCTCTGCAGCGCAGCAACATCTCTTTCCATGCGAAGCTCCTTAGTCTCGTGAGTAACATAACACAGGGTGTCAGGAATTTGATGTTGGGGTCCTTATTTCTCTTTTTGTGATTGTACTATCTTCTGCTTATGGTGTGCGGGATACCTGATGCCGCCAGCTGCAGGATCTGTTAAAGTGTACTTACTGATGCCATTCTCTGAATTGGTCTTGCACCAACTTTTTCAGCAAATAGGGCTGTGGAGTGTCTGCCCAGGTTCTGAGGTCTGCCATGGTCAGAGAATAAGGTCATGCTGTAGGTCAGTTTGAAGGCGGAGATATGTAACAGGCGATTGCCACTATCGTTGGAGTCAGTGGGCGAACAATCCACAGCTGGTGGAAGAGGCATGAGTCTGGACAACCACTGTCAAGCGAGATTGGTCGTGGATGCAAATAAAACCTTTGCAGGACTGCAAAAGTCACCATCAACCAGAGCTAACTAAGCAGCGTCAATCAACATAAAGGTGTTCCCGTCACACACGTTGCCGTTTGCCTGCACATGAGAACCAGGTGTCGCATAAGACAGTGCACTAGTACTGACACGCATGTGTGAAGGCCAACCTGCCAACCCCAGATCTAGCCGACACTGACCTCTGTGCCAAAGGGGAGGAGGCTGAAGTGCTGTAAGGATAAGAAGAAATGGTCTGAGGATGACTAGAGGCATGACCTTTTTTGGGGGTACCCCAATGCACAGGTCTGTGGACTGCATATCCTGCCACGTGGACAGACAAGGACTGGTCACTGCTGTGTGGAGAACATCCTCAGGAGTGTCTTCTTCCTACTCTTAACCAACACCAGACTGGGCCTGCTCTCGCCAGGAACTTGCTCTCGAACTTGTCACACGCTATTTTCCAGTACGCGGCTCTGCGGTGGTCCAGGAGTGACTGAAGACCAACTTCAGTTTATTCTCGGAGAAGGGCACATGGCCAGAAAACATTTTGTTTTGCCTCCCACAGAAAATCTTTGAGCCGCCGTTCAGATAAAGTGCGTAAACTGAAGAGAGGCTCCGTTGCCAGATGAATTTTGGATTGAGGGAGAAAAATCAAGGAGTTGGAGAAGCTTCTGGAGCCCGACATCAGCCTCTTGCAAGACATACTGTAAAAAAAAACCATGTGCCTATTTCAACTGTCGGTGCGAGAACTTTTTTTCCTATTGGTCCTACGTCCTCTAGTCAAGACTTTTGGCTGAAAGAGGCTCAGAGCCGGTTCGAGGTCCTTAAAAGCAGCTTTTTTGTACTTTCCCGAAACAAATGTGAATAATCTTCGTGTGCATTCGATTCACGGTTCGACGTGAAGATGAAAAAGATGATCAACCTTAAGTTTGAAAAAAGAAATGTGTGAATGCAACTACGTGTACTTTCTTATCACCACGGTGATAAACTCAACTCTCGACTCTCCAATCATTTTGTCCCCACGTGACTCCACCACTGCTGTACTGTACGCATGTACGCACGTACAGCAAGATGTGTGTACCACTCTTTTCATTCATGGGATGATTGATACAACAATGTTCTTTTTTTTGAGCAAGCGAAAATTCCACGGCATTTTTTCCTAGAAGAAAACTCTCTCTTTTTACAGTCGACTTCAGATAATGGGTATTGCTTGGGAGCTGTGGAATAAATTCCAGTATCTGAAGTCTGCATTATTATCTTAACTTACCCACTTCACAATGAATGAGCGTCTCTTATGCAGGCCCTAAAAAAAAGAAAACAGAGATGACGCCTGCATTAGTCAAGTCGCATGTGGATTTTTACATCCCACAAATTTCTATCACGACACAGCAAAAACAAGTTTCGGAAAATTTATTATTGGACGACTAGTGATGATAATTTTATGACTTCATTTTTGAATGGACCTCCCCCCAAAAGCCAAGAAGTTGTCAGTAACGACAGTCTTCTGTCACTGAAGTGGTGGCCTACACTAAGAGTCTGTTTCCGGACAAGAAGTCCCACTTACTGTCAATCCCTATTATCCAAAGTCGACTGTAGCTATTGTGTCATGAGTTAGCCAAGTCGTCTTGTGGTAGGTCTAAAGGCCAGTTCCATGTTTGGAGCTTGAAATGGTTGGTGACTGAACTGAGTACAGTATGCACACGCCCACGTTTGCCATCATCATCGCCCACACTCTTGATCCTGACCCAATTTCTCCTCCCTCTTATCCGGGCTGCATTCTCGGAATCCTCTTGTTCAAGCCGTGAAAGTTCTTCAGTTGCGGCTGGTTTTTCAAGATGCTGCAACCCTTGAGGTCATGCGTCAGGTTGATGAAAAACAGCCGATCTAGATTCTTCTGGAGTGAAAATTTGCAACTGTGCCAGTAGTAAAATTTTGTCTTTGTGAGGAGAGAAAAGTGAAACAGGAGAGAGTGAAAACGTAACTTCGATGTTTTGGCTCCTGGAAGCATCACTTTGCGTGTTCATATGACGGAAGAAGCGGATCTGCAGCCTTTCACATGCATGAACAGCGTTGTAGCTGCCGACCCCCGAGGAGTCTTCAGTGCTGTTGGTTGGCAAATACTTTCTAATTGTTGCGCTCTGGGACTGCGGATGGACAAAACGTCATTGGACACATTCTTCTCCAACACAGAAGTCCCGCCAAAGAATTCATTCATTTCCCAATGACTTCTGGCGCGGTCTCTTTAAAACCAAGCAAGCATCTCTCTGTCTGTCACTCTCCAGCGCTTTCTCTCAGTCAGTCTGGAGACGTTTCTACCTCTGAACAGGAATTCAGATGAAATCAAGTGAGAACTTGCGAGCGTGTCATTTTTCATCGGTGTAAATGAACTCCAGATTTTCTCCTCGCCTCCTCCCATTGAAACCACCGAATCCGACAACCGCCAGGGAGGACGGTGGGAGGGGGACTTTCCGACACGCACCCATGGCAAAAAAATTGGCCCGTCTAAACGCACCCGCCGGCGTGCACAGGTAGAATCAGGGCGTGAAGTGCACGGTCTTTCTGCTCTCTCGCTCGCATTTGCATAGTGTAGCCGGGCTTTTTTTTACGTGTCTTGTCTCTCACACATGCGGAATTCTGTGCGCACACTTGCATACAGATGTTCACGCTTAATAAGCAGGTTATCGCGTGTGCGCCCCAAAAAACTGGACCTTCCTCCCTCTTTCCTTCCCTCCCCGGTTTATCGTGAATCTCTCTTGAACGGCGTTTCGCGCCCCGATTCGCCGTTATCGCGTGGGCGTCGGCGTCGGCGGCGTCAGCTTCCTGTCATGACCGGCGCTCTGCGGCGCCACTCGCCGCTTGCCTCCGCTGGCGCCGCTCGCCGCCGCTGGCGCCTTCGTTCGCGGCGCCCAGCTAAAAATGCGGTCGGCCGCAATCGCAGCTCTCACTGAGACCGGAGAGTTCGACGGGAGAAGAAGAGAAATCGGACAGAAGAGAGGAGTTTCTCTTTCTTTCTTTCCTTCTTTCCTTCCTTCCTTCTTTCTCTCCCCGTGCAAACCCGGCTTTTTACCCCGACGATGACCATGACCAAGAAAGCCTTGTTTCTCTACCAGAAGCTGGAGGTGGACGACCAATTCATAACCTGGGTAAGTCTCTGCCCAAACGATGGGGATCGCATAAGTATTTCATGTCTGACTGCCCAAGGGGGTCCCGGGAGGTGTCCCCGATTTTTGTCTGGCCGATTTTTGTCTGGCCGATTTTTGTCTGGCCGATTTTTGTCTGGTGGTGCATCCGCACAACTGCGTCATCACAGACTGTGCCGAGTCAGGAGTCGGCGCAGTACAGCGCACTGTTGCTAAGTGTGACACTGTCTGCGTGTGTAAGCGCGCCTTAACTGTTGTATAATCTCAGACACGCAAGCCATGCGACCACCCAGAAGACGACGACGAAGAAGAAGAAGAAGAAAAAAGGAGGGGAGGGAGAGAGAATAAATCATTTTCCTCCTTCTTTTTTCTGTTGTCCCTTTTGACCTTGTGCAGTATTGTGTAGAGAGCCGAGAGCTCTGGTTCCAAAATTCGTTACGTCTCCCTCCCTTTTTTCTCACCGCCGCGATTTAAAAAGGAAGTTGTTGCGTCTGAAGCACAGCGTGAAGGTGCGCTCACCCTAGCACATTTTGTGGCATGCTCGCCGCGCTTCGTCACGAGCGCGTCCTAGTCGAGAGACTAGGATTATTCTTCCTCCTCCATCACTGCACTGCTCGGAGTCACTTGCAGCTGAGGCCAAAATGTGCCCGTGTAAACTTGCGCAAAGTGTCTTCAAAGCTGTTGTTGCTATCGTGATACACATAGGAGAAATATTTCATTCTCCCTTGCTTCTCAGTCGGCGCAGAGCGGTAGAGGTGTTGCCAGCTTCGTCCATATTGTTCTACGTACAGGACGTACAGGACGTAGAGTACAGTACAATACTGTTGTATCTTTTTCCACCGGGTGAGTCAAAACCTGCATCAAAGAGAGGGAGGGGAGGACTTGGGACGGGGGGGGGGAATAAACGACTTTACCTGACCGAGGCAACACTCTATCTATGCACAGGGTGCCCATGTAGTGTTCGAATACGTGCTTAGATACTTACTCGACTGCTTTGTACTTACTTGCATTTCTTGCAGGCTCCACGCAACATGGTGTTCTTGATCTCTTACCTTTTCTCCGTGGCCTGCTTGATCGTCTCCGCTGTCACCGTCTTGTTCAACCGGGTGTTTCACAAAACACTGAGCGCACAATATGGCGTCAAGAAGAAGAAAGGCATCTACGAAGTCCCTGGGCCGTTGGGACTGCCTGTGATAGGCTCACTGTGGACCACTATGTTCGGCAGCTACCGCGGAGTGCAGTATCATGACGCCAACGAGATGAAACTGGCCAAGTACGGCGCCGTGGTGCGCGAAAACATGATGTTCAACTTTCCGCTCATCCACTTATTCGCCCGGGAGGACATCGACAAAATCTTGCGCCGAGCATCAGACTTTCCCCTGCGCCCGCCAAACGAGGCCGACACAATCTACCGGCGCATGCGCCCAGATCGGTACCTCAACGAGGGACTCGTCAATCTCAATGGGCCGGAATGGCACAGGCTGAGGGCGCAGCTCACGCCGCCACTTACACGCCGTGATACCACTAGACACTATGCCGACAGCATGTGCGCCATAGCTGACGACTTTCTGGCGCAGCTGGCGCAGCGAAGGGAGCCGGACACCGGCGCTGTCAGGGGATTCAAGGAACTCGTCTATCTCGCCGGGTTAGAGTCTGTGAGCGATATGGCTCTGGAGCGCAGGCTCGGCTTCCTGGACGAGGAGATGTCGGCGCACACTAGGTTGATCCTGGACTCCATCCGTGGTTACCAGACCAGCTCCAATCAGACTATGTACGGTCTACCCCTCTGGAAGTACCTTCCCTGGGGAGGGGAGTGCTTCACTGCTCTGATGGCGCACAAGGATCGCCTCTACGAGCTCCTAGGTGCCGTTGTTGATGAGTCTTTGGCTAATCTCGAGAACCAGGAACTTTTTGGCGCCGACAATTCCATCTTGGCCAGGCTGTTGGCAGATCCGCGCAATGACATCAAGGACGTCAAGGCATCGGTGGTTGATTACATTACTGCCGGAGTGGAAACCATCGGCAACTCTGTCATTTTCGCTATGGCCTTGGTGGCCAAGCATCCAGAAGTCCGCCAAAAGCTACAGGAGGAACTAAACGCGGAAGATGACCTGGAAGCCACTATCAGGGATCCTGACAGACTTGGAAACCTCCCCTACCTGCGAGCGTGTATCCAGGAGAGCTTCAGGCTGTGTCCAACCGCATGCCAGATTGCCAGGATCCTAGAGGAACAGACCGAGGTCAGCGGCGGCTTCGTATTGCCCAAGTACTCGGTAGTCTTGTGCCAGCAGAGAATTGCTTCGCTGCAAGAGGAAAACTTCACCAGGGCCAGGGAGTTTTTGCCCGAGCGATGGCTGAGAAATGACGACGATTGGAAATGCGCTCGGTCCTTGGTGACTCCGTTCGGGGTGGGCAAGAGGGCTTGCCCGGGCAAGAGACTGGCCGAGCAGGAGATCCTCATCATGGTGGCCAAGCTGTACAGAAGGTTTGACGTCAGCATCGACGGAGACTTTGAGACCGAGTTCAACTTCTTGCTCGCGCCCAAGGACATGAGGTTCAGGGTGACCGAGAGAGCTTGACCAGTAGTTACCCATGCGAAGAAGAGAATTTCTTCCTCCTCCTCCTTATTCTACCTTCAAACCCGTACAATCGTGCATCTTCCTGCCCTCCTACCTTGAGTTTCGGGGCTCAGCAGCAACAGGCTTGCCTGTAGCCAGACTATTAGTGAGAGGAAGAGATTAAGGCCGCCCTTACCCTTGGCCAGTTCCCCCTCCCATGGAGGCACATCTCCTGTATACATGAGTAGAAGCAGCTAGTGTAGGTGGATCTTTAGACAAACAAATGTATAGTACTGTAAAAAACGGCCCTAGACATGAGACAACCCACTGGAATAAGGGTGACTGAACGGCAGGAAGCAGCATAAATTAATAACTTTTTCTTGGCAGCAAAAAGCTTTATTGTAACTTATGATTTTCTTGACAAAAATCAATATTGCAAACTGCAAAGATCTTATTTATCGTCCCTCTCGTCTTGTGATAGAGACGACGAAGATTGTCAGAAGAAGGTAGGCGGTGATTGAGCCATTTCTTTGGAGCAAAATTGATGTCAACTTCTTACGTCAAAAGGCTTTCTGTACAGTGTAAAAAAGTTCTCCCTTGCTGGATGTTTTTGACTGTGATATGACCAATGTACATGATTTTTTGCGTAAAGGCACGATTGATAGCATCCTTCAGACGACAAGGCGGGGTTAGGGTAGCAAAGCACTTTAGTGTTTCGTGCTCAGTACCATTGTACGTAAAGTGAGTGTCATTAACCACCTTTGTACGTATTTAGGGCTTACTGCTGTGATATATCAATGTGGACTGTTGAACGCATAGTTGAAAATACAACGCATAAGCACAACTTCCATCGACTTTCTTCATGAGTAGTCACGGCGAGCTGAAAGCTTTTATTCCCAGGAGAAGATCAAGCGATGCGTGTGTGTACTTACGCCTGCGCGTCTATGTATGTGTATGGTGCGTACGTTAACTGATTTCGTTGCATACGTATAGGGAGTCTGATTGACACTGTCATAAAGCATACGCCTCATAAAATAGACTGATCGTGCTTGCCTTGGACTCACATGTTAGCTAACTCGACATTTATAAGCAACAGCAAAAAACGTTATATTCTACAGTTCTCCTTTAAAGTGTCCGTGTCAGTCGTTGTTGATTGAAAGAAAGAGAGAAACACCGAAAATGCTTAATCTGTTGTCCCCATTTAGAAGAGGGCATTAATTGTTGAAGTTCCAATGAAAACAGTCATCAAAAGTTGGCTTTGGTATGAGGTTTGGATTAGCAAAGTTGACCAGTAGTTAGAGAATGAGGCAGTTATGATACAGCACTACATAATGAGACATCCTGCATGTGTCTTGGTGGCACACCCTCATTTTTATACATATTCACCAAGCTACAAGCAAGTACACGACAATAGGTCCATGCATATTACGTTCTATATACGTATGTATCGACATATGATAAGCTATGTAGGTCGGAAAGGGGTCAAATTTAGAATTCGGCTGAGTGCACTTCGGCTTTGGGTGTCACCCAAAGGCATACAAGGAAGATGAAGTCAAATACTAGTTAAAAAAAGTTGCCCCACGAGTGCTTAAGTTGTGGGCCTACATACAGTTGGCTGCAACTGCACCGGTGGACACAAATCACACGACCGACTACCAAAACAAATGCCGTTTTCTTAAATGTTACTCTTATGTCGTTGGTAATCATCCACCTACGTACGCTGCACAGTCACCCTAGAGCTTAGAACTAACTCAGCGGGATGAACACATGAAACTTTTAAGGAACTCATTAAAACCCTTTTTTCCTTTGACTACAAAGTTTCAACATGACATGTAGTAACTAACCGATGACTCGAGTAACAATCACAAAATTTGTGTAGCCTTGCCTAAGTAGGCACATCGCGTGAATATTTATGATATTGCACGGTGTTGAAGAATGCATGTCCAAGCACGAGTGCACAGCACGAAATTCGATCTTGGCGTACAACCCTCGTCCCCACTTATCTCTCACGTCCTAAACGTACGACGAACAGCTGCGATAAACACTTCCAGTTTTCTACGTGTACCGTCATATGAGGGGTATCAGATTCAAACGGCTTCTAGAGCCGGAGACCTGGCAACAACCAACTTTCTTGTTGTAAGAAGAACACACCACAGCCGTCATGTGTGTGTGCGTGATCCAATCTCGCCAACGTGCTGGAGGGGACAAGAGCTGACGACGCCAGAGGTCACCAGACGGAAGCCAAATTGGAGCGGCTCCAGTCGGTAATTAATTATTACTACGGATTTGGTTTTTCTGGGCTTGGATACTTGTGGGTGGTCGACCAAGACTCGCTCGGGCTCCTCAGCTAAGTTCTTCTGAGTCTCCGGGCCACGCACGTAGCAAGAATTGATGAACTTTCTTAAAACGTAATAAGTTTTTCAAGAGGAACATCCAAAAAAAACCTAGCACACGGCCGTGGAGTACAGGGTGGGGAAATCTGAATGCAACCCTGAGCAGTTGGGAGCCTATACAGTTGGAATCACCCAGTAGATTCAGTCGTCTTAATACTTTCCAAGGAGACACGCAAAAATAATAAAGATCAGCTTGATTGTCCGAATTTTAAAATTGATTCCCGAGGCCATTAGGCCTCGACAAGGGCCAATAAGGTCCGAGGGCCCAGGGCCAATCAATACTTTAACGACGACCATGATACTCAGCAGAAACATGAACCAACTCATGTACCTGCGGAATAAACGCAAGGGTTTGTCTTGTGCGTGCCTGATGACATGGTTACCTGTGCCGTCGGCACCTAGAAGCTACACTTTGGTGAAGACGTTAGCAGGGGAGAGAAAGGCAACGCTGTGTCTGTCCCCCAGAATGAAGCGCCATTGGAGAACAGGGTATGGGAGGCTGCACTGAGGTGCGAAATCGTCACAGTCATTGTGAGGAAATACAGCATCGACTTAAAATTCCATCTAAACTTCTCTGTTGAGACGCACTCATACGTAAAGCACCAACATGGGACATCAAATGTCAGGGCCAGCAGTGACACAAATAAGAGCGTCATGACTAATGGCTTTCAAATTTCGTTATAGAATCCATTTGGCATTAATTACGAGGACATCAGTTGCAATTTCCTCACTCCAGACTCTTTTCCTCATACACTGCTCTGGTTGCATGACTTTTGTAATTTTTTAGTAGTTTCTTTGACGTATTAAGCAGAGCTGACTGCGTCTGCATGAGCGATGCTGGATGTGCGGTAACAAAGTAGCATTTACACAATATACCTTTATCTCAGGAGCAAGAGAGTTGACGCGATCCTACGTGCACGGACGCTCACTCACACATTTCGTGACATTAGAGAGCATTAATATACATTATTACTGGAATGTTGGGTTAGAAACGTTCCTTAGCAACAGCAGAGTAAATTTTAAAGTTTGTTCAAGCTTGTCGGTGTAACTCCTGCTGAAGAGATCGTGGAGACCTAATATCTGTGCCACTTGAATGCTATGAGTTGCGGTTATAAATGTAAGATTATTTGTTTGACAGAAAATAAGCAAAAGTTATTCTCACGCGCAACTTTCACTGATTCTCGAGTGTGGCCTAGAACACTTTTTTTCACGAGGCACAACTTACAAAAAGTTTTCCAACTGATGAGCTAGACAAATCCGTGCTCTTCTAACACCACTGACAATCATGCGCAGTTTCTTTGGGAAGGTCACTTGCTGCCTCTTCATCAGTACGTCTGGCATATGAAAGTGTTAAAAGCCTAAGAATACATGACAGTTGGGGTGAAGACACAGATGCTCCGGAATGAATGTTCGATTGGTCGCATGAGACCGGTGGTCACTCAATGTCATCACGAAATGAACTGACCAAAGGATTTTTGGGTCCTCCTCAATTGCTCCCCAAACCAAAACATAGTTCAGTCTTTGCGTAAACCTACTTGCCCAGAATAGGCACGGCGACCCTAAAAAAAGATAGCACCAAATAGCTGAAATTGACCCCGAAATTTCTTAATGTTGCCCCATTAAGCTCGAATCACACCAGATCCCGCACATTTTACACCAAAATATTTAGATTGTCGCCCATTGTACTATTGTATCCCCGAAAATTTGGGCCAAGGATGTATTGCAGCAGTAATACAAAGTACTGTATCGTGTACTTTTTCCCCTTGTAATGTATCCATCTGACTTTGCACTCTGTAAAACCTCCTTAAATCGTGTGCTTATGATCGTCCTCCCCTCTATGCTGATCTCCGACCCTCACTCTCCACCATTTCGTTTGCAAGCACATGCTCTTGGATTGGTCATGTGGCTATGCTATGCTAATATACTACGCTACGCACTGAACATTGATAAGCCCGCTGTCCATGGATGTAGCCTTCTACTGGTGCAGATAATAGGTTTCGACGTACTCTACAGCAGGACTACAGCGTTTTTAAACTTAACAAACTTTAGGATTCACCCGCAAGAATTCACCTGCAATTTCCACTCGACCAATTAACGTTCATCATCTCGTGTTCAGCGACACGATGGTGCCCAAGGTGCACCAGATTGTGGCTATGGACGACGACTTTGGAATCGGTCGGAGCGACGTTGGAGGAATTGGAATTCCTTGGAATTTGCCCGATGAATTTGCCAGGTTCCTGCGTATCATCTCCGCTACTACAGTATGCAAAGATGTCAGCTAAGATTGGCGCCGTTTTAATTAAAAAAATCCTGATGCATTCACAGAATAGCGATACCAAAAACGCCTGGATCATGGGACGCAAGACATTTGAACAGCATTTCCTCAGTCCCGAAGGAATCTTCAAGAAATTCTCTCATTCAGTGGTCAAAGTGGTGCTGACGAGATCCTGGTCGAAGCTGCCAGAAGGTTGGGAAGATTCACAGCTTACCTACATCTGCAGAAATTGGGATGAGGTCGGAATTCTTTATTTTAAGAAAGTTTGCATATTGCGCATATCGTCTTACACACTTTTGTCGACTGAGTTGAAGTGTTTCACGTGGAAAGGAACAAGTTGCACCCAGTTTGACATCAGTGAAATTTAGAAAAGACGGTAAGACCAATTTTTGTTTCAAACATCCTCTGGGCCACCATCAGCTGAAAAGTGCTGAATTCAGTTGCAAATTACTTGCAACAGTTTCAGCTCTAAGACTTCCGAGGCCATGCATCAGGGGTCAAAAAAGTGCTTAAGCCCATATGCGCCTTTAGGTAGACATAGTACGAATTTCATTGAAATTTAGGCGGTTCACGTCTACCATAGGTGCAAAGCGTTCTAATTCACCTCCAGGGCAGGATCGAAAATGCCTGGAACATTGGCGGTCCAGCAGTCTACAGAGCTCAGCTCGAGCAGGACCCCAAACTGCTCGTGGGGACCCAAATCTTTGTGACCAAAGTGCAGGGAAGTTTTGGGTGTGACATCTTTTATCCTAGACTGGACTTCGACAAGTTAGTCGCATTAGGCGACAACGACGAAGGCTACGTTTGCCACGTTGAGAATGACGTCACCTACACTTATCGAACCTACCAATTTACGTGAAGAGCCAGATGAGGAACGACGCAATTTCTTGGTTTCGTTATGACGTGGCAGATATAGGCTGATACCATTGTTATGGTGGAAAAGGAAGAAAAACTCGTTTTTGTTGCCCCATCCAACACCTATCGATCATGGGCGTTTATTCCTCGTAACATCTACCACATAAGGGTGCGTTTACACTAGCAAAGGTTGTTTTGCATAGACACTGCAATATGATGCGTCTGTCGGAGAGTCTAGCCTAAGGCTCCTGCTCAATTGACATAGGTACAAAAATTCGTAATGATAAACGTGCCCTAAGCTGACAATAGGACTACACCAAATGATTTTTTTGGTTCTTCTCTTTTTTCAATCAACATAAAAATATGACAGAGTTCAACAGCCTAAAAGCAATGATAAAGTTCTGTTAAAAAAATAATCGTATTTTACTTTAGGACACTGGTAGACGTGACTTAGTTCAAGATCATTTCACACGTTCAGGCCTAGACTCTTGAGTAGCGACTGCTTCTTTTCCTCGTGCGCCTCGATCTGCGCCCTCTGTGCAGGCGAGAACTTGACCACCGTAGACAGCACTTTGGACAGCGTCTGAGGCTCCTTACCCATCATGTATTCGAAGAGGATGTTGCGCAGGTATTCGTATTCGGTCGCCTCCTCCAGAGGGTGACCGTGATTTACCTGGTTGCTCACCGAGAGAGTGGCCGGAATGGCTGCTTGCTGGAGATCGATGGTATTTTCAAAGTCCCATCCACCCCACTGCTGTGTCTTCTTCAGCCGCGACTCCAGTTCTTCTCGTGACAGTCGGTGCTCTGACTCCAGCTTCTTCAAGTGGGTTTCAAGCTCTTTGATCCGGACTTGCAATTGTAACTGAGTGTCCTCAATCTTTTTTGAAAGCTCTTGCTCTCGAAGGCGGTGTACGGCCTCAGCCTCTGCCAGCTTGGACTTGAAGACTTCAGAGCGGGCTTCGACTACTTCTTCGGCCTCTTTCTGTTTGGCAGAGAGCTCGTCGCGGTGTCTTTCCTGCAAATCTTCATACAGAGTCGTCTTTTCTTTGAGGTCATGTTTAAGGGCTGCCGTTTGCTCCCTCGAACGGGTCAGAACTTGTGACAGCTCGGTCTCAGAGTCTTCTCGAAGTTTCCGGACTTCGCTCTCATGATCTTGCTCCACTCTTGCTAATTGAGTCTCATATCCTTTTACAACAATTTTGATCCGGTCTTCGACACTAACCTTCATGTTCTCTTCCGTACATTTCACCTTCTGTTGCAGCATGACGACTTCGTCATCCTTGGACTTCAGGTCACCAACTGCCAGTTCGAGCTTGCTCTCTGCCTTCTCCAGACTTTCGCTTAGCTCCTTGACTTGCTCCAGAAGATCGGCCATTGAAAGTTTCACAGCCTCAAGTTCATCTTCGAGTGCAGTCTTCTCTTGCTGTAAAACCTCTGTCTCTTTTGAACTTTGTAGAGCTTCCTTAAGCCTCATTCTGGCATCTGTCAGATCTGACTCGAGTTTATCAACACTATTTAGCAAATGCTTGTTCTCTTCACTGGAACTGGCGTCAGTAACTTTCCCGTCTCCCAACTCTTCCAGACTCTTTGCTTCGACTTCAGAAGCCTTCTCTAAAGACCTTTCAAGCTCTCTTCCTTTCTCTTCTGACTGCGCCAACTCTGCTGCCAACTCTTCTATCCTGGAAGTGAGTGCTTGGATTTCTTTGTTATGACTGACATTGTTCATCTTAGCCTTCGTCCTTGCCTCTCCCAGTGCTCGTTCTTTTTCCTCGAGCTGGTCTTGAAGTTTTTTCTGGTACTCAATGGATTGTGTCTGCAACTCCTTGAAGGAGTGCTCCTTCTCGCGCTCAACCCTCATTTTGATGTCCAGATCAGACTTGAGCTTGGCAATCTTCTCCTCTTGTATGCGGCGCAAGTCATCTAGTTCTTTTTCTTGGATCTGGAGCTTCTCGCTCAATTCTTCAGCTCTCTTCTCAGTTACTTTTTTCTCGTCTTCCGTGTTCTTTAGTCTGTCCTGGAGCTCCTTTTCGTAGGAGATCATCTGTTGCTCCAGGACTTTCTGAGACTTTTCGCGCTCATTCACCCCAGACAACTCCTTTTCCAACTCTCCTCTGTCCTGGTTAGCTTTATGCAGCTGCTTCTCAAGCATTGATACTTTCTCGCAGAGCAAGGCATTCTCCTCATTCTTTTCTTCGATCGTCACCTGCTTCTCTTGCAGCGTCTTTTTTTCTTCTGTCAATAACTTGAGTTGTCTCTCCATCTTTTGATTCTCGTTGTCTAGTCTTGAGAGCTCCTTCAGCTGACTCATGGTCTTGTCTTTCAGCTGTCCGGACTCTTTGCATAGCTTGTCTCTCTCCTCGGTCAGACAAGACCTTTCGTCTGTCAACTTCTTGATTTCCTCGTTCAGTTGGCTTTCCAAACTTTTCCATTCAGCTGTTTTCTTGTCATACTCGTTTCTTAGTGACTCCACATTCTTTTCGAACTCTTTAGATTCGGTCATGGCTGGGGAACATCGGCCAGATGTATCTCCTCCTTCCTGGTCCAATTTGCCCCCGCTGTCTTCGTTTTCTTTCTGTTTTTTAGTCTCTTCTGAAAGCTTCAGTAGAATCTTGAAGTTGTTGTAAGCTTGAGCAATCTCACCATTACTAGCAAGTTGCTCGAGAAGACTGTTGTGTTCTTCAAGAATCTTTGCCAAATCAAACTCCACATCTTTTTCGACATTGCAGTTGTTTTCTTTACTTTTGCACAAGTCTGATTCGAGCTGGTGAACTTGTGATTGCAGCTCCTCCAGCCGGGATCCCTGAGCTTTTTCAGTTTTCTTTATTGCTTCCAACTCAGTCTCAGTGGCCTTTTCCCTTTCTTTTGCGACTTCAAGTTCTTTTGAAAGTTGCTTCTTTTCTTCTTCAAGACACTCCTTGGCCTTCTTGAACTCTGCTATCACAATTTTGAGACCACTGATCTCAGCAGAGAATTCTGAACTCTTTTGCTCCAGTGCTGAGCGCCTCTCTACGGTTTCCTTCTCGAGCTTTTTCTGTTCTTGTTCAAGTAAACTCCTTGACGCTTTCTCAGCTACTAAAGCTTCCTCGACTTCCTTAAGTTTCTGGGCGGTCTCGCTTGCTTTTCTCTGTGCCTCAGCTTTGGCACCTGTCGCTGTCAAGAGCTTGGTCTCCAAATCTTGGAGCAAGGAGCTCTTGTTTCCCTCATCGTTAGTCAGCGATGACAGTCTCAATTCCAGCTCCTCCCTTGACAGCCTCGCCTCTTCCTCCTTCTCGGCAAGGATCCTCTTTGTCTCCTCCTCTTTGAGTCTAAGCTCACGCTGAAAGAAAATTAATAATTTGGAACAACAGGACGACACAGGACAAGCACACATAAATTGCTAGGGCACCTAGGGCACTAACTTAGACTATGTATTAGCACTGAATCGGCTGCATGCAATCATTTCTGCCACCACCAGTTTGTCATCTTGCGCACCTCCTTTTCCTTGTTGGCTACCTCCAGCTTTTTCTCTGTATCCTTGTTCATCTCGGTCCTGAGGTCCTCCATCGCACGTTGGTGTTGGTCTTTTGTCTGGTCGAGCCGCTCGTCCATCTCATTCGTCAGCCTCTGAAGCGCCGATGCTTTGCTGCTCTCCATCTTCTTCTCCAGATTCTCCCTTGACCGCTTCATTTCGTCCACCTCAGCCTTGATTAGCTCGATCTCACGATTTCGGGTACCGAGGTCTTCGTTGGCCTGTTTGAGGCTGCCCCTTGCACTCGCCAGCTCTTCATCCTTGGCGATGATCTCCTGTAAGACAAGGGAGTAATATCGCTGCACATCATAAAGTAGCAGCTACAAAAAAGGTTTTGCAATCACATGCATAATTGTGGTGGTTACATAGCTCTGACCATGCGATATCCATGGAGATCGAAATCGTTGTGCGACTGTGTAAGGCTATATATACTTTATACACGTACAAGATTACCAAGTATGTGGGTCGTACCTGCGTACCAAAAGCTGTCACAGCATAAGAGAATTCATACATAAAATGTCACCTACGTGCCCTCTACACCTCTATTTTTTGTTACCGAAGAAACCCGAAATTATCCGGAACCTGACGGCAATGTTAAACAACAATCGATCCTGGAGATCTGTTAAAAGATTGATACCCAGGCCTGAGGTTAAAAACAAAATTGCGCAAACAAATCTAGACGTGAAGAGAATTTATGGGGTTATCAGGAAGCTTTGTTAACGCGAATTTATGACATAAGTTTTGAAATACATATGCAATGCTTTTGAAGCTTTCACTTGATATGAATGTTATGACTGGGCACTCATTAGTAACATCAATCATTCAAATTTGAAGGCAAACGGTAGGCAGATTGAATGAAATTTTAGGATCGAGTGCCCAATGTCGTGCAAGTTACAAGTGCATCGCTTCGGTACATACATGCTCACGAACAAATAGTAGCATGACTTTCTGCTAACCCCGTTCAACACTCATAAATAAATGTAGTAATAACGCAAGGTAAATAAAGCATTACCGTTCCTTCGACTTATGGTCGAGTGTAGTGACTAGAACGTGCGGCCTCCAGGGCTAGCGGGTCAAATGAAGAAATTACCTGATGCATGACCATCTTGGTCTCCGCGATCTGGAGCTCCTCTTCCCTAGCTTTGGCTTTGAAGGCCTCGAACTCTATGACCTTGGCCCTCAGATCCGCGGCCTCAGCCTCACGCTCTGAGAGTTGGGCAGACAAACTCTCCTTGACCTCAGTCAACGCTTGAGTCTTCTGCTTGTTCGCCTTGATGGATTCCTTGCATTTGGTCAACAGTGACTCCAAGCGACGAATTTTGTCTTTAGGAAATTAGGAAAAAATGAGCAAATGAAGCCCACTGCAACAAGTTCACGATCCTCACCTTCCAGCAAAGAGACCTTCTGTAAGTCCTCTTGATGCTCTTGATGCGAGCCGTCATCTTCCAACTCTGTGACTTTTGCAGCTTCGTCATTGCCATCTGGCTGAGCCTGGACGTTGCCCTTGCTCTTTAGGAGTGTGACCTTGGTCTGGAGCGCCTGGATCACGTGTTCCTTCTCCTCCAGGTCACTCCTGAGCTCCTCCTCAAGGTGACGCTTGGCCTTTTGCTCAAGCTGGCACTGTTCGCGCAGTTCAGAGATACGTCGCAGAGCCTTATCCTGAAAGAGTCGACGCCATTATGCACAACACCCTGTAACCCAACAGAACACGTCAAGAAAGCACACCTGAGTTTGATGCATTACGTTCTTGATCTTGTTGTTCTCTTGCTCCAGCTGCCCATAGGCTTTGGCAACATCAGCATATCTGTAACGCACACAAGAAATGACTTTTTCGGATGCTCAATTCAAGGCTTAAACAAAGTAATAAAATATATTGGATCACTCACCTGCCCTTGTACTTGTGGTATCTGGCCCTTGTTTTCTGTAGCATGTGAAACAGCTGCTCCTTGGACACAGCTGCTAGCTGCTGCCCCGATTGCTGCTCTTCCCACTCGCTGCCCGCGGTCGACTCCAGGTCCTCCGAGGGCGTGGGGAGGCTGAAGCTAATCTGCGGGGACTCGTAGATTGGGAAAAGCTGCGCACTTTCACTAGTGCCAGAGCCAGTAGAACTTGTCCGACGTCTGGAATAGAATAACGACCACATGATTATTTACTATAGTGTCTGAACTGACATCATAGAGCAAAGGAACAGACTTCTCAAATTTGCATGTAAGGCTGCATCTCAAAAGTTTCATTCCCCTTGCCTGGTGCTTTTGCAGTATGGAAGCATTTGCAAAATTTTAAAAGTTTTGGTACTACTTATATTATGTAGTTTCCTGGTGTTGGAGTTTCATGAGGCAAGGACATACCTTGGTGGGGTAGTTTCTGCCTCTGAAGGAGCATTGGGAGAACCGGACGTGGCTGGAAGAGGCGCGCTGGGATGGCTCAGTTCAACGGAGTGGAAGCCTTTAACGGCGGCGGCGGCGGCAGCAGCAGCTTCTTCCTGGGGCGGAGGAGTCAGGACGGACTCGTCGTCGTCGCCCAGGCTGAAGAAGTGGTCGTTGTTGACGCCGGTGTCGGACATCATGTTATTGGCAGAGCTCAGAGATTCCTTGCTGGCACTCTTATTCAAGCTGGTGGATAAGTCCTGGGCGATCCTGTTGACAGACTGGAAGCGAGGGTCGCGCTTCACCTCCTCGCCCACCTCGGAGAGACGGTCCTTCCACTTCTTGAACATTCTAGTGGACCATCTGGAAGATTTTGTGAGGGCTTCATAGTTACACGTCACCCGGTAGACGTTGTTGCTCTCAGCAGGTGTTGTCTAATGGCTGCTGTTTGTACTGGAGTTAAGGCCAGCATGAGTATCTAAAGGGCGCGTTTGCACAGGAAAGACCCTTTGACGCACATGTTAAAAGTCGTGCGTGACCCCCAAACACTATTGTTTCACTCACGCATGTGTCTGGACGAGAGCGAAAAAATGTGTTCAACTCAACGCTTCCTACGTAGGTAGCTTCATCAGAGCAGTGAGAGAAAGCACAACAAGTGTGGAATCTGCGACTGTTGCAGATGAACAAACTAGTCTGCTCTTAAGTTTCTCGACAACCGTGTCAGATATCGCGTGGAAGAGGAAAGTGTTAAAAAGTACTTCTCACTGCTTCCGAAAGTCAACCGACCATGCGGACGTCTCAATCTTACTAGGATCGTGGTTGATGAATCGCCTGCCCTCCCGTTCGGGACGAATTTGTGCTCGACGTCGGTGAAGCCCTCGTCGTGGTCCAAAAGGGATATGGGAGCCGTCACTCTATCCTGTCATAAGCATTGAGTCATTACTAGCCTCAACACCTGCTAAGAAGTAAGAAGCAGAATTGCTGCTGTCTGGGCTGATGTTTGCCAAATATGTGACCACAAAGTAAGGACAGAATTCGACCCAAAGTGGCAACACACGAGGAAAGATCTGGTGCGTAATTAAAAAATCCCCATCCATGACACCCAGTGATTAAAAACATTACTGCCGAATAATAATAATTAAAGTATGAAAAAAATTCAGTCACAAGTTGAGAGATAAGGGGAGTCACAGCAAACGTGTGGCAAGTAGGTGAAATGGGACGACCACATCAAAACTGTTAAAGCGTTGATTTATAAAAAGGAGTACAATTGTCCGAAACCATTTATTTCTTGCTGGAGATGAGATTGAAATATGATAAATATTTTTAAAAAAAGATATTACAGCAAATTTATTTCTTCATGAATTTGACGTTTCACCACTAGCTATTGCCGCCGGCTGCTGTGCGGTAAAAGGAGTCGAATGAAAAGATAGGTGAGGCACTGAGACTTTAGAAGAGATAACTCGTGCTCATCGCAAACGTTCTTGCCAAATTGAACATGTCCTTGAAGTTTGTTCCAGTCGATAGCAGCGAAGGCGTCGCAGTCAAGGATGGCGTTAAGTCCGATCGATACAACTTCAACATGGACTTTTCCAAGGGTCGAAAGGAGCTCTTTGCGGCCAGAATATGGTCCAAGGCGGACAAGAAGGACGATCCCAAGGGCCTCGTCTTCCTATCTCATGGATTTGCCGAGTACATCAACGACGCCTATGACAACGTAGCGAGGACCTTCGTCAACGCCCTTGACGTGGTTGTCTTTGCCCATGATCACGTGGGTCACGGCGATACCTCGGGCCAGCGGGCCCAAATTTCCGGATCGTTCCAGGAAGACCTCGTTCGTCCCGTGTTAGAGCACTGCCGGGCCCAAAAGGCGATCCTGGGACCGACATTGCCCTTGTTTATTCTGGGACATTCCATGGGAGGACTCATCACTGTCCTCGCTTGTCTTGAAGACTCAGACCTCTTTACCGGGGCTATTCTTAACGCACCACTGATCGAGATAGACCCCTCTCTGGCCACCCCCCTAAACCTCTTCTTGGCCAAGTGGCTGAGCTTTTTCTGGCCGTCAAAGCAACTGGACAAGTTGGACGAGAACGACCTTAGCAGGGACAAGGACAAGGTGGCTCCTCTTAAACTTGATCCCAAGCGATACCACGAAGGAATGAAGGCTAAACAGGCTTACGCCACCCTCTTGGCCATGGAGAGTCTGGAGAAGCGCTTCAAAGACTTCAAGACACCGATCCTAATCCAGCATGGGTCAAAGGACAAGCTCACCAGGCCCGAGGGATCGCAGAAGCTGCATGACAAGATATCGTCTGAGGATAAGATCATCACAGTGTATGACTCCGCCTTTCACAACTTGTTTATCGAGATAAAGGACGTGTCTGACAAGGTCGTTGAGGAAGAAGTGAACTGGATCAAGGAAAGAATCCAACAATCTGCCTAATTTGGAGGAAGAAGTTACCTGTATCAAGTGCCTATTGTCCCCAAACAAAATTGCCTCAAAATTCTTGCCCAAGTTATCCCTTGGGTGTTGTTAAGATTATCTTGTTATACTCATCCTTTCGTGATGAAGGGAAATCTTTATAAAACTGAAGGACTCATGAAAAAGTTGGTGCACGCAATTGAGATAATAAATTTCTACTTTTCAGATTCAATATGGACGATTCCAGGGTACAAGAGTTGCTCGCCACCATCAAGCCCGACACCAGGGAAGACGATGAGGCGAAGGAGTTGCTGGCTGTCAAGGAAAACTTGGCCTACGTGTGGAATTCCCGAGACTCCAATATGCTCGCAATTCTCTTGGGCGAGTCAAAAGAGCCTCACCGCCCGTTTAAGTTTCTCTCTCCCACGCGGACTCCACTTTTTGACGTGGATCGGATCGTACCCAGCCCTGACGGACGATGGGTATGTCTGCAGGGCCGCAGGTAATAATGAAATTGCGCAAACATCTGCCTGAGTAATTACCCCTTTCATCTGCAGCGTCAGCCTGAACAGATCTATAATTCATTGTCAATGTTGCTCATGTTTCATACGAGATAAGGAGGATCAGATGAAACACTGTTTCTTGTTTTTGTTTTTTCTTGCCAGAGGGGTCTCTTGTGTGGAGTTGCCTCGGAAAATGAACTTTTCCTCCGCATCGGAAAAGGTCGACGGCAAAGGCCCTGTTCCCGTTCGTTGCGTCGGCGTCGCTGAGAGACTCTTCCTTGCGCACCCCCGGCTTGTAGCTCAAAAAGCACTCTGGCGTCCAGATTGCTCCAACTCCCTCTTGGCCATCCTCACCTCTGACAACTACATCAGGATCTTCTCCCTCGAGTCGAGTGATGCGGTTGAGATCTGCTCCGTGCCCCTCGGAGTCGACCCGGTCGCCGACGCCAATTCCTCATTCTTCAGTGCCTCCTTCTCGGTCAAGGAATGTCTGGGCGAGACAGCAGTGGATTTCGCAGTCGCACCCTCAACTGAGGACGACGTTTGGCCTGTGTTTGTCCTCTATGGAAATGGGGAAGTCTACTTAGCCATGATCACAGCAGAGAACAAGGACGCCAACCAAGTCTTTGGTAAGTTCATTAAGTCTATTTTCTGCTGGCGTACATTCACTTGTACACTCAAATCAAAGGATTGATTGCAACATTTCTATGTGACATGTTTCTTTCCCCGGTGATCAAAGTTTCTTTTCGCTCTTCAAGCTTTAACGTCGCTTTCTGTTTATAAAGGGCCTCTGACGATGCTCCCCGAGTCACCAGATAACTACGGCGTCGACTGCTGCTCTCTGCTTTGCCTGCCTCCGGTGATTAAAGGCAGCCCACCCGTTCTCGTGTTGGCTAACAGCAAGGGAATCCTCTATCATTGCGTCCTGTTGAGCTCGTCCAGAGACGGGACAGTCACGAAGTGGCCTCTGCAAGGTGAAGGAGAGGAACAACAGGGAGTTCCGATCTCTCTCTATGTTTATGAGGCTGTGGAGCTCCAGTTGGATCTACTGACCCCCAAGGTCAAAATGTTCGAGTGTCCTTTGATGCTCACACCGGATCCATCTTCACCAGCCAGGTATTTAAAGGTGCTTGTTTACATAAGGGTGGAAATCCATTCCATTCGACTTTATCCTTGAATGGATGCAAACACCTGTAATCGTTCCTCTCGTCAGAGTTTGTTGGAGCATGATCGTAGGGAATGATTCCAACCCCAAAAATCACAAGGAACAATCTTGTTCCTAGTGGATTTAGGAGAGCAGGACATCATCATCTCAAGAATGATTTTGGATTCTTTCATATTCGTTTATCATTCCTGCCACAGGAAGGCACTCGTAGATTACATTTTTCGTTTAGTAGTTGACAAAAGTATCCAATAACGTTGGAACTTTCCACCAAACGTCTAGATACTTCTGCTCCCACAAAGTTGGCGTGCACAGCGTAGGCTTGCCCATGGTGACCCAGCTGGCCGAACTTGCACTCCAGGATCCTGAGAATAGCAGTGGCAGCAACCTGAAGTCCTCGAGCTCTTTCGCGGTGGAGCAGCAGTCCATAGTGCAGCATCTCGTGTGCACCCAACCTCTCTTATCCTCGAATTCGTCTCCGTCAGCCGTGCTAGGTCTGACAATCGTGGCCAGGTCCTCCCCACCGACACTTCTCTGCCTCCTGAGTGACTTTGAGATGCTCAAGTTAAAGCTTGCGGCGCCTGGATTCATTCAGCCACAGCCGCTCTCGGTGGCGTCTGGAGAATCGCCACAAGTATCGCGGTCAAACGGACAAGAATCATTCGAGCAAAAGGTGAAGGCGATGCTGAGGAAAGAGACTACGTTGCCATTGCTGAAGGGGTCCCGGCAGAAAAGTCTCAGCAGTCAAGAGACCTTAGAGCTCCTCACGAAGTGCACGGAGGTGAGAATATAATAAATCCATTCAGTTACTTTGAAAACCTTGTCAAGGCTCTCCAACATGATGGAATAATGTGGGTTGAAGTGCCTTTTTCGTACTGCAAATTAGTGAAGGTCTCATCTTGCTTCTAGATACTTCAAGAGGAATATCTGGATCGTTTGATGGCAGTGCGGGCAGAACTGTCTCGTCACGTTGACGTTCTCGCGGCGCTTCGGCGCTCACAGGCGTCAGCCTTGACTCAAGTTGAGACGCAGCGCGAGGGCTTGCGCCAGCGGGCCGCGGAGCTCTCGGAGCGGTATGAAGACCTGCACGACTCTGGCGCTCGACTTCAGACTCGTCTGGATCTGGTGCTCCGGAAGATCACCTCCGGAGCGCCTTCGGCGTCTGACGCCGAGCTCGAGATGCTCAGGACGCTCAAGGAGCTCGGGCGGAGGAGGAGAGACCTGTCCAACTCCTTGGACCAGGTCAAGGCCAAAGAGGCCTACCAACTCCGGCAGCAAGAAGCGGAGGCGAGGCTCCAGGGTAGAAGCAAAAAAAGCTTGTCTGATGAACGTTTAGGAGGCCAACAAGTGCTTAAAGTAAAGGAAGTGCTGGAGGAGGACAGTCGAGAGGTGACGGAGATGGTTCGGAGACTAAACGAACTTAAGAAAGATCTGGTGTTATGAAAACTGTGGAATGTTTGCTCTGCGAAGATGTTAGTCTTGTCCTTACGCCTGATCTCGACGACTATTTTTAATACACTGAAAGAAGGATATTAACTGTTATCGGTTTATCACGTGGCTGCCGCTTTCTGCTCGGCAACGATCGTCCTAAGCAGCTTGGCTTCTCTCTTCTCCTGCAATTCGGCCTTCTGCCTCTCAACCACTTTTGCCTGCTCCTTCAAGAACTCTCCATACCACTGAGGGTCGATGTCGTCGACAACCTGCAATTAAGGGGCTGTATGGTCATCTTTTTACGTTACACCAAGTTTGACTCACTTTGATCCCGCAGGTGTAGGCTTCGTCGATGACCCTCTTGCAAATGACCTCAAGGTCGAACATTTGCCAAAGGGGGTCCTCGCTTTTGAGCTTGGCGATCTCGTAGACGTGGCGCCGGGTAATGTAGCCCACGGTCTCAACGCGGTAATCCATGGCACCTCTTTGAACACCAGCAGCCTAATTGTTGTGTCTATCATTATGCATTATTCTGGACGAAACGTTTTCTTGGCCAGGTTCTGGCGAGGACTCTAGGGGCAATTTGAAGCTTTGAAATCACTAAGATGCCGGAAGACTCTCCAAAAGCAACCAACAAATGAAGTTGTCATTGTCATGGTATTTAGGTTAACCTGCATGATGAAGTAGGACCAGGGCGGGTGGTTCATCTGCAGATTGTACGATCTATCCGGATTGACGGTGATGTTGCAGGGGATGGGCACGCCCTCCTTGTAGATAGACGTCCTCAGGTTGAAGTCGTTGACAAAGTTGGCGATGTTGACGCCTACTTGAGCAAGCTGCGATCCCAGGGGAGGTCCCGCAGACGCCATCTGCGCCGGAACGTGAGTGAACACCTTGCCCTTGTGGTCAACTTTGGTGTTCTTGGGCTTCGGCCGTATCGCCAACTGCGGAAAGGGCCTTGTGAGGGTGACACCTTTAGCTTCGGCGAGATAGTTACCTTTTCGATGGCTTTCCGAGTCATCAAAGCATCCTTGAATGGCGCCAAGGCCTTTTTCCACACCATTTTTGACAATTTTGAGAAATGTCTTGTTTACATCGCTCGTTCCTGTTTTATGTTTTACGTCAGCTGCTGTTTCGGTGGAATACAGAGCCCATGATAAAAAGAAACCACTAACTGAGGAAAAGTATAAGTGATTAAGCTTTTTACGTGCATTGGTTTGCACAAGGACTGCCGGAGAGGTTCTTGTTGCATTTTCTTTGTTCGTATGCGTTGGCCGTGATACTTATGTTACCTGGCTTCCCCAAATCTTTGACATGTATTATCTTCAGCAGCCGACTTGGCAAATTCAATGTCAACAAACTTGCTGGAGCCGAAGGAGGACCCCACCAGCAAGGTCGTGACAGGACCCGATATGTCCATGGTCCAAGCCTCTAAGGCGTAGAAGTTATGTCCCTCCTGTCCGTTCATACATGGGGACGTCGCTTTTTCACCTTCGCCAGAAAAGGCGCCTTCCTCCTGAAGAACATGTCCAAGACTGGCAAAGGCAGCTTCTTCCACTCGAGCAGCGTGTGGAAACACGAGGAGCGAGACCTGGTAAGTCTCATGCGTCATCTACGATACTCATACCCTGATTCCTAAAAATCAGCTTTTTAAGAAGGTACGTACGTACTTGAATCTTAAGCTTTGAATATTTTCTGCCATACAATATTTTTCGTATGGAAATTTTACGGGAAACTGCATTGTCGAAGAAATTCTTGACAAAGGAAGACCAGCATTGTCGAGAAAATGAATTCGATCGCCGAATCGATCCTCATATTGGTGACCTTATTGTTCAAGAGAAGTGACGGACATAGAACACATTTCGCCGAGCTCCTGGAAGGACCATTTCAACTGTTCCTGGGAGTCGTCGCGGAACGCACCCTCAAAAGACACCTCATGGACGCGTTCCAAGCCGCGTTTGGCAAGGACGTAATCAGTCGAACCGGCCGCGGCAGAAAAGTGATCTTCAGGGTGGAGAACAAGTACTGGCTGGACGAAGCGAACAACGTGACGCCCATGGATTCGTCCGAATTCGACAATATCGGGCGGCTGGACGAGTTCGCATCTGGGAGCAAGGTGGCATTCCGCCGCAAGGCGATTCAAGATCGTTGCTACCTCCATGTCGGATTGCTTTTGCGAGGAAGAGGTAACGAACCCAACGTTATTCTGCATCTGCCGTGAAGTGGTTACGCTTTGCTCCGCCACTGCGGCCGAGGTCTATTTCGAAGAAGAGAATGCGGACGGAGCGTCAGTTTCGATCAAGGGAGGGCATCTGCAGACCAGAGGCGTAGACATGGCGAAGGTTCTTTATAGATTCAGCCGACTTGCCAACAGGCCGGTTTCATACCGGCGTATGACGATGAACTCAGACGTGCTCGTGAATGAACTCCAACGAGGAAATCCAACTTGGATTACACGGACTCCTGAGTCCCATCTCATCCAGGATTTCTTTGGAACCCCCAACGGGGTCGTCACATTGGCGACCTTGTACACCGTGGAAGCGGAAAACCCCCTTCTGTCTCGTTAATGTCAATTTCTCCCCATTTTGTAACTTTGGCATTGGCCATTTCTTTTGCTTTGCTCAGACTGCAAATTAAACAGTGACTGGAAGTTAAACGGTGTCTGTAATGTTGTACCGCAAGGTTTCAAATTTGAAAAAGTACCATTTCCAGGTTGACGTGTTTTGATAACCCCATTTTCCCTCTACTCCTGTGAATGAACATGAAACCCATGCCAATGAGATTGCACCCTTGTCTCCTAGAGCGACGTTCCCCGGACCATCAATGTCACGTTCATCACTAAGGAGGGCGAGGAGGTTCACGTCAAGGCTAAGGAGGGCGAGCGCGCGCTCTACTTGGCCCACAGCAACGGCGTCGACCTCGAGGGAGCCTGCGAGGCCTCACTAGCCTGCACCACTTGTCACGTCTACGTAGAAAGTGAACACTTGGGTAATGCACGTCATAATTGCGTCACACGTAATTGCTACTCCTGTTGTTTCGCACAAGATTTCGCACAAGATTGGCTAAATCTCGGCGTGTACGTTCTAGAACTGCCCGAGGCCAGTGAAGAGGAAGAGGACCTTTTGGACATGGCTCCATTCTTGAGAGAGAATTCTCGTCTAGGCTGTCAGATCATCTTGTCCAAAGACCTCGACGGCATCGTGTTGAGGTTGCCGAGAGCCACAAAGAACTTCTATGTCGATGGGCACAAACCCCAACCTCACTGAGGGCTCGAGTTAGGGCTGACGCGATTCATCAAGTGAAAAATACAGATTACCATGTGCTATACGTGTAATGTTCATACGTATGTGCGACGATTCCTGAGTCGCGTCTTTTTATTTACGTATATTCTATTTAGAAAAGTAGACCCTGATTGAGTTTTGTTTGGTGCCGATAAGGGATCATTGTCTGATCATTCTTCAGTCTCCAGCTTCATGCTTTAGCTGCACAAGTCTCCAGAATGGAGTCACGTACAGACTAGGGGTTCCACAGAAAGATCTGCTTTGCTGCCAGCTGTGGTCACTTTTCACTTGGAAAGTTGCTTCTAACTAAATGTAACTTTCAAAAGTCTCAAAAATGGAAATCACTATTTCCGCTAATCTGGCGGGCACCGCAATTGTTCAACTAACTCGAAGGCAGCTCTGTGCGAATAAAGCCTTTGAGAGTCTTCTCTTTGAACCGACATCTCTCACAGCTGTAGCACGCTGGTTTTGTGCGGTAGAGGTGCCACACACTCTGAGTTACATCCGGTTAGCATGGCAAAGTTGATTCTGGCCCACCCTTCAAGTACCGCTGTGCTTAGACACGTGCGCGCACGATGTCACTGTGCATCTGGACTGGGCAAAGAGCAGAGAGCTGAATAAATATGCCGACAACGTGAGCCCCAAATTGCGCTTGGCCGTGGTCACATCACTCTCCTCTACAATTCGCAGCCGGGATTCCTGAGAGGAGTGATTCTGTGTCCGGGGGCGCGTACACGCGCGCGACCTTGACCTGCACCTCCCAATCCTCTGGAGCAATGAGATTCCGACCCGTGACATATGGGAAATACGCTTTGTCTAAACACTACTGTGTCCTATTTGATTTAGTTGGTTTTTTTCTACAGAAACGACCACGCTAATTGACAATCCTTTGTCATGTTTTCCCATCTGCCTGTTAACGCTTTGGTGGCTGCTTTTGAGAAGGAAGGTGTGGTCAGAATACAGAGGACAATTTTCCCATCCCAGGGCATAAAAGCTCTTCGTCATCTTACCTTACGGTGATCATTGTTGTTGTAGCGTTTTGCGGCAACTGATGTAAGTGCACAATACTACGTAGCACAGGTTACTCCGCATTCCCTCCACCCCCATAACTGCTTGTAAACACTTGTTCAGAATCTGCATAACTCGTACGAGTCCACGGTTACAAGCAAAGCACTTCCAGAAGCTGAGCAAGGTGTGCATTGAACCGTGTCTGAACCGATCGGCTCTTATGTGCAACTCTTTCCAGATCACAGTTAAGGTTGACATTTATGCCACCTGTGTAAATGAATATCTGCCAAAATGTGGTCGATAAAGGAGGCTTTTTCAAAGGCCCTGCGTGATTAATGGATCTCCCAGCCAATGATAATATCGACAGCTCTATTGCAGCCTCTTCCACGCTGACATTTCCCACATAGCTGCGCTCCCTCTTCACCCGGGGGCTTGCCTCAGCCAGGTCATGCAGGGGTGAGACTGCCTGAAATTATTTGGGTTTTGCACCAAGTTCCTTTGTCGCTTGCGCCCTCTCATTATGCCTCATCCTTTGTGATCCTTCACTCTGGAGGAGTCACCAGCGACGTCGGGGTCGGTCCCGGGGAGATGTAAAAGCCAGGCTATTGAGTAACCCGGATTTAATGGGGGCCACCCGAAAGATGATTTGTCGGGTTGACGTCGCCATAAACAGAGATAAGATTCAGTGGGTCGTGACGGCCATGGCTGAGAGGTCTACTTTGTACCGCACCTGGTGCGTGTGCGCGGGAAAGGGTCGCAGAGAAGTTCTGGCACCCCTTCGTTCTGGCCCACACGGTATGCGAGTATTTAGTGCACGGCCACTACCTTAAATCATAGGTAGCACTGATTGCAACGTTGGGGAAGGGGGGCCTGGGATGGAGCTTCTTTTCTACCCCTGAAATAACAATATTGAGTCTAAAACTAGAGACTCCTCTTGTTATGAACTAAGTGTGTGTTCAAGGAAATGCCAATCTGTCTTAACAAACGAAGGTTGAAGGAATTTACGTTGCATTCTGGGCCTGTTATAAACCAATTATGCCTCAGAGAGTGAAGCTTCAGCACGCAGGATCCGTTTTTTTCCTTCGAGACCCCACAAAATGTGTCAAGAATAGTCCTGCCAAAAAGGTCACGGCAATTCTGAGAGTACGAATTTAGGCGTTGTTTTGCATTCCTCGTGCGTACTCCAAATGTGTGTTAATAACAGTAGTTCAGATCCGCCTCAGTGCTAAACTTTGGGCTCATTTCTAATTTGTTTCAGCTCGGCTATGATGAAGCACTGATATAAAAGACTGACCGAGTTCGTGTGCGACACCACAGTCAAAAGATAGTGTGCGTGCATATATCTCCTTGTAATTACGCACATGTTTTGCTTTGTTTCCAGACCATTGAGCAGAGTCATGACCTGTTGCACAGAAAATAATGCTCCAGGCAAATTATAAGTCTCGTCCACGTACGTAAACTAAAAATGATGATTAGACAAAGTTCTTTTTTTTCAGCGTTTATTAAAAACCATCACAAAAAAGCGCTCTATGGGAAGGGTTGTGTGAGAACGATGTACAAGGGCAAAGTCTGATAAGGATTTTGATGAGAAAGTGAAACTTTGAACTTCTTTCAGGAGCCTAATGGTAAAACGAGAGAATCCCACAACCTAATAGCAGAGAAATCGGATAAAAACAGCGCGATAAAGCGATAAAAAGCTTGTAAGCGAGTAGCGATAGAAAAAAATAATATACAAATCAGTGTCACGACTTTTCTCAATAACGAGCGATACGTACAGTATGGACGTACAAAACGAGGGTGCGCAGTACAAAAAACTATGCTGGTTAAAGCTCTGTGGATGGCAGTGGTGGTGGAACAGGAGGGACTAGCATTTTTCTGGCTTTTTTTTCCAAAAAGTGTTCTTGGAACCTTCTTAGTTTGTTTGCCCGGTGCTTTTTTTTTCTTTAGAGAAGGCCCGATTGTGCTGTTGGGACGTAGCACCACTTCTTGATCACTGGCTTCTGGACCTTCCTGGGATTCCTTCTGGATCTCGAGCACACCTCCTTGGGGATGTCCACGCACTCCTCAGCGGGCTTCAGCAGGGGCACCAGCTTAGTCACGTGCTTGCACGACCTCTGAGGCTCGAGATTGCACGTCTCCTCAGGAACCTAAAAAAAAAGAAGTCAAGAAGCATGACTGACGAACAATCTTTTTCATCCTTCAGCTTAATCCTGTTGTGGATGAGCAGATTCCGCTGATATAACTGCAAAAATCTGTGGTAGTTTCTGTACAGCCATGATTTTGCGGTAACTTTTTTTGCAAATGTGGATTGCTTCGTCTTCACCCTTCGCATGCCAGTGACCCCATCATTACGCTATGAGTGAATCGTGACCCGAGTCATTTTTTGCGACCTTGAAGGCTAAAAACAACAAAACGCGCACCAAAATGAGGCCTTGCAATTATCAGCCCTTCTTTTTTGCTGCGGCCGACGCTACCAATTGAGTCAGGCCTCGTCGTGATTGTCGTCGTGAACTGAGAGAAGAATAATGGGGATGGCGTGAGTCGAAATGCTGATTAACATATGTGGCTGGTTGCCTTGCACTAATCGCAACAGGTCGGCACAATGGATTATGAGGCGACTTTGGTCCTTGTCAGGACCACGGCTCACCTCCTGGACGATCGTCTCCTTCTTGTCAAAGCACTCTTCGGGTCCGGGCTGGGGGATGCAGCCGGAGGGACCGCAGAGCTGTCTGGGCACCTTCTTGCACTCGGTCTCGGGCGTGAACTTCTTGACTCGTTCCCTGCGGGTGTCGCAGACCTGCTTGGGCCACTTAGTGCACTTCTGCTCTGTGGTGTAGCCCTGAGTCACGTCCTCACACTTCTCCTCCTGTAAGTAGATGATTTCGTGACGCAATCGTTTGCCATCATACCACGTCCCTATGGTACCTGGATAGTCTCGCACTCCACGATGTCGTCCTCGACGTCGTGCTGGTGGTACCTGGTCTCGCACTCGGACTCGTACACGGTCTTGCACTCTTCCGGACCCTCCCCTTCGCAGATCAGAGGGGTGTGGCAGAACCTGATTGGCTCATCGAATGCTATCTTCTTGTACTCGATGAAGCAGCTCTTCTTGAAATTCTCATCACACTCCTCCTCCTGCTGGGGCTCAAAGTCGGTGGTGTAGGTCGTGTGGCAGCGCTCAGAGTAGGAGTGGTGGCACTCAATGTGCTCATCGTACTCGGTCTCCTCGACCATCACGACCTTGTCAATGCAGCGCTCGCCGGCGGCCGCGATCGTGCCGATGTCGAGCTGGTCGCCGTCGGCGCCTGCCCGGTTGTTAGAGCCGCCGAACCTATTCTGGTTGCCGCGCTGGCGAGAGAATCGGTTTAGATCGTCCTGGTGGTGGGCGGAGGATGGGGAGCGACCCGACGCAGGAAATGGCCGGGGGTGACCTAGAAGAGAGGCGAGGAGATGATGGAACTGCATGACGAATGACACACGTAAAGTGTTAAGCACTAAGACGCAGTTGAAAAGTACTGTACCGAGTGCATGTTGCACTGAGGATGCACTCGCATCTGCCAACTCTGCAAGTGCCATTCAATTTTCTAGTGTATACTTAAGTTCATCCTTGGGAGTAAGGATGCAATTTTGCTACACCTGATCACGGAGCCATTCCGATATTGACATGGTGATTTCAACGCTCGCTTCTTTACTGTTCACTGCTTCCTTTCACTGCAAATCGGAGGGTTCACATGCAAAACTGCAGTCTTCTTACACAGGAAGACGCTCATTAAAGAAATGGAGGAAGAAAACAAAGCTTAACAAACTCATACCTATAGTTAGCGCAATGACAATGACGCAGACGCAAAAACGGAATCGTTGATTGCAATGTAATTACGCGTCAAAAAATAATCCTCTTTCCCACGGGCGTTGTCACTCACCACTTTTGTAAGTGACTAAGAGCAAGATCGTGTATTATTGTAAGAAGTAATGATAGCACGTGTTCGTTCAGGTGCTTCTGCATGGTTGACAATGCACTCGCAAGGAGCGGTTGACCTTTGAAGATCGACCTTTTTCTAAGAAAAAAGTTGTCACAAGAAAGATTCTGTTCTGCTCGTCTTTCTTACCTCTGTCACCGCCAACGAATGGAAAGATCTGTCCCAAGTTCCTCGACTCCCTCGCCGCCTCCTCGCCATCCGCTGGCAAGCTCACGTCCAGCTCAGACTCCTTCGCGCGCCTCCGGTTCACAGGGCCACCTGCGGGCTCAGCCAGGGTGCCGCAAGACACCGTCAGGATCAGCAAAATCTAACATGTTTGTAATAAGAAAAATATGACTATAAGACACTGCAGCCAAGCTGAGTCCCTCGCATTGCTGTGCAATAATTCCGGGGCAAAACTGATCATCGCGCAGCCTTCTTCTCTGTGGGGTCACTTCTGCCAAAGATTCATTTACCTTGAGAGAAACCATGATGCTGATTTGCAATTATTTTTTTCTTTAAATAAGCCTACAAGTGTGATCTGTCCAGGACCATCACACGAGCACTGCTAAAGAGTCTCACCGAGTTCACCCTCACTTTATATACCAAGTCCACACCCAACACAATGAGGGCGCGCGCGTCAGAACAGCGACAGAGGGTGCTGGATTCTCCTACTTCTCCTTCTAACCGGGCGATGACGAGTCTCAGGCGGATGGATCCGAAGATGCGCTTGCGTCATTTACGAGCGTGTTTGTTGCATCATTTTTTGCGTGGGGTTTTCTGGGGGGGGAGGGGCGGAGAATGAGGTTGACGTATGAGCACAGACTCCACCAGACAGGCAGAGGCACCGCTGGCGCTCTGAGCCCTCGTCATGACTTTTATTGATCTGCTTGGCAGAAGAGAAGGTCAGCACCCATGTTGTTGCAGTGGAGAGAGAGGGGGGCGGAAAAAAGTCTGGTTAGTTGTGCATAAGTAATTGCTTTTTGCGTGTGCGAGTGTGCAAGATCCGTTTAACTCTGATGCTCATAATGCATTCGGTAAAGTCAAAATGCATCGGGGCGTTAAGATCAGACCTTAGCCCCATGGAGGGAGGACAGCAGAGCCTTCTTTATGTGCCATCTTGGAACTGTTTGGCCTGCAGACAATATCTTACAACGACAGAGCTAATACGTGTGTGCATGAGGGCCGAATCCTTTCAAGTTATGAAAGGTATGAGTATGACCTTGCTACTGACTCGCTGTAATGACTTCCAATGTATAAATTATGTCCGAAATTACTCAGTCGTGATTAGTTCTTGGCGAGTATCGCTTCTTCACACGTAATTTTATTCACCGTAGGATATTCAAGCCATAAAAAATAAATGAGGAATGACAAGGAACATCAGCAATGAAGAAAAAGAAGCAATTCTAGTGGAGATTTACAGTGGACACCGTTTAACGCACGCACCGCATCACTGCGCATTTTTCAAGTTCCCGAATTTTCATGCTGAAAAGACCGACACCGATTAACGGCACACTTTTTCCAGTTCTCGAGTGCATGCTATTAATCGGCGCTTATTGCTTGGTGGATTTATCGCGGTCCCCGCGTGCCAACAAACTTGACCCGTATCTTATTTCTTCTTTGTTTATAGCTCAATTTACACACGAGTGAGCGAACGGCAGATTCATCTTCGCAAATAGATTTATGGCTCTTAAAAAGTTTGTGGCGTTAACCTTTATCCCTTTTAAATGTTTCAAATGGCGAAGACGATAAAAGCGAAGATGTTTGTTTTACCCGAAAAGAAGAATAAAGATCACGATTTTGGGAATTCTTAGGAGGGGTTGGGACATGACCTTAAAGACCTCTGGGGAGTGTGGCTAATCTGAGAACCCACATGAGAAAATAAAGCACAGTAAGAAGCGGCTATTTGCTTTGAACTGGGGTGTGAACCAATGAAACAGTTTATCGAGTAATCGCGGCTACATCTGAACAAGCTGTTGACTTTAATTGGTTAATTAATCGGTAAGGAAACAGATTAATAATATCCCATCTGTCTCCTACATTCTGTCCTGAGTGTCTGTATGAATGGATTACCAAGCTTTGAGATTAATCCACCATTTTTTTATTGATCAGTCTAAAGAAGATACCGCACTATGAACCTATCATGAAATACGCGCAGAAAGATGTTTTCTGGAAGATCAGGGAAGCTATAAAGAAAAATGATGTAGGTCACTTAGTCCACGCTTCCTTCCTGTTCATCACTGTGTTCAACACCTTTGTCCGCCCCCCTGACATAGTCTATGGACCTCGAAGGGTCTGTCGGGTAATACTGCTGTGACTTGGTCAGCAGCCTCTTCAGGCCTTGAATGTACTTTCGCTGGGTTTCGTCATTGAGGACGTGAGCCACGTGCTTCGAGAAGATGTTCTCTCTTGCCGGTCTGGCGTGGATGCCAGCATTTGTGACCCCTATTGGCCAGGGAGCGTTGCCAATCGCCATCTCCATGTAGGCCTCATTGCAAAGGATATAATCTCGCTGAAGGGCGTAGCGAACCATCTTCATTAAGCTGTCCCTGATGTCATCGGTCACCGTCTGCTTCCTCAGCATGCGCAATAATGGCTTCACGTATGTCCTGACAGTGACAAAAGACGTTGAGTAAAAGTTACTACGGCATGAAATCGAGCACTTCTGGCAGCAAATCGGGGCTGGAAGTGGGATGGTTCAGTCAGTATTAGCTGCCACAAATGATGTCGAATCTGATCTCAAAGTGCTGACTGACAAAGCTTATGCTGGTCCCAAATTTAGCAGCACCTTTCATGCCAGCTGCATCTATACCTACCTCGTCTGTGTGTAAGTGCCTGCCTCGATCTTCCCTTTCACTGACATTTTGACCTCCTCATCCCTGGCATTGAGCTCTTCTCCCCACAGTCTGAGCATAACACGAATAAATTCTGCCACAACCTTGAGGTCATGAGCGATGTCACCCTTATTGATGTCGTTCACCATCTCCAGCAGGTCATCATACGAGTGCTCGGACTCGTACAGGTGGACATCGTACTTGGACTTGGTAGAATCGTCTTCGACACCCTACGAGACAATATCGTTCAAACATGTGATAAACAATAGTCTGACCAATAATCAGCACTCCAATTTCCAAGCCAAACCAAGTGCAATCAAGGTGAGAGGAAGAAAAAACAAAAATGACAGTTGCTATGATGACTTACTTGAGTTGAAACATTCTGCAATGACCGAAACAATTCATATCTACAACAGCACGGTGACTTTTGTATCTTACAGGTCCGACTGTTAGGACGTACAGTACTGCAGTAATTGAAAAGGACCTTACCTGAGCCTTCAGCATTTCCTGTAGATACACCTTGTCCACTTTGGCCATGGCGTCCCTGAAAGAAAAGAGGAACTTAAACTTTGTAGAATTGCTGGAATGTGACATGCATGAGATCTCTGAAGCAGGTCAGGTTCCTGTTGTCATGTTCTCACTTGAAGTCGTTTCTGATGCCCTCCACCTTCTCCGGTTCGTTCAGTTCGAGCTGCCTGAGTCTCTTGCACGCCTCCTCCTCGCTTTCCCCGAAAAGCAGAATGGGTTGGAGACGGTCTCGAAGGCGACGGACGACTTCGATGCGGGGAAGCGGTGGGAAAGACTCGGTGGACAAATCAGTGTCTGTGAAGAGACAGAAAGAACCGTTCTTTCAAGTTCTGAACCTAAACGCTTGCTAGAGAGTGTTACAGGTACTTAAGAGTCATTTAAGGACGACTCACTTTTCTCTTGGCCCTGCTCCTTGAGCCTGAGGAGCTCCTTAGCTTCTTTCTCTTCAGCGGCTGCTCCAGTGGATACTTTGTGCTTGTTCAAGTACTCCTCGGCTTCCTTGGCGGCCAGGTCGCCTCGGCGGAAGTATTTCTTCTCCGGTGCCACCATCACCTGCTTCTCTTGCACCTGGCGGCGCTTACGGGCGATCTCCGCCTTCAGGAAGTCCATCTTCAAGGCGATATTCGTTCCTCTGTTGTGTTTACTACTTCTTCATGGTTACCCTACGACGTAGGCTGTACTAGGGATGCATCTCGAGCCGACTCGATACGCTTTGGAATGAACACAGGGCACAATTGAGCCCATCTCACGTTGTAGCGAAAAATCGAGACTGCTGTGTTATATCGAGCAACTCTATTACAAGTTATCTTGCCGACACCGCCTTAATAATGGAATTTTTTCTTAAAACTGAACGTAGCGTAACTGAAAGTAACGTAAAATGCTATAGCCCCAAACGTTTCAACGATATGGAGAAAGTTTTTGTTGCTACAATGTTAAGGGTAATTATTGCCATATTACTTTCTTTTTATTTTCCACTCGGGTCGTTGTTACAAGTTCGTCCATGTACGACGCATAAACGCATATTCAATAAAAGCCCATTTTAGAAAATTTTCAAACGCAAAAGGTACTTGAATTCCGGACGCAGTTGTTGATGCAAGAATGGTGGAGTCAGGATTCGACTAGAGAAATCTCAACTCGACACATTTCTATTGTGTCAGCTGAAGGCTGCAGCTGCTAGAGCAGCAGCGCAGAGGGTAAAGCTTGGCTCTCTAATAACAACAAAGTTCTGAACGCTTGGCGGCGTTTGGCGCAGGCAGTGCAGTAGTGAAGGGTTTCAAGCCTACAAATCCAAGCCAAAACCGACATGTATCAGGAGAGCCTTGCTTGACTTTAAGGGCCCAAAATGGGTTCGTAGGTTCCCAAATGCGTCAGGGCGCCAAATTGAACGTTGCCGTGCAAGTGTGAAGCTGCAGCTGTTTAACCAAGCCGGAGGTCAATAATGCCATTCTAGGCTGAGCTTGAGCTTTGATCCATCACTACAGCGCAGTGAAACAGTTGTCAACAACAGGGGACCGAGGGGAGGCCCAAGAAGTTCTGTTTCGCGGCCATGTCTTCCATCCTGGCCCGCGGCTTCGCCCCTTGGCTTCTGCCCGCCAGCTCGCTTCAATCTGGAGTCAGGGGCTACTGTCGGAGCTATTTCGCGAAGAAGACGGCGCACCCGACTCCAGGGCACCTCCAGTACAGGCAACAGTTCTTCAGGCATTCTATGATCCATCCGCGATTCACGAAGCCCGACTTGAAAAATCCCTCGGAGATCAAGCGCATCCGCAAGCTCGGATGGGGTTTCAGGATGAGCTACAACAGCGGCCGGAACATGATCATGCGAAAAATCATGAAGGGGGAGCGATATCTGGCAGAGTTTTGAACAGAACTTAAAGGACCAAGTCCAACGACCTCTCTAGAGTGCGCCGGACTTAGCTGTCAGCCTTTTGATAAAATAAGCGCTCATGCAATAAAGTTTCGTTAGTCTTTCCGTAATCTCCATGCTTTGTCGATGTTATAGTGACAAAATAAGAACTTTTGGAACGTTTAGAAAGCTATGCTGTACGTGATTTGCAGTATTTCAACATTATCCATTCTCGCGCTGGTTGCGGCCGCGGCCGCAGCCGCAGCCGCAGTCGCGGCTGCGCCTTCTGCTGCGGCTGCGGCTGCGTCGCCGGTAGGGGCGGCAGCGGCGGCAAATGGCGGCGGCAGCGGCGGCAGTGGCGGCGGCAGCGGCGGCAGTGGCGGCGGCAGCGGCGGCAGTGGCGGCGGCAGCGGCGGCAGTGGCGGCGGCAGCGGCGGTACCGGCGGCATCGTGACCACGTGCACGTTGCACGCTGCATGGATTTGCCAGGCCCTTTCAATTCGCATGTAGAGATCCCTGAACGAATTTAAACCTGTATAAGTATGCCGAATCATGAATGTAAAGTTAGTATACAAAACCGCCAGGTTGTGACGGAGTTCGTAACAATTAATGATCAGCCTGGATTTGGTAGATTTTTTCCAACAAATGTGGCACCGACGCCGCCGATTTTCCTTTCCTACAGCTTCTTAGAGGTTGCAGACAAAGCAGGCGAGTAAATCGAGGTTGCCACATCACACAACGAAACAGGAGAGAGAGCGACTGCGCTACTTCGACCGCTCCCAAGGCACGGTCGCGGCGCTTTTGAACTTGGTGGTGTCCCTGAACGGTGAGACGACGCACAACTATCGGGAACCATTTGTCGCCGTCGTCGCCGCCGTTGCAATTCCCGACTACGACGCCGGTGGCGCCGTCAAAAAAGACGCCGCCGACGCCGCCGACGACGCCGCCGTCAAAATAAACCCGTATTCTGACGTTTTCGGCCGCCGCCGTCGCCGCCGCCGCCGCGGAATTCAAGACGCCGCGGCTTGTGCACATCAGCTTCGTTCGGTACACGCGAGGTATGAAATACGTACAGAAATGCTATGCACTATGCAGTTGTACAGTATGCACGCCTTCAAGTGAATAGAAGAGAATAGCACTACGGGTGCATGAAGGACGTGCAGTTCCTAATGAACAGTATATAATGATCACATACCGAAGATCGATAGCTAAGTACGCGGTGAACGTGAATACTGGTACATTCAAATGGTGGACTCTATGGCCGTATTACGTTTTCTTTCTCCAGGTCGTCATGAAGACTGAAGGTGGTAGACTGAGTCAACCGCAGCAGGGCCAGCATCACCAGCACCATGTCTTTGTACCTCCTCCTCCTTCCTCAAACGCTGCTGGAGGGATATCAAGGTGTGACGAGAAACAGCATGTGAAAGGACGTCATCATATCGCTACTACTCTCTATCATAGGCCCCACCTGCCTGTCCAATTGATGGGAGGTGTTCCTCCTGGAGGTGGCCAGCAGCCTCCACAGCCTGCCCAGCTGTCAACAATTCAGTTTCCACCAGGAATCAAGCTGGAGCAGCAGGGAATCCGAACAGACAGTGAGAACCAATGATTTATTTTTACCTAGAATTACTTTAAATCCCTCTGTGCACTTTGCCATAGCCCGACCGTCTACCTCTGCCAGCACGAGCCATCATCGACAACAGCAGCAGCAACAACAGCAGCAACAACAACAGCTAGAACCAGACGTTCAGGCATACGTCTCGGTTAAGCCCGACCTGCTGGATACGTCCAAGATCAAGTATACGTGCAACGCATGTCAAGTAAGCCTTAGATGACAACCTAGTTAACAAATGCAGTCCATGGTACACCCATGCTATCATACTCCTTATTTTCAGTTTTCTCCCAAGTTGTTGCCTTTGCTAGTTGACCACATCCTGGCCGTGCACCTCAAGAGGAAGACGTTCCCTTGTGCAAGGTGCAGAAACTGCGAATGCAGTGAAACTCTGAATATTTATCATACTCGTATTTCAGGTGTAATTTTGTCACTCTAAAAAAGAAAGCGCTCACGACACACATTGCAGAGGTGCACAACAAGGAGAAAAGGTACGATTTTGATTTAAGGTCACGGGTAGACAATAGTAACTTATAAACTGCTCTATGTCTTCAAGGTACCAGTGCCAGCTGTGCGACTTCAAAGGACCCAGGAAGGCTTCCCTGGATAAGCACTTGCAGGTGAGCGTCATAAAGAATTTTTGTTCCTGCAATGGACGAGTGCTACATGCATTGCCTTCATAGCTCAAGCATGGACCTGCTTTTCACTGCAAACATTGCGAGTATGCGACCAAGAAGGAGGCCGACTTCAAGGGCCACATGCTCGTCGTTCACGGAATTCAGGTACTAGTTATGCGGTTACATTTGTTGGTCGTTCGTAAAACTAGCGGTCATAGGATCAATCCGGCTCCAATGGACAGTCCGAAGAGGATCCGCTGAAGACCACGTCCAACACTGAGCAGTACATAGTATATGACGCCAAACTGGAGCACGGCTACTGCTGCTCACTGTGCAAGTACTCGCCCAGTACAATGCGCTATCTCAGGGATCATATCAGGTGAAAAAATATCGACACGTGCATGGAAGAAGTTCATGTATCAAAGTTGTTGGTGTTTTTTTTTTACAGAAAGGTGCATTTGTCCAAATTAATCAAGTGTCCACACTGTGAACTCAAGACCAAGAGGAAGGCAGACCTTATAAAGCACATCAAGCGATTGCATCCAGAAACTGTGGAACAGGCGCAACAAACCATTCAGGTTCAGGTCTGTCCTTGTCTCCGCACTCTCCTAAGTTTATGTAGCCTTCAAACATAATTTTATGTGCAGATTCAGCCAATTGATCCTCTGACTCATCACCTGCAGCAGCAACAACAAGGTTCTGCTGCCAGCTCTTCAGCTTCCATCCTTCCACTTCAGCCTTTGTCAGGTCTCTCCGTGGCAGCTGGAGGCTCGGGGGGAAGTGGGTCTAACTCTGGAAGGCCCCCTGCAGCTATTTTAAATGCTGCATTGCCCCAACAACAGTTATCCCAGCAGGTAAGCTCCAATTGAACACCATTGCTGCAGGTAGGTACGTACATGGATTCTGTTTTCAGTTGCAGCAGCAACCTCAGAGTGGTGGAAGTAGTGATGCTTTATTGAATGCAGCTCTCAAAAGTGAGATACCCATCACTCTGCATCTGCAGTATCCCCTGCAACAGGTGCCCAGCCAGCAGCAGCAACAACAACAGGCCACAGCAACGACAGTTCAGTTGCCACCTCAACAACTCCAGATCATGGCCGCCGCGGCGCAGCAGCAGCAACAACCACAACAGCACAACCAACAACAGCTTCAGATCACTCTGCCTACCATAGACACTTCGGCCTTGCTCAACTCTGCTGCAGCAGCTGCAGCGGCTGCCGGTGGCTATGCGTCGATGGCTTCCGCAGCGTCCTCCACCTCATCGACTTCGCAGCAGCAAGCACAACAGGCAGGACTTCAGTCCTCAGTCGCTGGGCAGCATACTCAGGTACAGTGGAACTGTCTTGTGGACCATCTGACCTACCTTGCGTCTTTACGAGATCCAACAATTCTGGTCCAATCATTTAGGCATCTACTTCTGGAACGCCATATAAAAAGGGCAGCCAGCAGGAATTTGACCCCAGCGTCAAGTGCGACGACCTCATCCTGTACTCCGACAATTACCCTTATGGCCTTGGTTGCTCCGTGTGTAACTACGCGCCCAACTCGCTGAGATATCTGAGGGATCACATTAGGTGGGAGAGAAACAGCAGCTCAGATAGTTCTCATATAATACTCTCGTATGAATGACTCGATCCACTTGCAGAAAGGTCCACCTGGCCAAGACCTACAAGTGTCCTCACTGCGAGCTGAAAACAAAGCGACGGGCAGACCTCATGAGGCACATCAAGCGCATCCATCAGGAGCCCAAAAGGACATCTAATTCAGGAAAGACTGGTCAACCGCACATTTCGACCTACACACCGCAGTAAAGTACAAAAATGCGTATTCGAACCTTCTGCAGTATGTACAGAATGATGCATATTCTTGCTAAGCAAGTGCTCTTTAGTAGATATGACATTCTGTGTATTTATGTATCTACTACATGAATAAACCTCACCTTTGACTTTCTCCTATACGTTAGCAAGGGGGTAAAACACCTGTGCCTCAAGTAGAAAGCAGCGGAAGAAAGAACTACTTAGCAATACAACAAAATCTTACTCCTTTAAATGGACAAGTAGCCATGTTGGCTGGTACGGTCGAGTCGCTGGTGCTGAGTCTGTCTATAAACACCTGCTGCTGCTGTGTGGACCACAGGTTGGGGTCTGCGCTCTTGGGCATAGCCCACCTCACTCTGTCCGTGTGCTTCCTGGTTGTCAACGTCGTCTGGACGGTCACCATGAGCAAGGAAAACGTCTGCTACGGACCCATCGCAATTCCTGAAGACCAGGACTGCTATGAGAACCTTAACAAGTCTTCCTCGCAGCTGGCAAGAGAAATAATCGCCATATTCAACTACGCGCAAGTATTCATAACAGTATGAAACACAATGGGGTATAAGCGTAGTAACCATTTGTTCAGCATGTTCTGTACTCCCTCAGAATTTCAAGGTTTCCTTCGAGACGTACCTAGTGTTGATTGTACTTTGCCACATGATGTCGATCCTGATCAGTGGGCTTATGGCCGTAGGAGCCATCAGGCGAAAGAAGCGCTTGCTCATACCCTGGTAACGTTCTACGATTACATATGCACCTTTAGTAAGAGCCCAACGTATTCACAGAGCTTCGAGACTTCAGCATTTTCAGCAATAGCCGCTGAACTATACACTTCCAGAAGGAGTAGGTAAAGATGTCTATAGCGAAGAAAAATAAGGAACAAGGATGGCCTGCTTCAGTGTCGAATTCTATGATCGTTCTACCATATGCCAACCACTTCTTTGCAGTCTTTGGCAGAAATAAGTCCCCTGCGAACAATGAGCGTTGCATCCCTCACCTCTTGAACACCGGGAACTTCAAGTTGGACCTCTTCGTTATCCACCTCGTCCTCCTCTTGAACTTGGGAGAGTTTTTTCACTTAGTCATCAATAATGCTTTGGTCAGGTGCAGACTGAGTAGTTTCTACAGTACGTCTAAATCGATTGTTGTTCATCATCCCAGCGAACTTCTGAGTCTTCTTCATAGCATTGGGGCCACTCAGAGGTGCATTTTTGGATCGGGCGTTGGAAACCTATCTAACCAAAAGTATTTAAACATCAGGTGCCCATTCAACGGCGCTATTTCTTACGTGCAAGTGTTTGACCTTCAGTCTCGCCTTTCTCCCGGTTCTTTAAGAGGTCCGAAGTGTAGGCTTTGAAATCAGAAGCTTGTCTGCTGCTAATGGGATGGATATCTTGGGAAGGCCATCAAATGCAGAAAAAGGTCATGTTTCCCCCAGACTGAAAGAACTTTCCGCTTTTGATTCATGATCGCAGCTTCTCCTTGCCTGTGGCGAATGTTGATGAGACTTGAGAGCACATCAGGTACTGTATTATGCATGACCAAAACGGAGGTCTTGGTACTATTCACGAACATCTTACGGACAGTTTCAGACAGGTGACAACGATACTCGAACAAACTCATGAGGGAGTTTTCCACTCTACAAGAGCAATCTGCTCAAGTTCAGTAACATTTTTCGGTGTGGCACAGACTTTTCGTTGCAATGTGGCCTTGAAGCATCATATTGTCCTACGACACGAGCCTCGGACACATCAAAGCACCTCAGTAAACCCCCAAACTTTATGCCCCGTATTTGCATAATGCGTACAGGGCTTTTACTTGACATCTGGAATCAGTCTGAATGCTCATTGCTCTGGAAGTCTAAGTCAAAGGTTGCTGAAACGTTACACAGAGAAAGTGACAACCGCATGCATTCTTTACATAACAAAGATTAAAAACCGTGGTAAAACGATGTTGGCATGACAAAGACACGCATTCTCAGAGCCCATCACACCAGTAGTTCTAAGTTTCTGCTGGGAATGGCGTTTTTACAATAGGGGATCCTAAAACGACCGAAAAGTCGTCTTCTGGTCCTAACCTTTTAATATAGTTAGATTAAACATAGTTAGATATTATTAGATATTAATGGCAGTTGCACATCTTTTAAAATAATTTTTCCTGATACCTTTTTAAAGCAAAATACATAAAAAGTGATGCAAGTAAGGCTCCACCTGATGATGAGCAATCTCCACAATCTCCTCCACCTGATGATGAGCAGTTGTTTGCTATTTCATTTCTGTACTCACTATTTTGAGATGAGAGGAGCGGGGAGGGGGCTGTTCAGCTCAAGCAAGGTATTTCAGGGAGGCTTCGAATTCATGCCCAATCATGATTTGACTTTGAACCCATTAATTTGTGTTTAACGTGAGAAATGTTATACAAAGTCAGCATAATGCGTCCATTTGCTTAGCACATCAATCCTGCAGCAGTTAAACGTGCTATCCCAGGCCAGTTTCGTTTTCGTGCACCTTGGTGCACCTGGTGTAATTCAGACGCACTCTGCAGAGGAAGTCCGCTTATTTTCAAAATGATTTTTAGGTTCCAACGCATATTAGCTATTAGCACTCTACTGAACAAACATTTTCGGTTTTACGCAGAAGCAACTCTGGACTCCTCTGCTGAACCCAAACTAGCAAAATTCTTGAGGTATTGGTAACATTGAATTGTTCCTGTAGTTCTGAGTAAAACATTATAGAAGGAACCAAACTCTTTTCTTGTTGCTTTGGGCTGTTCAAGATGATATCACCTTAGAGATAGTGAGCAAAATGTATCAATGCACCGTCATATTGGCTTTGCACACAGTGTAGCAGCCGCATGTACAGTACTGCCAGTCCTCTGTGCGCTGTTCAAGTTTTAGTTCTATCACCCACCTCTGCAGTAAAACGAACGGGAACTTCGAAAAGTACTCGATCAACTGTCGATTGTCATGATGTCAGACGAACTATTTGCATTTTGAAGACCACTTAATTGCATGTTTCGTTTAATTATCCACTGTTTGATTCAGCGAATATTCCTCTATAGTAAGGCTCCGTTGAGTGTTAGCGAAAAACTCTCGACCCGACCGAAGCTGCTATCCTAAGCGGAGGCTACTGTAATCCTTCCTACTGAAATTTCATCAAAAAGTGTTGAGTTCAGAAGTTAATGCTGTAAATGCGCGAAGCTCGAGGGTTTAGGAATATTTTTCATTCTGACTATATATAGAAGATTGTGATAGTGAGGTGATTTATAACATTTCAGGCTGGTTTGGGCCAAAATCTTCGTGTTTTTCATGTTTGTCTTCACCGCGTTGATCGTCTTCCTTGAAGCTAAGCTCTTCAACGTAGGCACGACAGTGTTTGGGCTCTTCAGTTTGCTGACGCTCTTCCTTGGATGTCTGGGAACGTATTTCTGGTGACAATATTCATATTTGTGCAGGACGCAGAGGAAACATTCATTCCCCCCCCCCCACCAGGCTTGTGGTGCAGTCACTGTACCTCCGCCTGGAACAAAGCGAATTTTCCAGCTACGACGTCCGTCAGACTCCGGAGTTTCACGCAAATGAAGCCTTTGACTTTCCCGATGTCGCCAAACCCAGCTATACCGGCAGCAGCACCTGGGTCGGTCAGGCCTCGTGTGGATCGGAGGCGCCGAATCCTGAACAGTACGAGGTGGTTGTCCTGGAACCGGGGTTCACCTCCATATTTCCGGCCGGCGTTGACCCAAACTTCAACCTTCGGGGATACGGATCATCTCAGCTGGAAGAGTCATCCGGTGCATGCCAACAGGTGTCAAAACTGTGAGGTTGCTTCTTCCACGGCATGTTTCTATTTACTTAATATACAATTTTTACCATCGTTTATATAAGAAAGAGCACTGTAACGTAAAGTCACCACTTTGTACCATCTGAAAGTTGACTTAGTTATTATCAATGGTCCATGTGGTCGGTGGACACGGTGAAGCACATGGCTCGAGGCGGCTGAAATATGCTGGACAAATAACCCAGATTCAAAATCAGCCTTGTTCCTTGCACCTTGTGTGTTCTTCACCTGAATGTGATTAGCGATCGCCCTCGAGGGTGCGTGCGGCTCCAAAGTACAAGTACCTATAGGAACCTGTTTGTAAGTAATGTACGTAGCAGCAAGTAAATGTAAAAAGTTGCCTGAAACTTTTTCAAAGTCTCTCTCTCTCTCCCGAGACTCTTAAAGCTTCGACGGCCTTCGCAACCAGCGCAGTGGAAAATAAATTCAAGATGCTGCGTAAATTAAGTCTCATACATGAGAGGATTTCTTATTAGCACTCGCTTATTTGTCTTTACACTACCCACTTTCTTAAACAGACCCTTGCGCAACGCAGGCACCATGATGAATGCATTGCATTTTAATGTACCGAAAAGTACTGACTGTACACGCATGCACTGCCCGCGCTGCATGGAGTGCCGAGTGGGAAAGGACAGCCCGGGGCGCGCAAAGTACTTCAAGCACTCGTGTGTGACCCAACTGATTTTGCCACTCACGACTGCCAATGTGTTACGCCATTACAACATATTGTACGTATGGCACTCAAACGCACATGCATGCGCCAGCGCACCTACGTGAAGGCGAAAAGAGTCTTGAAAAGAGAGTTTGTGTGCACCGAGCTTTCTTTTTTGGAAGGTAGAGGCAAAAACCTTTTGAGGTTTAACGTTCCGTGCAATTTTATTCTGTCTGCACAGTACATAAATCGTGGCACGGGAAAAAAATGAGGGAGCACAGTGTGAGTGGGAAATGATGTCTGGTATTGGGATGGAACAAGGAGATGTACTGCAAGAAGGAAGTGATCAAGGAACAACGTCAGAAGAGAAGTCCAATGGGCAAGGGGGTTTGGGAAGAAAGAGGCATCGGACGAGTATTTTTTGACTCACACAGAATGTTACATGTGAGCACACATGCAGACTACTTTTTTGCTTTTTTGCGCATGTGGAAAGTTTTTCTACTTTTTCCGACGTTTGAGTGATTGGAGTTGACAAATTGAGTGAACATACTCACAGCTCGTACATGCATATATTCCTCTGTATTCAAACGTCTGTGTGCTCAAGTCACATTGTGCGTTACAGTTATGTCAGTCATTTTTCTCCCCCCTCATGTGTCGCCTCACCGACATCAGGGGCGCCTTTGCCTTGAGGGCGTTGCTCATCAGGGAGGCGTTGGTGCTGACCAAGGCCTGACCCACGAGAAAGGGAGAGTTGGACACTGTCAACAAAAGCAGAAACAGACGTCGAGAATACCCTTCAAGTAAGGGAATGTCACTACCACGTGGGGGAGATTTCGCATTTGCAGGCACATCACGCAGAGTTGCCATCGCCTTAAGTCACTCTTATTGGGGAGAATTTTCTTTATAGACAGGTGTCAGTGTTTTGCCATACCTGCCTCAGTCAACTTGCACCGACAACTGCCATAAATATCTGCCCCGGGTAAACGCTCCCCCCCACGTTCCTCTTGCATGCATGGTTGATCTAAGAAAGGCCATGTTAGGCTCCTCGCACATAATTAATCGGCTGCCATTAGTGATCGATCGACTTTCTTAGTACAGGTTTCTGCAGAAGGGAGCAAATAATGCATGAGAATCTCGGACCTTTCATAGCATTCTCCAGAAAACCATCTTCTTTTTAGTGTCTACAAGGAATGTCTCATCAGTCGCCGGATGCACTGTTCAGATGCTCTTAGGTAGACTACTCATAGGTGGCAGAAGTATGACATCTTCACGTCTGGACTGCTGAAGTGTTATACGTCTGTTTATGAAGTCACTACGGTGTGCTACATGCAGTACGAACAAGTTCTTGCGCACACGTAATATGTGATAGTGTGGCTCTCTCACGTACCTCTGGCGATCCTCGCACCCATCCCGTGCACAGTGTCCGTGACGGCGTCGTTGAGAGGCCCAATGATGCCGGCGATGGAGCCAAACATAGATGAAGCAGGAGCCTCTTTTTCTGCCACTCTTTCTTCCTCCTCCTCCTTTTGAGAGCCTTGAACAAAGGCCAAAAACCGATAAGAGAATGAAAGAAGTACTCCAGTACTTAGGCGTTTTTGCTTGGCCTTTTGTGCTCTATCGATAGTCAGTTGGGGGGGGGGGGGGGGGGGGGGGGGGGGGGGGGTGGGGGGGGGGGGGGGGGGGGGGGGGGGGGGGGGGGGGGGGGGGG
>JAAUXU010057458.1_pt1 | contig 51011 bp, 40 predicted proteins | sample 7278151 | NCBI WGS metagenome assembly JAAUXU01 (sample SAMN14350113, study PRJNA611818) | marine sediment metagenome | isolation source: surface marine sediment (1.8m) | place: French Polynesia: Moorea | collected 2018-08
TTAATGTGTGTATGCTTGTAGGTACTTGAATGTGTGCACGTCCACATGTACTTTAATGTGTGTATGCTTGTAGGTACTTGAATGTGTGCACGTCCACATGTACTTTAATGTTTGTATGCTTGTAGGTACTCAACGAGTGTGCTTCTACTTCGTATGCAGGTAGTACGCATAAACTGGTATGTGTGAAACGACCAAGCGTACTGGGTCAGCAGTAGCAACATCCCTGCGATGACCGATGCTCCAAATATAATTCTATGTGTATGCGTCACCGTGCAAAGATGAGACAATAAATGAATGACGCACCTAGCAGCTTCCTTTGATATGCGACAACGAGACCGCGAAACCGCAGGAGCTTGAGAAAACCTGTGGCGATCGGATCATACTCATCATTCACTCCTCCACTGACTTATACACTCTGCTCTTTAGGTCAACAGCGTGAAAAGACAAGCGTGACTGTATCACGCTGTCCGGAGGACCTTTATTTGTGTGCAAATTTTATACTATTACGCTTCTAGTCCGAAAGAATGGGAATAATGAGGCTCGCAGTAATGCAGGTCATGCTTCCCCTCCCTTAAGGAAGTGAGTCTTTGCTGCTGCCCTGAACCTGCCTCAAACAATGAGATGATTTGTGGGCACGAGGAGGCTCAAAAAAGGGGGTGATGTTATGGCATGCTAAGCATGTTGTGCAGACGCTGTCTGTACCCTTCCTCTAGACAACCTCATTGTTCTATTTTCTGCAGGGGTCTGCTAAAAAAGACTCCAAAACAAACGTGCGTGACTATTCAGTTTTCGGACAGGGGGACGCAAAGAAAAATGGCTAAATCGCTTAGGCCGGGTAATTGGATCGTGTTGCCAGCAGCTTTTAAAGAATGTTAAGCATATGTGTGGTAAGCGTATGTTGTAAGAAGGCATGACAAAGTTTGTACGTCAGGGGGAGTGAAACCGCATCTCGCACAGGCTGTAATTTCAAGCCCGCGCTTCTCCCAAGACCTCGAGATGAACATTACATATTTGCTTTTTTTCCCGGTTGGAGAGAGAGGAGGAAAACATGATGAAAGGGTTAATATGAAGTAGCCATAGAAAAAAATGACCCCCGAGGTCACGAGAATTTGCCTGAGAGATATCGTCTACTATCAGTGGGAAAATCCGCTGACGTCTCAGCCTCGTGGTCGCTTTTGGCATCTTGGTCGCCGTGAAAGCCAAGTCGTAAGAAAATGAGGGACCCCACGCAGAATGTAAATGTCTTTCTTTGCGCCGTCAATCTTTCCCGTTCGTCGGTCGCGTTTGTCTAAGAAGAGGTGATTGTTTTCCCGGCACTTTTTTCCTCCCTCCCAGGAAAAAGATAAAGAAAGAGGAATCTGTACTCGTCCTGCACGAAGTCGTCGTTGGTGGACCCGTTGTCTTTGGGACTCAAATGAGATGCGCTCAAGTTGTTTGCGATGGCAAAGTCACGTGCGCGCAGTTGTCACACACAAAAGGGCACAAATTGCGCGCAAATCTTGGTCTTCGTCTTGATCCTTTCATCTGCGCCGACCCGAGTGAAGCGAGAGTCACGCTTTGATCCTCTTCAAAAGATCCCGCTTGAAGCTTCTCTCCAACCTTTCCCAAACGTGTAAAACAAGCTGTAAAATCAGAAACAATTAGGTGTGCCCACGATAGAAGGCGCTCGTCTTTTACTTCGCAAGCAGGGAGGTAAAGTCATTTAGATTACGAAGCCTACAAAACTATTGAGGCGACGTCGGGTTTTTTTAAGCAAACAAAGCGCGCGGCCTCATTGACCATAAGTGCTTTACAAGAGGCGTCTCTGTCTGGGCGACGGCTTAGCTATTTTTGCACTTTGCACGCCACCCGTCAGTCCAGAGTCACTTCTTGTCTTGAAGGAAATGAAGCCGCGTCCCAGAAAAATCTCCCGAATATGATGGCTGAAACCGGCTCCGCTCTGCATATCGGCTTCAACGTACGCATGTTCCAATATCGCGTCAGTGTGAGAACTGAGGTGACGCGACAGGATCACCCCCGGGGAGACCCATTTAAGGGCGGCTCATCCCTACAGAGATAAGAGGGGCAAAGAATATTTCACCAATTAGCATATCATAAAATTTATTGAGGCCACCTAGCGGTCTGGAAGCCATTCAAGATACTGACTCTGGGTAGAGCAGGGGGCCATTCAGCGACGACAAACGTGACCTAAGAAGGTTTAGCGTCTTTTCTTCTCTCTCCACAAGTTACTATCCACGACGGAGACAGGACGCTGCTCTCGGACACCATGCATGGACTTGCGTGCGTGGTACCTGGGTACAGTCTGTAACCAACGTACAGTCTGTCAGACTTGACCCGGGAAGGACAGGACGGAGTCCTCCGCACAGTAGTTAGCTCATATATTGTCATTTTTGTCAGATTAAAGGAAATTCCGCCAGACTCACACTTGTGTGCCGAAAGGGGAAGGAGCCTGAATGGAGCCTGCGACACATTTCCAGGAGTTTATGGGCCATCATTGGCTCGGAGAGACTCTTCTCACGAGAGAACAATCATTCGCTTCTTTTATCAGACGCACACTTGTTCGAGAATCGACAGCAGAACTCCTTTTGAAGACTTTTATGAACGCGGCCCCCGAAAAGACTGCGAGAAGGATCCGGGCTGGATTTCGGGGCACTTGGAGCTCGGTTCATTCCTAGGCTTTGTATAGCAAAATGCCAGGGAGAAAAGGCGAAAGAAGAAAATGTTTCAATGACGCAGCCTCGACCTCGCCGTCATCGTGCTATACTGAATTCGCCGGAAGCGAAGCAGCAGGCGGGTGACTTTTCGGAGATATGCAGCCTGGCAGAGTGAGGCTCCAGTGTTAACAGGCAAAGTGTCATTCTTCGTTCCTTTTTTAGTTCCTCTGTAGAATCGATAAAGGCATAATTTTTGGTGCTTCTTTGGACGGCAATAAAAGTTGAGCCCCAAAGTTTTGCCCAGAGACACTTTTGGCGCGGACAAGTAGTTTGACGGTGCCATTTCCTGTCAGCCAACTATTTTGATCGCCTCTGTCCCAGTTATCAGGTGCCGAAATCTGCCACCGTTTGCATAATGCAGAAACTCTGGCCAGACCTGGCAACTTTCAAGCTCACGTTTGGCGTTACCGGGTCTTTCGCACCAGTAGTTATTAAGGAGCGCGTGCCTCCCGCTGGCTGTAATATGCTTCTTCTCTGTCTGTCTGTCCGTCTGTCTGTCTGTCTCTCCTTAACAGACCCCGGCCACCGCGGGCTAATGACATGCAGTGATGCTGGGCCTTGAGACAAAGAAGAAGCCATTCCGCCGATAATACTCGTGCCAAGAGGGCGGACGGGGAGGAAGAGAGGAAAAAAAATACGCGCCACTTTGTCTTTCCAGGAAAAATGGCGACGATGACCTCATCACTGGAGGCGACAATGAGCTTTTGTGCACTACTGCCTGGATGAAAAATGGCATTCCTTTAGCATTTTCTGGCTACAATTAATCGCATGCGTTAAATTGTTAAGTGCCTCCTTTTGCCAGACGAAAGTCAGTGTTTTTTCTGCTGCGGCCTGTCCACATACGCAGACCTCCCTATAACTACTAATGAGGGGCGCGTGATTGCAGGGTTTAAACCCGGCGACGACGGCCCCAAGAATGCTTGGGAACCAAGGGCCGATTATTTTCCACTTTATCCTGTGTGGCCTCCGCGTCGGGGGAGTCGTGAGAGGCGAATCTGGCTCCTGGTCTTGAGGGCGAAAGCCATGTTTTTGGTGCGCCCGACTCATTGTCAAAAAGAGGCGCCCAAAGAGCTGGACTGGGGTATCTTGGGAGGATCTGGATCGATCTGGCTTTCGGAGAATCGGTGAGTCACTTTTTCATGCGAATTGCACTTTCATGAATGCATTACGAGGACGATCTATCAGAAACGCGATTGCGTTTGTTAGCGATCCCTGGGTCGTAAGTGCCATTCCTCTTTTGGGCGGACTGAGATCCAGAAATTCCATCGGGCGGCGAAAATTCGACGCTACCACCACCCCTCATGGGATGTACTTGAGGGCTACGGAGAGTTTATCTGTGTAATAAGTGCCTCTGGGAGAGATGTAGTAGCTCTTTAGGCCTCCTGCTGACTTTAAATGAGCAGGAAGTCTTAGAATGGAAGGGAGGAGCACCACCAATAGAATTTGGTGCAATCATAGGGAGAAACCACGACGAGGGTGGCAACTCGCCACCTTGCACGGAGAACAGTCAGTATGCGGTAGAATGCAGCATACGTTGTGTATAACAGCCTCATGAGTGTCTGGCTGACCAAGGAGTGACCCCGGCCCCAGTTCGGAAAGGGTAGCCAGAGAAAGGGCCCCGGACTGTGGTGTCAGCCTCACCTATGATCAAGGACAGAACATGTCAAGCGTGCTGTAACGCATGAGTAGCATTCGTATGAACATGTGCAGTCCTCAGGTCTCCGCCAATCGCATTTTTATCACAAATCGGTAGGTCCGCGTCGATGGCTCCCTGGTGGGCTCTTATTCTATGACGGACTGTTCCGATTTCGCCGTGATGAGCTTTGGCGGGTAGGGGGTCCTCACACAAGTCATTTGTTTCGACCCTTAAAGCATCCCAGTGCAGTTATGTACTGGACTGTATGATCCAAAAATGCAGGTACAAAGCCTTTATTGTGCTATTGAACCAAGAGGCTGGCAATAATCCAGCGAGCTCCACTTTAAAAGAAAACAAACGGTCTCTACACTCTTGGACAATCTCAACCATGTTTTGAACTCTCGACCGTACGGGGCCCGGTCGCGGTGTCCGGGGCGAAGTTCTGCACCTACTACAACACCGAGCTGTGCTGCAAAAAACTTTGTTTCTGCTCCTGCCAGCTACTGCGATATGTGTTCAACTGCCTCAAGCCCGTTCGATCGACTTCCTCCAGATGTCTGCAATGAGTTTAACACCTCCGACGATATTCTGCATAAAAGATTGTGTCGCAGTCCTCATCAAGGGCTTTCTCTTTGTAACTCTCTTGCTGAACCTCGGTGCTCAATAAAAAAGTTGTGTCATGCTGCAGACTCCCAACTTGGTCTGGTCCATACGATACCTTCGGGTGTTTGCGCAAGGTGTTGGGCGCACGCCTCAACAATTAAAACTTCTCTTTTCTCGTACGCATGTCAGCCTAAGCAGTTGTTCAAGTTGACATAGTGCAACAAACAAATTTATTAAGGCAAGGACTAATATTCTTGAAACAGCACCCGGTTCCCGCGTATAGTTTTAAGTGGATAGTGGCGGAATGTGTGAGGGTTGAAGGTGGGGGGGGGGGGTCGCCGTGCCCATCAGCCCAAGCTAGCAATAAATGGGCGACACTTTAAGATGTCTCCGGCAGGACCTTCGAGAAGAAAATCTTCTCACAAAACTCTGGGCGATCGCTATCGGAATGCAACAAACGCCAAGTTAACTGAGGGTCTTTGTCGACGACAGCAGCAGGGGAGGTCCACATGAGATGGCAAATTGTCGGTAGAAGAGGATGAAGGAACACCCTGAGGTCTCTATTAAGTTAGTACAATATGCTACAAAAGAGGACTGCCATGTTCCTAGTGGACGAAGATGCGCCGATCGCCTGAAAAAAAATCGTTTGCAAATTAGCGCAATCATCGTTTGTGTCATCCTCCAGAGGAAAAACACCCAAGCTTAACTGTCAGTCTGCACACCGTCTTCATTCCTTCGGTTGGATTAAAAATCAGTCCCAAATGCATTATCAGAGTCTTGAGGTTCAACTTTAAAAACTCAATATGGCCATTTACAGCAGTAACCGACGCTTGCAGCATCGATGAGGTCATCTGTGCATCGTATTACTTCGAGCAGCCCTCGGTAGTTTTAAGCCAGTATATGCTGCGCAGACACCGAGTCCTGCTGCAGTCATTCGTTTTCTGAGTTAGCTCAGAGATGTGAAAAACCCTCTAAAAGAGGTGCGGGCGTGGCCTTCCTTGACTTTTGCCCCGCCATCATGACCGCCATTTATTCAAGCGGTTTCAACCTTTTTTGCATGGTGGTGCTGCCAGTACTACCTTGAGCGCACAATTTCAGAAAGAAAGAGGTTTCCTCGGTTGCTCCCACATGCCAAACGCAGTCAGCCAGACGCTCGAGTATCGGGAGAGAATCGACATTCGAATTTATCGCCGACCATTTCTCTGGGGTCATTGATATGTGGGTGTTTGGATTAAGGGTCTGTCTTAACATTTCTGAGTGTAGCTGGAGTTATCTCTAATTTGCCTTTTGATGCAGGGGTGTAAATTTTAGGGGAGTTTTCATGGCTACTTTGCCCGTTCAGAATGGCTTGCTTCCAGCCCAGGGGCAAGAGCACTTTTGTTTGCTTGCGCACTGCACAATGGTATCCACCATTGCCTCGCATTTTTGCAATTCCGCGCTGCTGTCATAATAATAAGGAGGTTGCTGGCTTAAAACAAACAAGGAAACCATTAGGCAAATTAGCTCACTGTAGGGGAATGGGCACTACAAGAACAGAGCAGAGTTGCCAACGCAGCTTGACGTGCGTGAACTTTAGCCAAGCGTCTCTTCTCAGTCAACATAATCTGTCAGTCTTTGTACTTGTGCGAGTAGCGCAGGAAAAAAAGTCTCCCGGGAAACTGACTGATAATCGTTCGATTTCGGGGGACGACGACGGCTGTCCCGTGGTAACGATGGAGTCAGATTGTTATTCAAATGACGACGAAATGAGAGCGCTACTTTTTTGCACCGTAATGGCCACAAGAAATCCCAAGGAGGAGACCCGCCCTTTGGAGCTGCCATACCACCATGCTTTACGCATGTGTGTGTAATGCTGCCCAACTGTATTTTTTGCCACACTCCTTTTTGTCTCTGCTGCGAGTCGCGCCCAAAACTTGAATGCTCGACCTGACTTCCAGGAAAAGACCAGAGATAAAACTTGGCAACTAACGGTGCCGATGATTTGACCCAGGCTCATTGTTGTAGTTGCCCCTACCTACAGTGGAGATGTGTGATCATCGGTGCAACGTGCACGATATGCGCACGCACGACTCAGAGTAACGCACACAACTAACGACAGTCCTTCGATCTGCATCACGAAACCTTGATATGTTTTGTGCTTTGCGGTGCTGGGTTGCGTGCTGACGTATCTACGAAACGATGTACAGGGATCTTCCAATGCCCATAAGCAATGCTGACCTGATGGACGCCAAGCACATGACTACGACACTTTTGACCACAAGTACATGCACGCGCTGTAATAAAGCGACCTCGGTCCTATAATAAGTAGGGCTTGCGAGAGAAAAGTTAAAACTTCAAACCTACGTTCAAGTCAAGCCAGCTCTTCAAGGCCAATGATTCTCAGGAAATATCCCTGCAAGGTCATGCTGTTGGCCAACATTCCAGGGATCGTGCTGCAAAACGTGCACATGGTCAAAAAGATATTCGTGAAAGGTTCCCCAAACATCAGCCGGGTTGTATTCCAAGATTGAGTCGGCCTAAGAACAAGCTCATTGTCGGGATCCAGCTGTTCTTCGTGAAGTCTGGGGCGTTTACCTAGGAAATGGTGAACAGAGGGAAAATGTGCAAATTTTGCCCTGCTGTAAGTGCGTCGATACTGGTGCTCTTGAATGTCTAACTTTTTGTCCCATTACCATCCCAACTTTGACATAGAAAACACTGATAACGTGACTGTCACTGATTGCTCCAAAAAATGTTGAACAAGTGCTGATATCTCACCACATGTTGCCAATGAAAGAGTGACTTGTTTTGTGACTTCCTTGGCCTGGAAATCAGCAAATTCACTGAAAGAGAATAACTTTTCCCATCCATGACTCTGGCAACAAGCATAAGAGTGCAGTCCGTACGTGTTTGCTCCTTCGTCCACAGGCGTTCACAACAACTCTTACGTGTAACAAGCATTGGCACCTCATCAAGACACCTACGTCTGTAGATATGTACTAAGTGGCAAAAAACCGTCCGTCTACTCTTGTGTTTCTCCGTCATTTACCTCGGGTTGGAAGCGTTGCCCGTACTCGAAAATAACTCGTCTGTTGCATAAGTGCAGTATTTCTCTCGAGATACTTAAGCTTTTTCTATATGTTTACTTAGAAGGAGAACAAACTATTCACGTGTCGTAGAATTATTTATGAAGTCACGTTGACTCTGACAAAACCCAGTCGTCGTTTGGCCATGCAAGTGGTCAGAGTCGTAAGCTTAAACATGGAAGGAGCCTTCGTGCTCCTATTCTCGCTCGGCGCCATTTTACTTTTCCCTGAGGTCGCCCTAGGAAGACGAGTAGACCCGAGCAAAGCTATTGCGCTTTGTCAAGAGGAAAACACGGGTCGAAGCTATGCAGAGTGCGCAGAAAATTTCTTCTTCAGGGACTTGGTAGAGCAAGAGGTAACAATAACGTGACATCGAACAGTTCAGTGCAAGTATAAGGCTCCTGAACGAGGGGCGATCGAGCATTATTCCGTGTATAGACTTATATGACAAACTCTAGCTGTGATTTTTGGGGAGTAGTCTGTCAGCTTTCCAAACAACTTCTCTTTCTTCATGTCAGTTGATCTTTAATACTAGGTACACCACGAGCACTTGAGGAGACTCGCCATTCTCCATGATTAAAAGTACACACTTAGTTTTATGACATGTTGTGGTCTTCTCAGAGGATGAATGTGTCAGGATGAGTTTGTGTGTCCTGTGTCACAAACTAGTTGTCGCACACAACGGATGGAGATTCTTTGATCCCGCTTGGCACGCTGAAATATTATTCTTGAACAATATTTCAAGTCCCCTATGTACACAATCTCTCCTGTACAAAAGCAAAGGAGTCTCGTGGTGTGGCTTGTGTTACAGATCAGCTCATATGAGGAGAAACTGTTCGGAAAGGTTCAAAGATTATTCACAAAAATGTTGATCACAGCAGGGCCTACTGCATAAGGGCATACACAGCGTAGGGTCGTTCAGGCTGTGGTCACTTGGAGGGAGGAGGAATTTGCCATACCACTTTGAAAGAGATTTGGTTGGTTTTATTCAGTCTCGTGCTCAAATTCAACGCAATCTCTTGTGAAGTCCAAACGAAATCCGGCCTGGAAAATCCCTGGCGTCTTATGCTGTTAGCCTTATGCTTGATCGCCCCTCGTACGGACGTAAGTGTACAGCTTGTCCTTTTTTAGCAGTCCGAGGATCGTGGGTATCTTTTGCAGCAGCTCGTGGCGAAAATCGACAGCTCCGAGCTGATGTGGACGAGTTCGGAGAGTGATGAAGCCTTTGACACTCTTAGGAGTCCCAGGTAAGGGTGTACTCGTGTCCACCGTGGATGCCTGCTGACACTTCTTCATTTACCTTTTGGATATGTCATTCTTAATAAGACGTTCGTGCTGCAACCTACCTCAGACGTGCGGAGCGGGGACGATGAGTCACCTGAATGTACATCTGTCGTAGGCATAAGATAACTTTTTCCTGGATCGCCCGATGGATTGAATGACACGCAACACTCTGCGTCGAGTTTGTGACCCTATTGTGTAAAGGGTTGCTTAGTCCATTTGCGACTTGACTGCTTAACTGCGGTCACACAAACGGGATAGTTTCAGCCATTTGCGTACGTTCCTATGTTCTACGTACATAACTGGTAGGGAGGAAAAAGTTGCAAGTTGTTGCAGAATCGCATTCGTGTGACCGCAGCTGTTTTTGCATTGGTCTTCTAGAATGAAGAGGTCTCCAATGAGGAAAAGAGCTAGCAGGGAGCGAAGGAGGCGACCCAAGAAGAGTAAGGAAAAGAAGCATTCAAAGGAAAGTAGATCAAAACAAAGAACGTCTGAAGAAGAGTCTAAAGAAAAGAAGTCTAAAGAAAAGAAATCTAAGGAAAAGAAGTCTAAAGAAGAGTCTGAAGAAGAGTCTGAAGAGAAGTCTGAAGAAGAGGAGACGACAACAATGACTACAACTACCACGACAACCACAACGACATCCTTAACTGATTCAACAACTGGTAGCAACCCCTCTTCCACTACAACCACCACCACTACGACGACGACACCCTCAACGACCACATTTGTCACTGAAATGACGACTACAATGCCAAGTGAGGAGTTCCCCGAAGAGACAACAGAAGGTAACGATCCCGATACTGAGTTTGAGTTGCTACCTGATGCTGGGCCCAGGAGTAGGCCTACTCAGGGAAGTAGGAAAAGAAGAACTCCAGAAGAATAAAACTAAGAGGTTCTACTTCGCGCATACTTGTACATATGATTGTCAGCTGCTGATGTGAAAAAAAAACTATACTTTTGATCCCCAAATCAGAATTCGGACGTTACAATTTTCTTTGCTCGTCATTCCCGCCTTTGAATTCGATAGTCGACAAATTGCACCTAGACAGTCTGCAGAGCAGTCACTCAAGGTCACCCAGTCTCACCTTGAGCTTTGGCGTGATAACAACTTTCCAGTGACTTACTTACTTGTATGTGTTCACCATGGACGCCAAGGTGTGCGTGCGTACTCATGGCACCAGCGGGTTAGATGTGACGTACATTGCAATCCCCCCTCCCTCATCGCATGTCACCATGTACGTACTTAGGTATTTACGTACTTACCGTACGTGCATAAGCACGACCTTTCTCTCATTTCTCTCGCTCTCTCGCCCACAGAACTGCACTTTTGCAGGCATGTCATGGACGACAGAATCAGTGTACGCAGACGCAATGCAACGAGGATGTAGACACGAAGAACAAATATGCATAAGTTATTGTACCTCTGCGTGCAGGACCGGGTGGATTGCCTGCGGCGTACCGCCCGCTGCACGTACACTATGTCAATGTTTCGTCCGTCATGTTTGCCATCGCTGAACAAGTGCCAGTCTGAAAAAGCTGTAAACAACGTGTGCACCAGAACACGTTCTAATTACAGAGTGGTACAGATGTTTAGTAGGTCCAAGCTTGTGCGTATGCTCTCGCTGGCTGGGGGAGGTTCCAACACAACGTTGCTCCGTATTAAGTAACAGTCCAGCTCAGACCCGACGGAAGAAAGGCAGTGAGGGAGAAAGCTTTCTCAGACAAATTCAAGATTTATGCACTAAAAAAGGAAGTACAACGCATTAAGTGCTTGAGTAAGTCATTGTTATTCCTTGGTAATTGAGGAGGAAAGGGTCCTTTCTATGCCTAAAAGTACATTAGTGCAAACACGGGTTTTTTTGCCTTCCCGAGCTGCAACGACGGAATAGCTCGAGCACGATCTTTATTTAGCCAATGGTCTAGACAGGAGGTCCGTTTCTAAACATAACTTGCCCCCGTCCAACCTTGGGAGTGTCGGAGGTGTCACACACGCTGCCTTCTGCTCTCTTTTCAGCCTCAGTGCGCTATAGCCTCACACGTAGGACTTATAACGTATAACTTGGGTCCAATCCTGAACGTACAAGTAGCCCATGGCAAGCAGAAAGTTTTTTGATGTCGTCACACTACTTTATGGGACAGGCAGGCCTGGGGGAAAGAGAGAAAAAGGCCTTTTCCTCTCTTAGCCATTGGAACTGGCGAAGGTTGCCATATCCGATATAGTTACATAATGCAGTTTGAGGCTCTCAGCCCTCTAATACGGACATGTGAAGGAGAGCTTTACTGTTGCTCTTAACCGACCCCGCGTTATAGGGGCTTTTACAACTGAAGGGTAATTTTTATACTGTAAATCGTTCAGTAACTCTGCACACTTGTATACTAATTCAGGTTTTCTGCCTCATTCATGGTCACCAGTCAAGTAAAAGACTTCCTCTTGTGTGAAAGCTCGTATCACTACAACTTTGTCCGCAGATTTAAAGACCGTCAATGCCTTAACCATGGGCTGTAGTGCGTGGTATCGGTGGCCTTCAGTGACTGTCAAGGACAAATCCTGACAGTCTCTCGAGAAAGACGGTTTACCCGCTGCAAAAGAGAAAAGGTAGGTAAATCACTGAGTCGACCAAGTCATTCAAACGACGGGTACTTTAAGTTTCAACAAGGGCGACACACACCAAAGTTAGCTGTGTAATGTGTGGAATACACACACTGTATGCACGTTCGTACGAGTTCAAGGTAAGAAATCCCATAAGTGCAAGATTAAGAAAAGCTCGACCTCCGCTTTTCACCATTCAATAAGTACTCGCATTATCAATTTCTCTCGCCTTCACCCCTCAAGTTGCTAAAAGAGAGAGCGCAAGGTCAAGGAATCACGCACAAACAAAATTTCACCGGTAGCAAATTGCTATTGTGTGCCTTTCAAGGCCGCCTCCAGACCTCTACATAGATACTTCGCGGTAAATTTCCACCTTTCTTTTCGTTTCTTTTCTCGAATTGCTCTGTAGCACCATTGAAGAGTTTTTCACCCGATAAGAGTAGCTATCACGATTATGGCAAAGTTTCTTCGCGTTTTCCCATCGACAAAATGCAAAGTCGATTGTATGCGAGGACAGTAAACGCTACAAATAGGATCGAAGACGTACTTGACACCGCGGAATTCGTGCGTGACTGATAAAAACTCTTTCCTCCCTGTCCGTCAAAATTTCAGCTTGGCGCTTAAGTGTAGTTCTGCGTGTTTGTCACAGACATCCGTGACCATTTAGATGCTGCTCAAGTCAGGGTCGTTTGCTCTGACCATGAGCGATCCAGTGGTGCTCTGAGAGAGAAGCGAGCGAGCGAGCGAGAGAGAGAGAGCAGTGTGTACGTACTAGTAAGCACACTCGTACCTACGTGTACATCCCCAGGTAACGTGTCAGTGGACAGATACTTTTAGTGGCCCTGCAGTCCACAGCGAATGCTTGTGTCTTGCACGTGGCAGTGTACATGCATTTTGCAGTTCTCACAGCACTCTCCAAGTCGTAGGCCTTGTAGTGGTTTGGGCACTTGCAACGAAACCATGTCTTCCGAGTCCAATGCCGACTTGGCGGCGCAGCTGGAGCTCATGCGGAAGATGATGCAGGAACAGGCGATGCAGATGAAAGCGCAGCAGGAGGCGTTGGTAAGGGAAATTTTGCGTAAATTTCCAAGCTCTTCTCGCAACTTCGCTTCCCCACAAGGAGCGTGAACGGTTGCAGCGACTGCGCCGTGAGGAGGACCTGGAGCGCGAGCGTGCAGAGCGAGCCCAGCTCGGAGCTTCTGGAAGCTCCGGTTTGACCAACGGTGAGCTGGCGTCTTCTTCGCCTCTGCTACCTCCACCGGCTGCCGGTTCCTCCGGCAACTCCTCGACCAACTCGACTTCAGACGCCTTGTTGGTGGAGACGCTACGGAGGCAGCTGCAACAGCGGGAGAGAGAGCTCAGGGAGAAGGAGGAGCAGCTCAAGGAGAGGGACGACCGCTTGTCGTTGCTCACCCAGAGGTACAGCCAAACTTGAAGCAGTTCCAAGTACGTACACATGTAGTAGACAGAGGGCATCGGTCACAAAAATGCCGCACTGCTTGACCCGGCAATGATGCGCTATCTGCCGTTGAATTGGTGGAAGAAACACCGCTTATCCACACTTAATAGTCAGTCGTCGTTGCAAGCAAACGAGACTTGACTAACATGACAACTCCTCAATTTAAATGTTATCCTAGATCTGAGACCAATAGTGTCATGTCAGAGGACGGCTTATTCATGAATGGAGCGAACGGCGTATTCAATGGAGTAAAGATGCAGGTGAGTTCACTATCAATTTTACGGTAAAAACACAGTGTTTATGACTTTATGTATGGATTAGCACAGACAGACACTTAGTGTATTTGTGTGATCAGGCATCGCCGTTTCCATCAATCTTTCTGCTGTTGGCGCGACTTAACGCTCAGCTGTCGTTCACGTTGTTCATGGTTTTTTGTCTGTCTTTCTGTTTCAGCCCGGTGGCCTTCCCCTCGTCCGAGCCAGCTTGTGCCAGTGCACTGAGCAGGGCTACCGCAAGTGCATCCTCTACAAGAGGGATGTCTGCTCGTGCTCATTCTCATGCACGTTCGTCAAGGAGTACTTGAAGCCGCCCAAAGGCAGTTCATTCTACTTAACGTGAAGGGCTGCGGGCCAGCTCGCACTGTTACTTTGCACAAAAGCACCGCTGCTGCCTGAAGCATGAGCACAAGCAACTTTGGTGAGCAAAAAGTGTCTCATCGCAGGTCAACACTGATTCTGGCGACGTGTGCGAGATGGATTTGCCTCTCACTGACAACTTTCTGTTCATCCACAAAGTTTTCGAGAGTGGTTGCTACTGCTACTCTCCAGCTTGTGCGTACATATACGTATAACATTATAAAATAAACATATCTATGTGTGTGCGCACTAGTACTGAGAGTTTCGTAGGCGTGAGAGTGAAACGGTGACATCTCGATTTTAAAATTTTTACAGCGTGTCTATTAAATAGGCAGTTCTGCGTCGTCAGGTCCTAGACTGCACCTCGAACACACACGCATATAGTGCAGCATACAGTACAGTGGACGACTACAATGAGACATCACAACATTGTGTCACAGTAGCCGTTGCAATCGTCGTAGCAGTCGGTCGTCGTCGTCTACGTCGTCGTCGTGTGTGCGCTAAGGACATGTGGTTTTCTTCTTTGTCATTTCACAATTCTAATGAATCTTGTTTCTTTCGATCTGCAGTTGGAAAACGCAACGCAATGCTGTTATTTAGCATATGAGTCGACCGTGTTATTGAAAAGGGCAGTCGCAACTCAGCTGTAAATGTGTTTGAAGAGCGTTGTGTCTATTGCATATTACTACGCCCATGCCGCTGGGGCCTGCGCACACATACACAGAATTCACCCGTGCGCAAAACAGAACGAGCCGTATAAAAATATAGCACAAGACATGTGAACACGTGATGCATTAGCACTTGTTCGTCTTTACAAGAAAAAAATTAACACAGGGTCACGCTCGTATGAGGTCCTGCTCTCAGCCCTGTGCTGTACTTATTACGTACAAACTCCGAGGGCCCCGCCAGCAGTTCGCGTTCGCCCAGTCTAATACGTAGTCCATGCGTCGTGGGGACGCAGAAAGTGGACACGTGGTGTAAATGATCTGTCCTGATTCTTTTCTTGGACGACAAAAAAGGAACACCGGTAGCTCAGTTATCAAAAGAGCTTCTGTCCTTGCATAGGTCGACAGACATAAGGAAAAATTGTGCTTCGAGCTGACGTGTACAGTCTGAAGAATATTGTGCTATAACAACAATCACTAGAGGAGAGAAACCAGTGCTATTGTCTCAAGAAGCATGCTGAGGAACCAATTTCTCGTCAGCATGCCTCAACGGTGCTACAAGAGAATCTTGGGTGAGTTTCACACTTGACATCAGTAGTTCATTTGTATTGTTTAAAGAGTAAAGTGCGATTTTGCGACACTGGTAAGTCCTGCATATGATCTGATATTCTAGGACAATGCTTCAATGGAGCAAGTTCAGTTTTTACCTTGAAGTGACAGGTGTAGCAGTGTAGGGATTAAAGTGCGAGTGCACGCAGAGAACTACAATTTGAGCTCTTAACAACTGTTTTCAAGATTCGTTCCGAGGATGTGTGCTAGATTCTATAGCAACTCCGACTTATCTCTCCACGCTTCGGCATTCCCGAGAGCTTCCAAGCGTTGAGATTACCTAATGCACAGCAGTCGCACTGAATGTCCGTACGTGCTACGCTCGTATTTGTACGGATATGTTATACGCGTGAACAAATACCCGGTTCATCAAATATTGATCTTGCGTGTCAAAATGTCTGGTTTCAAGTCGCTTCCTGCGGGCAAGGAAGTGAAATGCCTCACAGAACCATCAAGTAGGAACAATCCTGTATGCGTAGCGGCGATCGTTGTACATTCATGCATCGTAAGCTGGAAAAAAAAATCCATGAGCTGAAGGTTTCACATCAGAGCAACTGCGCAGAGAAGGATTGGGACCGATTAGAGGTTTCCACTGCGCTCGACTTGTGCGTTGCGTGTACCGAAGTGCAGGCAGGCAGGCAGGCAGTTGCTGCTCAAAACTGGCTCGTCATGCCCAGACCAAATTCTTGGCTGAAAACGTACACCAACTCGTCCTTTGGTGATAAGAAGTGAATAGGGAGAAAACAAAAGAAGGGCAGACGACGAGAAATCCATCGAGGGCAACATCTATGCCAACGTCCATCGAAGCTCACTCCGCTTGCTAGCCAACTGGAAGGGGAGCATCTTCAAGCCCATCTGGCCCGACATGCCCGCCTTCACAGTCTTGTGCGCCTCGCCTTCCCTTTCCTACAGTCATTCTCTGCCACTTTAAAGAAGCCAGGAAGCTCCTTGAGCTGACTTGTACTTACGCTCAGCAGCTCAGCTCACTCCTCCCACACAACTTCTTGACTGAGTTTATGTCAACCGTGTTGTCTCTCGCTGGTGGGATCAATAAGCTCATGACTTTTGCTTGTCCTGACGTAATCGCCTTCAAGTTGGGCTGCTACTTTCTCGACCCCTGTTTGGTCTCCAGTACATCATTGCTGAAAAGTACAAAGAAGAATCAGAACGATGATTTTCCAAAGGGAATATCATTTATGCCCTTTCAAGCGCGTCCCAGATATACATATATCTTTCTCCACTTTATTTGAGCTCATGAGTTGGTCCAACGTCTCTGCAATCCTCATAGACATGACGATAAAGACTTTTAAATCAACTGATGATGGATAGAAATGATAGTCATATATATATATATATATATATGTACATGAGGCTGATGAATGGCTGAAGATATCAAATGATCCCTTCCTCGAAACTGGCAACAACATTCACATGGAACTGCCAGCTGACAGTGTCAAAGCTGCTGTCCTAAAAGCTCACCTTGACAAAGGAACCGTGGGTTCGGTCGGGAAACCTAAGGAGAGGCCAGACGAGAGTTCAGATGAGCTTTAGGAAGGGACACGAAGGATGACAGCATTTTTCATGCAGAAGACAAACAGTTGTGAAACAAACGATTGCGCATACGTTACTATTGTATGCAGAGTGATTACTGATTGGGAACCAGGCAAATGAGAGTAAGCTACTACGCTATATGCGTGGTGATTGTGCCATCACTTGACGTAACAATACGTACGGTGCGCGCGAATTAGCTTTAACTAATAGCCACTTTGACTGAACCCAGCAGTGACTCATTTCAGAAACACCATAAAAGTAAAGACTGCAAAAATATTGTACGAAATTTTGGCCAGGTGGTTATGCTGGAGGTGTTGACTGGTTGGAAATGATGTGTCAAGATAAAGGATATCACAGTAACTGATTTGGCAAAAAAAAGTCCGAGAAAAACTTTCCAAACGACAAAATATCCTTTCCGCTGATGTAAAGTTGCTCCATTTTCGTGTACTAACAATAGAGATGCGAGTCGTTTTTTAAGCTAGTCGCCACCTACTCTGTGCAGTATATAAAGATTGCAAGATCTCCGTCAAAAACCTTCATATCACATTTTATAGCCCACTGAAGTCCTGCCCTGCCTGAATGACAATGTAATCATGACTTGTTTATCGAATTATGGGTTTGACTCATTTTTCAAGTATGCAAATGTTGCCTTGTTCTCATGTACCGTATATGCTAAAGTATCCAACTCGTTCAACCTGTAAGGTGAATTTTCCTCTCCATGAAATTTTTCCAATCCCATTGAACATCAGTGCAATCTTTGAAATTGCCCAAGCTCTCCAGTTCTGCGCAACGATTGCGACTAACAGCAACACTTTAAAAAGTCCCCACCTGGAAGTGACGAGAACTGTGCAAGCTGTCAGAGTCCGCGAAGAAATGTGGCCTCTCAGGTCATTAGTAGCTTGAAAAGTCTTCCCAATGTGGTTGAGGTTGATGTCCGTCTTGGGCCTTTGTTCTTCTGAGACTCTAAATGAGAGGTGGCCGCTCTAAGAGTTTGACAAGGAAGTTAATACGAGAGCAAGCAAACCTTCTTGACATTAAGGAAAAGTGGTGCGCTGCTTTTTCAACACAACCTTTCAATCTACGGCGGCAAATTATCAATCTACATAGACACCAAAGTCTTAGGTAGCGCCACTTGCAGGATTATCAGAAAGTCACCGGACACTTCCTAGCTTCTACCTCGTTTGTATGAATCATTTGTTCACAATTCTTGTTGAATTTGGCGCCTTACTAATCCACAACAAAATCACTACTGCAAATTTTTTGCCGCTGAAAAACTATTGCAGTATGATGGCAAAATGTGAAGCCACTAATAATCTAGCTATTAGATAAACTAGCTTAAAGGCCGCCTTCGGCAGTTCGAGTCACGACTCACTGGTGTGTCTGTGTCTGTAAAGGATCGGGACATGTTTCGGCGGGAAAATTGAATATACGCTTGGCCAGCCACGAGTATTCCATGAAACTCATTGCAACTTGGTGCACATCTACATACAAATTAGGCACACCTGAATGCATCATATGAACTCAGCATCAATGGCGTTCTGTAAACTGGTGTTGACTGACAGAAAACGATGAATTATTTTGAGGATAAACTCAGCCATCTTAGATCTCAATTAATAAATTTTACATTGTGGTCCATATTTAAGCCCATGCCTGCAGGACACCACTCTGATGATGGAAAGCTCTGAAGACTGCCCTCATAAAGGGATGGGACAACATTTCCATGGACCACATCCGTGCCAGCTGTGCAGCCATTTGTGGCTGCCTCGAACATGTCATTGCAGCTGAAGGCGGTCATTATGAATGACTTTTTTTCAGAAAACTACAACAGAGTGCCTCGTTATTGCTGAGAGAAATTTCAAGCAAAATAATGAGTTAGGTAATTAACTATGGCCCAAAATGGAGTAACAGAACTTTCCGATAAATCTGCATTTACCCTGACTGACATCGGGACATCTAGAATATGTTTGGCGCTGTACATACACGTACACGCTCACGCTTACGCTTGCCCCATGAGCCGGGTAAAGGATGAACCTATGTAGGTAGACAACACAGTTTTGGTGTTTTTTTTTTAACTGAGTGCTGCTCTCTCCTCGCTCTCTCGCTCTCGCGCTTGTGTGTGTGAGCGCGTGTCTCTTTCTCTGCGCGGATGCGTATGCGCTTTCAGCCTGAGCGCTATAGTAGTACCTGTTGAATGTGCTCTATTGTCCTCCTTCACCTCTTCCCCTTGTGTACGTAGACCTGTGCCATCGCGTTCCCGCAAGAGAAATCTGCTATTATATCGAGAACTCTGTTCCCTCAACAGTGATCTGCATGCCCATATGTTACAAGCAGGCTGTCGGCAATCTGAGAAATCGACTGATCAATCACAGTGTTATTAAGTTCGTGATCGTCTTGTCCTGAAGCTTGTTCTACTGGAGGATTTTTACACGCTAACCCCTGGAGAGACTCGAGACACCGTGACATTCGGACCCTACCAGTCAAAGCAATGTCTGACTTGACTTGCTCGTGATCGCGTGTGGAGTAGTAAGTTAAGGTGAACTTTGCATCGGGCTTGACCAAGATTATAATTACAACATGAACGTGGAGAAGGACCGTGCTGCTCAGCAGTTCAGAAGGATGGAGGAGAAGAACATTTACCACAATCTTTACCAGGATACGACCAAGTTCTTCAGCGGCATCTGGCATGTCTTGGTCATGTGGAAAGGCAGCGTTTTTAAGCTGATTTGGCACGACATGCTGATATTCACTGTGATATACGGCCTCTTGAGTATTTTCTACAGGACTGTCCTCTATCACTACCCGACGTACAGGGAGTCATTTGAGCTGCTTTGCGTTTACACTGGCAAGTTCAGTGCCCTCATCCCTATATCTTTCCTCACTGGATTCTATGTGTCCCAGGTGGTCTCTAGATGGTGGGACCAATTTATGTCACTCCCATGGCCAGACAAGATTGCACTGAGGCTGGTGAGCTTTGTCCCAGGAAAGGTAACTTAAGAGTTGACAAACGTTTAGCAATCAATGCCAGTTGTTGCTCTACCTCATTCCTTGTCACATTTGCAGGATCCTTTTAGGAAGAACCTAAGACGAACTGTGATGCGATACCTGAATCTTTCTACCATTTTAGTGTATAGACTTGTCTCCTTGAAGGTAAAGGAGCGGTTCCCATCCTACAATGAGATGGTGGCTGCTAAGCTCATTCTGCCACATGAGGTTGAACGACTCAAGACAGCAGATGCTAGGACTCCTCATGAGTCAACCTTCACACCCATCTTATGGGCAGTAAAGCTCCTTCAGAGGGCCAGAACTGAGGGAAAGATAACTGTTGAAGCCCCCATTTTTGCCAACTTGATCGCTAGCATGGATTACATAGAAGAATGCAATAGAAAGATTCTTAACTATGGATGGGTTAACTTTCCACTGGCCTACACACAAGTTGCCACAGTCTCCGTGTTTTGCTACTTTTTGGCTGCCTTGTTTGGGAGACAATTCCTGATTCCTCGTGATGAATATGTTACAAAAGCCTTTCCTCATCTAAGCGTCAATTATTCCAACAAGAGTCCATTTAATGCTCACACTCCTGACTTTTACGTTCCTTTTTTCACGTACGTGGAACTCCTTAGTTATATGGGCTGGATAAAAGTTGCAGAAACACTGCTGAATCCCTTCGGAGATGATGACGAGGACTTCCAGGTCAATTATATGATTGACAGAAACCTCCAGGTCTCTTATCTCATTGTTGATGAAGCTGAGGAAGTCTTAGAGATGGCAGAGGACCCCTTCCTGGAGGCTGGAATCATGATTCCTAAAGATCTACCAGCATATAAGAACAAGAGCCATAAAGCGTTTGCTGCCGGTGATCGAGTGGACACGGTGGCAGACGCAGTCTCTCCTGTCCTCAAAAGAGGCAACTCCCGCACTCCGGCGATCTTCAACAGACTGAGGGACTCCATCAGATCCAGGGCTAAGAACTCGACGGACGCCAACAGGCCAGGAAACTCCAACTCCCTGGGCGCAATGCGCCGGGACAGAAGGCATTCTCACTACGAGGGACTAGAGGAGAGCGAGGATGACGAAGCTCGCAACAGAAGGAAGACCAGGGACCACGCGACCGAGCTACAGCCAGGGGATCACCACCAAGGTCGTCCGGGTCCAGCAGACGAGACTCTGTACATGACAGCGGTGCCCGTGGAACCTCATTTGCAGGCAGCTGCACCTGATCCCTCCCAAGCGCCGCCGCCTCCGGGAGACCCGGCTGAAGAGGTCGCTGCCGACATCTCTATCACAGTCCCGACGATTAACTCTAAACTTTGATGTACATTAATAATAGTTTTGATATGCCTTTAGACAATATTTGTCCTATTCTGAAGATATTTTAAGTGTGTGTGGATGCGTGGGTTATACAGGCGCGCACATACTGTGCACATCCTCTAAATTGCTCCTGAGCGTTAGTGTGAGCGCAATTGCGTGTGATTGTGCATGTACGTGTTAAAATATGTCTGCAATACAAGAGCATGGTTCTCAATTCCCGGCTAGGCTTCATAAGGGCTTACGCACAGTGCGTAAATACGCACCTCATGGGTGTACATACGTACGTACAGTAGCTGCATCAGACTCTTGCTGAGTGATACGCCACTGCAGTAGCTGAAGCGATGACTGACTTTAAGGGTCACGAAAAGACGTTCGCAGGTCGTGTTCTGATAAGTACAGCCTGACTTGTGATCCAGCAGGTGACGCCTACAAGAGTGTTTTTATTTCTGGACAAATGTTTTATTACCAGCCAACAATTTATCGCAGTCAACGGCGGCCGACCCCGTCACCATTTCGTCCCCTTGTTGGCTGTCCACGAAAAGCTGTTTCTGTGCTCTCTCTTTCTCTCTCGAGCACCGTCAACACTTGGGATTAGTACGTAGCCTTTACTACAGTAGGCCCAGCGGCGCCCGCTAAGCTCGCCTAGATTAGGGCTTTTAGATTGCCTCAGCGCGCCAGTACAACTAACTCATAGAAGCAAGATCTCTTTTACGCGGAAACAGTGACCAAGGTGAAAAAAGGACAGGAGTGCAGCAGACAACGAAGAATGTGCAGTGGCGTAATTAAGCGACTGAAAAAGAAAAAAAAATGCTCTTTTATGAGCTGACTCAACAATGTACAGTTCGTAGGCTCTGTGAGAAACGTAACGAGCACACGGGTTGCAAAATCGGCCCCGAAGGCTCGTGTTCGGCAGTCGAATAGCAAAGAAACTCAGTGAACAATCAATCTCTCTCTTTCTCTTATGGTCTTGTTTTTTTACGCGAGTGAGTGTGCTGCATCAAAGATTGCCTGAAGTAGGCTACAAAGCTGTGGACGAAAACCCACGGAAGTCGTTAACACCGTCGCTTCATTAATAGGAGAACCGCAAGTGCGCATAAAAAAGTCTACTTCAAACTGTGCACTTGCTTGAGTCCCATTGGGCCATTACTCACTTGTCATTTTGTGTACAAAAGTGTTTAGGCCAGAACAAAGTAGTAGCAGTAATACAGAGGTGTGTGTGTTGAACACTTCTAGGTTGCAAACGACGTCTCGACTACTGTAAGCAGTCAGATCAGTAGGAAAATCCTCTTTTTTAGATCAAAAGTCTAATCAGGTCGTCTTAAGTGTAAGTGCAAAATGTCAACTCAGAGCTTCTCGTACATTCATGCAGTGTAAGCTCATGGAAGTGATCTGTCTGTGCTGTGAGTCGTCAAAGAGTGACTACCATACCAGTGAAAGTAGGTACCGTGTGAGTCATAAAGTGTCTGGCAGATGAGGACAGCATACAGGAGAGGGGGGCCAGAAGGTCAACGACAAGCACAGCTGAGCCAAGGTCGAGTTTTGAGGGACCCAACCCGACCCGCGTTCTCAAAAGCCCGCCTCAAGTCGGGTCGAACCGTTTGCCTCTCAAAAACCCTCAGTCTGGTGGACAGGAAAAATGGCACTTACAAAGCTGCAGCTGGAAAAAGCTCAAGCATTTGGTCAAGCGATGTGTACAATAGTTAATCACTTTGCTCTGAGCCTTATCTACTTTTCCTTCTTAATAAGGACATTGCTTGAGCAGGAGAAAGCGATGGTGCAATATCATTGATGAATCTGGTTGTCAACATGACAACAAGAAATGCTGTGTACGTTCAGTACCAGTTTTCTCTTGCTTCCTTAAAGGGAAAAAATGGCGGTTTTGCTCTGGTTTCCAGCGTCTTTTTTTTTTTTTGGAAAAGACGAAGCACCTCCAAAAAGCTGGCAATGAGAATGGGAAGAGGAGGGGGGAGGGGGGAAGTCCCGAAGAACATCAAAGACAAGGAGATGATAAGAAAAGTCTTCAAAAATGGGAGTGGTAAAAAGAATGAGGGAGGATATTTTCTGACTCACACATTTCTATCATCAGTATTATGGAAAACAAAATGCGAATAGGTCGACCCCTGCCAAAGTTTCTCATTTGTGGGATGAAGAATTCGTCATCCGCTGACTCAATGAAGGACTCTTCTCTACTAGATGAGTTCAGCCCTCGGTCTTCTGCCTCGTCCTCAGGGACGTCAACAGCCTCGACGACGGCTGAATCAGCAGGGGCCAAGAAAGCCACCGAAACGGGAGCTGCCGGAAGTAAAGTGTCAATACAACCCTCGGTGGATTTCACCCAGTCGCTCAGTTGGAACGGTGGCAAAAATATCTACGCCAACCTGTACCAGGACACCTCGAAACGCTTCCGGGGCACCTTGGAGCTCATGCGTCTATGGAAAGGCAGCGTCGTGAAGCTCGTGTGGCACGACTTGTTGGCCTTCCTGGTGTGCTACGCGCTGCTCAGCGTGCTGTACAGGGAGGTTCTCTTCGACAACCCCAGGCACAGGGAGGTCTTTGAACTCGTGTGCATATACGCAAGCAGGTCAGTTTCATCATAAGAGACTGTTGGACATCGTGGGTAACAGAGGGTGTGGTCAGCACGTGCAAATCGGCCTCTTCTTCACATCATACATGCGTGCACTAAGTTCGGCACACAAAGCACATGTGACGAGGACCCGTCGTGGAAAGCTAGTACTCCCAAGCCTCGCCTTCTCACAATGTACATCATTACACAACATAAAAACCGCTCAGATAAAATTTGCTGCTTTAAGGTTCCGATATCTCATCCCCATCACCTTTTTGACCGGATTCTACGTGTCCCAGGTGGTGAGTCGGTGGTGGGATCAGTTCATGACCCTCCCGTGGCCTGACAGACTAGCACTCAAGCTGGTCAGCTACATACCAGGACAAGTCAGTGAGCAGAATCCATGTCATTCGTGTGTTCACGCACTGTCCTTACACACGCACGGGTTACTAAATATGTTTCTAAAATTGTCGTTTTCTCCGCAGGATCCCTTCCGGCGAAACCTCCGTCGCACCGTTATGCGGTACGTCAACGTCTCCATCATCTTGGTCTTCCGCCTAGTCTCGCACAAGGCAAGTTAACCGGGTAGCTTACCAAGTACGAATGTGATGGTCCTCCTAACTGCCAACGTGATTGTTCTTTCAGGTGCACGCGCGCTTTCCTTCCATGCAGTCCCTGATCGACTCAAAGCTCTTGCTAAAGACCGAAGCCGAGAGGTTGCAGAAGGTGGATGACAAGACCCCTCACGAGTCAACATGGGCACCGATTCTGTGGGCTCTGAAGCTAATAGAGAGGGCGCGGACCCAAGTATGTGTCAGTCATGCTCATATACGTACGCGTACTATATCTTTGTGCGATCGGCATTTAGGGCAGAATCGCCATTGAGGCCCCGGTTTACTCCAACCTGGTGAGCAGTTTCGACTTCGTCGAGCAGTGCAATAGGAAGATTCTCAACTACGGATGGGTCAACTTTCCCCTTGCCTATACTCAGGTAAGCTCAATTCTCTCTGCCCTCGTACGAACGGATAGATATCTGCACATACGTGTACATGTCACACGTCAAAACATTAGTACTGCTATCTGTCACATGCTGCTGCAATGGAGAAGTCAAGCGGTCACCCAGGTAAAAAGCTGCTCGGGCCTTGATGTAAATACTGAGAAGGGAATTGTTCACTACGGACACTTGTTGCATTATTAATGATTTCGTGCGTGATACATTTTATGTTTTTTTACTCTTTTGACTTTAGTGGAAAGTCTATTCTACTGTAACATATCAACACGGCATTTTTTGGCAATGATATCATAGTCATTCTGATGAGTCATATAGTACATACCGGTACTGTAGATATATACTCCCTGCACCGTACGTACGTGGTTGAATTTCCTCATCATGTTGCTATACGCTATAGGTGGCGACGTTGAGCGTGATCTTCTACTTCGTGACGTCCTTGTTCGCTGCCCAATACCTCATCCCATCGGAGGAGTCCAAGGACGAGAGCACTTTTCCCCATCTTAATGTCAGCTTCTCCACGGATGAACAGTACAAACATCATACTCCAGACATGTACTTCCCTTTCTTCACGGTACTGGAGTTCATCAGCTACATGGGATGGATCAAAGTGGCCGAGACACTGCTCAATCCTTTCGGGGATGACGACGAGGACTTTCAGATCAACTACCTGATTGACAGGAATCTGCAGGTCTCCTACATGATTGTGGATGAGGCAGACATGCAAGTGAGTGTGGACAATAATACGTAGAATATCAGAAAGAAATGTTCACTATGGGTGAATAGCGACGTGAAGTATCGTTCACTCACGCTTGCCTGGTATTCTGCTGTTGACATGCACTGTACTGAAGTGAATGTCGTGAGCAATTTGGAATCCTAACAGTTATTTTGTAACAGGTGGAAGTTTCGCCAGATCCATTCCTTGAGGCAGGCATAGAGATCCCGCCAGAGCTGCCCTACACGTCCGATGTGCATCGCGACAACGCCTCGATTCGAACAGCTGGGGGTGTCGACGAGAACGACCACTTTCTGAATCCTTCCTCTTCATTTACTGCCAGCAGCAACCGCAGGATCGACTCGATCCGCAAGGGAGTCCGCAAGATTTCCAACTGGACTGTGGGATCCAACACGCCGCGAGCGCAGAGAAAGTCCAATCCTGGCAAAGGTGTGACCAGAAATCGCACCATAGCTTCAGTGCCCGAGCGGATGAGAAAGGCCTCGGACCTCACGGCAGCCAAGGGGTCCGTCGGCGCAACATCTTCGCCTTTTGAAGAGATCAGAGAGGCTGAGGAGGGCAATGCTGGCGCCGCTGAAACCAGCCCAGCCAGGAGTGCTGACGCTGGCCCTGGCGATGGCACTGACGCTGCTGTGAACCCCGATGTTTTGGGAGAGCCAGGAAAGAGACCTGCAGTAGTGCTGAACGGAGAGTTTCAGGGTGGATTTACCAACCCAGCATTCGTTGACGAAGAAACTGAACCAGAAGACACAGATTGCAAGAATGTTGGCGAGTCAGTAGCAGTGGCCGTTGTGGTTGAAGAAGTGGAGACAGAGAAGAAGACGCCAGAAACGCCAAATGTCAGTAGTGATTCTGACGACGCTAAACAAGATGACAAAGTCACTTCAGTACAATAATGAAGCAGTGCGTTTGCAACGCTTCTGGATGTTATACACTAAGCATCCGATTGTGAATACGTCAAAAATTACATTGTAATGAGTTCCTTGAAAAATAAGAGGTTGCGCGTGTCAAGTCTATAAAAATCCGGTTACTTTTGCCATAGCTCAAGAGTGAAGGATATAAACAAAAACAAACAGAAGGCCGAGTCGGTTGACTGGGACAGGTCCAGAAAAAAGAGAGGACTAGCCTAATGTTTTTTGACGACTCTGCCAGGATCGACTGAACGCCAAATGCCTCGCACGCACAATTACGACGAGGAAGGAGGCGGAAGTCATCAAGGAAGTCATCAGAAGGAAGGACGGTCATCAGCATCTTTCTTCTCTGGTTTTGCTGGTCCCTCTCCGAACTCCGGTACGACGGCAGCGTCCTTTAGAGATTCCTTAACGTTGTGTCCTTCACTAATCGATAAGTCCTTAAGCTTTCAAGGAGCCTAAACCAGGGAATCCTCCCAGACCTTGTCGGACATGTGTGGACTTCAAAACCTGGATTAAGACGATGGGAGGGGCCAAGACCACGACTGCCGAGGAGAACCAGGAGTATGCATTAATTCATTTTTCAGCAGGACAGTTTTCTTGCAGTTCTGTCACGCAGTTCACACGGACTATCAGATATCTCCCCCGAGACTCTGGTTCTTGCGGCCCGGGAGTCCAAATCGTGTCCAGTGGACTCCCAAGAGCTCGGTCGCTCTACGTGGAAGCTGCTGCACACGATGGCTGCATTGTACCCCGAAAATCCTACCTCGCGCGAGCAAAAGGAAATGGGGGACTTCCTGAACTTGTTGTCGCGCCTCTATCCTTGTCAGCCTTGCGCCGAAGACTTCGCTCGGGATCTGCGTGAACACCCTCCGGCAGTCAAGTCTGACCAGGAATTGGCCCGGTGGCTCTGCTCGGCACACAACAGAGTCAACGTCAAGTTAGGAAAGCCCCAGTTCGACTGCGATAAAGTCAATGAAAGATGGCGAGATGGTTGGCGAGATGGCAGATGTGATAGAGACGATTGAACAGCTTTGTTCGTTGCAAAGACAAGATTCTCCGTTATTCATTGCTTGAGAGGAACTCGTCTTCGCAGTGTGAGAAAATGCGTACAACTATTTAGTCCTTATGTACTTGTGATTATTGCTCCTCACACAAAAAGTAAACAAGATGAAAAAATTTGAGGTGATTTATTGTCAATCCGTACTTGAGCATCTAGGACATAACACATTTACTCCGACATAATTTATATACGCTGTTACAGCTCAACTTTGAAGGAACACTGAGCTGAGCAAACTTTTGAAGGCGCACCAAAATCATGAGTAGTCAAATGTGTAAGAGGCTCTCAGAGTTATACAGTTTTTAATAAGCATTTTAAATAATACCTAAGCTCTCTCAGTTCATTGTTCAATGAGCATAAAATACTATGGTGTTATGTTCTTTCTTGCGCAACCGATGATTGTCTACTCCCTCCGGTATACAATAAGGGAGCCATGACCCCATTTCAACTTTTCTAAAAAAGTTATGTTTATGTCATAGTATCGCCCCGCATGCTGGGATAGGGCGCAGAGCAGTAGAACATAGTAACTAAATATATATGTCGCTAGTAAATACCAGTGTAAATTCGCCAATCTCAAGGTGCAAATTACAAAAAATTCGTGGTAAGTGTGGTGATTCAGGCATCGGTCATGTCGACCCATCCCCACGCTATGATGGAGATCCTCCCCTGCTCGCTGTATTTCTCTGGAGGCACCTGCGGGATCCCGTGTCTCCAGAGCACGTTGACATCTTTGGCGAAGGCATAAACCGTCCCATTAGGTTGCGGCATGGACAAGGTCGTCTTGGTTCGTGCGTGCTCAAAGGCGGCGTCGCGCTCCATGCCGAACGAGACACCCACGGTGAAGTTCTGCGACCGGGCCTTATCAGGCTTCACGGCTGCGGCATCATGATGAAAAGGTTTCCATTCGTCAGAGGAGCGGTACCAGTTAAATCTGAAAAACAAGATTGCATTGATGGCAAATCACCGCAGCATTTCGAATGCCGAATTCTTGGGCACCAGACGGAAGTGCACTTACCTCGTAGCCTTGATATCCATGTCAAAGTAGTCTCTGATCTTGTTGAGCACTCCTTGGAATGTGGGACAGGAGTCCTTCCAGCGAGTCTTGTCGTCGGCAATGACGTGACTGTCCCCGTGCCACAGCTGCCATAGGCGATCCTCGTCAACTCCAGAGTTCTTGATCTCTTTTAAGAGACTCTCATAAATATTCAAGTCACCAGGTGAGCAGAACATGTCTAGGCCCACTATAACATCCCGAGAGGTGATGGGCCGATCGTAGCAGGTTGAACCCGCCCGCGCCACGAGCACACGCATCTCGGCGGGCGAATGAGATGGATTGAAGTTCTCCGTGTTGCGCTTAATGGGTCTAGACAGTTGCTGCTGCTGTTGGAAATGGCTGTTACTATTTCGTTCGTGCTTGATGTTGCCGCCCACTCCCCTGCCCTGTACGCGACTGTGGTTCTTGCGTCCGGAGGAGCCGGCGGTGGCGAGTTCGGGATCTCTAGCCCGCTGGTTGAGACGGCTTCTGAGATCCCCGCTATCTTCTCGGAGGGAGAGTTCTTCCATGTAGTTCTCGAGGGGTCCGGCGTCATCCCTCTTCCATCCACCCCTTCCGCGTCTCCCTCCTCCTCGTCCCCTGAAGCCTCCTCCTCCTCCTCTTCCTCTTTGCCAGCGCCCGTTTGGTTCTTGTCCATGCTCTCTTGGGAGAGGATACTGTTCTTCTTTAGGAACTTCTTCTCTGTTCCTGAGAGCTCCTGGTCGGTATCGCTCCAGAGAATCATGTCGACGACTACTGTTGCGATCCGGGGAGTTGGACATGGCAGCTACTGAGATGGTGACCTTGATGCACGAGAATAAGGTCGATCGACGTTGGGTCGACGACTACAAGGAGTTCGAGTCCTTCGTCACTCACTGACAGCCCTATGAACGTGCTGACGGAGCGAAAGTTTGTTGTGGTTACGCCGTCAGCTTCAGCTGTCAGTTCATTTCAGCGTTGCCACCTAGGATGAGGTGGACGTGACCACTGGACCCCTCCTCCTCCCCTCCCTCTTGGCCGTCTGTTTCGAGGATGGCGGCGGACCCGAAGGAACCGGAAAAGTCTTGGTGGCTATTGCGGCTCGACCTCCTTCTATACGTCAAGATTGTGTGAGCGTCTTGTGACTTCTTCGAAAACATTTTCGCTTTATTTTCAGCCTGTCCAAAGTTACAGAGTATAAGTAAATTCTTAAACCCGTTCAGCTCGAACTGCAGCAGGGCAGTCGGCGAGTTCACTAACGTTCTTGTCCTGTCTCTCCTCTTCCTCCTTTGCAAATAGTTCTTCCTACTCATTTATTTGTTCCAGCATCATCTGAATTCAGCACACGATCATGTTTCACTGTATTTCTTTTTAATGACTTTTCGAGAGGTTTGTCCGGATGTACCGATGATTTGTCGCAACATCATGCATTCAACAGTATGACTGTCATACATAGCATTCTGTAATGTGCAGTCGCAACATTCTCAACATCATGCACTCAACAGCAGAACTGTCATACAAAAACATTCCATAATGTGCAGGTGTACGCAGTACAGAGCGTGGAGAAAAAAGGGCGATCGAGTCACGAGGACAAGAAATGCTGGCAAAGATCTCAGTGTAGTCAACAGCCTCTCTTCTTGGCGTTCCTATATTTGAGTCACTAATCAAGCGCAACATTTTTCCAGCTTTCCATGCTGACGGAATTACTTGACCGGAAGTCGTTTTCGACCTTCTCAAGGGTTTTTCCTGACTCGCTCAGATACAGTTGGTACTTTTACAGGAAGTAACTAACACTGAGAACTTAAACATCATCACTGAATGAATGGATGTGTGCGGAAATTAAATCAGAGCAGTGTGGTGAGTCGCGCTGTCGTTTATCGGTTTTTTTTCCTTTTCAGAAGTGAGTGTGTGTCCGTGTGTGTTGTGTGGGTGTGTCCTTGTGTGTGTGTGTATGTATGCGCACGCTCGCGCGGGGTACGTGTACATATATTATGGTAGTTATTATAATAGTAATAATATTAGGTGCACTGTTCCGAGGACTAGCTTGACTTCGCCTTTCTTCTTTCACTCTTCTTGACCTCATAGAACAGCAGTCTCATCCACACGCACAAACACTAATTTTTTATGCTTATCACACTATGATTCAGAGATGGGTGTACAGTAATCCGGACTACTTCTGCCCGTGCGCAGCGACTGCGCCCTTAAAATCCATGAACAGAGATGATATCAGGGATTGTCTTGCCTCATACACTAATGTCCACCGCCCTTAACTTCTCTTGCTTGTACAGATTCCGTCTGTTGTCGGTCTGAATGGCACTAGTGCGTATGTGTGTGTAACATGTAGGAAGTGTTGAAAGGATTGGTTGAGCGAGTCCTCTTCCTCTCCATTTAGGCCAAGAGGAAACTCACTCCGAGTTGAAATGGTTAACGTACTCCAGGCTGATCCCTTCTTTCCTTGCATTGGTGAGCGAGAGATTTTCCAGCTTCTTCCACAAGTCTTCGCGCTCCCTCTCGCGCTTTCGCTCCCTGTAAATAAGCAAGTAAGAAAAAAAAAAGAAACCTTTTGACTTTGCCGGATTAAGACTCACTTCAGCCTCTCCGCCTTGTACGACGCTGTGAGGTCATCGAACAGCCTTGAGTTCATCTCCATGAAGGTTTTGAGTACGTTGTAGACAAGCGCGACTATTGTTTGGTTCCAGTGCTCCTTGGAGATGCGGTAAAGGGCGGGGAACATGATGGGCATTATCACCTGGTTATTCTCCTCTATCAAGGACATTATATATTCATTGTTCCAGAAGTAGAGTGCCCGCTCTGCCACCTAGAAGAAGAAAAACTTCAGGTCAGTATGGTCAGCTCAGGCCTGTCCATTTTACGCTTCATCGGGGCTGTGTACCTGGAAATGTGGACTGGAAACACAACGAGCTATTTGTCTGAAGAGAGGCTCTTGGATCTTGACAAACTGAGCCGGCTCTATAACGTCCAGAATCTCCTCGATCTCTCCCAGGAACATGACCTTTTAAAATCAAGCATGTGTATACTCAACGCACGTGAATAGTCTAGTTGGATTACCTCTTTCTGAGAACAAGTTTTAGGCCAGAACTTGAGCAGACCTTTGATGACCTGCTCCGTGAGGGTGGCGTCCTTCTCCAAAAACTGAACTACGCAATAGGCCAGCTGGGCGTGATATAGCGACAAACAGCGTACTTTGTGCAGCGGGATCAGCACCTGGCAAGATGAAATATTGGTCTCTACGCTCATGTCGCGGTGCTATTAAGAGCTATCCTTCTCACCTTGACCAGAAATTGCTTGTGCTCGGCCTTTAGCGGCAGCGCGAACCCGTTGATAATGCTGCCGAGGATCTCGAGAAGCTCTCCAACGCCGTTGAAGTGCTCAGTTTCATAGATAAACCTGAAGACGGAAAAAAGGTATATGAGGGTGGATGAAGCGGAGTCGTTCACAATCCAAACTCACTTTAAGAAAAAGTTGTTTATCTGTTTCCTGATGAAGGCTCGGAGTCCGAGAAACTTTCCGTAGATCCTGTGTAAAACCGTCTTCAGGAAGTCCCTCTCTCTGGGATCCTCGCTGTCGAAGAGCTCGAGTAGCTGAAGAACAAATTTTTGATCGATCACCTTTTTCCCGATGCTTGGCTGGAAGTCTGGAGACTCCAGAAAACGGAGGAAAAACTCGTACACGAGCTGGAAAGGCGAAATAATCATTCATTAGAGGCGTTCATAAAAGCCATTCATGCAAACAAAAACCGTACAGTTAAGTGAGGCCACGATGCTTCCAGGGTAGGGTCGTCCTCCTCAGGATCAAAGTCCGGATTATCACTTGGCGGCAGAGTGCGAAACAAATTGCTGGCGATCTGGTAACGAGATAATAAGCGGTCTACAAAGCAACGGTTTCATTGGAGGAAAGCAAAGTTATTCACCATGCGTATAATTTCCGGATACACTGCTTCAGTGAGTACTCCTCTGCCCGCCGTGATGTAGTCGACGATCTCATTGAGGGTGGCCCGCTTAATTTCCTTCCCCTTGAGGTCGGCCACTGGGTCCATAAAATCGAATCCGACACAGCACTGGCGGAGCTTCCTGATGAATAGATCCTCCTGCTCGGACGAAGGGACATCTGAAAGAAGAGACCATGATGGTACACAATATTACTGGGTGTTGACTTGGGTTAGTGCACAAGCATTCTAAGCTGACAGTGCTCCATTTTTTTTTTAAATCCCTTTCTTTCTATCCGCACTGATTTCTGGGTCGAGCTTCAGCATCCAATTCGATGAATGAAGCAACGGCTGCTCTCTTTACCGGGCGAGAGCCCAGGTACGTTGTCATACGGTGAGATGGTGGCGGGGTGTTGCAAGAGGACGGAGTTGGCGACGCCGGTCCCGCTCTCCTTGGTGCTGCTACCCCTGCGACTGCCTGAACCTCCTTCATTCTTGGATGCGATCTGTTTTTGCTGGCAGTGACACTGGGAGAAACCGCTAAAGAAGCACACAGAGCACTGGATGTCTATGTCTCCGTCCTTCCTCCGCTCGAACGTGGAACTCTGCTGCAGGATCATCGGGGCTCTGTTCTCACTGTTCTCTGGATACTGCACGCACCCCCTTCCATAGGGGAGCTATTAACTTTCCAGTAGAATCAATTCCTCCTCCATCTTACTAAGACTGGTGGTGGTGGTGGCGGCGGTGGTGATGGCCAGAAGAGGAAGAGAGAAAGGAGGCGAGAGCAAGAAAGCCTGTACAATGCCAGTGCTGCTAGTATAGCTGCACGTACAATAGTTCAGGATGTTGTACTGAGCGCACCGCTGCCACTGGAGGTGGGCCTAGGGGGAAAGAGCGAGGCCTGCCGAAAGCTATGCCAGAAAGAGAGAAGGCCCACTGCGCGTAGTACGTCACAGATGACGCTAGCACAGAAAGGAAAGCTCACGACACTGCTCTTTCTTTAAAACTCTTGCCACTATTGGGACAATGGCTTGCGGGAGATGCCAAAATCGCGCTTGGCAAGGCGTTAAGGCCTAAGAGGATTAAGTCTGACCCGCTCATCTGCTACACAGCACACGAGTTGAATGGGACTCAAGTCCTAGAGTTGAATAGGAGTCAAAAACTTTACCTACGTACATAGCACATGTCGTAAAGCTCTGGACAGTTCGGTATAAAACCAGTGACGCGGATAATGCTACCAGTTCAGGCACTCTGCAATAGCAAGAGTAAAAGAAAGAATAATAGGACTGAATTGTTGTTTTGTTTGCGTCATTGCTTTCGTACTATAAGTAACATGCATTGAGGAATCAAGCTCTCTCCTTCGTCAAGGCCACGATTAGCAGCTAAGGTTCTCTATCAATCTTGGTATGAGAGCTTACGTAAGTGTGAGATGTCCCGACAAAGGAGCATGTCCTTCGATTTCTCTCTCGTGTGTGAGTGTGTGTGTTATCGAGCTCCGGAAAACTAACAGATAACAGAGCTTTGACAGCGGTGTCCAGACCCCGGCGTATGTAGCCACTGTTCAGTAAGTGGAGAAGAATTTTAATGACGTGTACGTCGACTTACCTTTCAACAACGGCAACGCCTGCAGCTCCACGTCTCCACCCGTTCGGTACCTGGAGGAACCTTGACTCTTCTTCTGCTTCTTCTTGAGCGACCGCTTAGCGAAGGGGTCGATCCGGTCGACGAACGTGCCGCCGCCCGCGGTAGACGTAGAGCTCGTGCCGCCACCGGCTCCCAGGGCGCCTGAGGATCCCCCTCCGCCCGTCGAGGAAGGGGCCGAAGACATGATTATGCTCTACGCTGTCTCCCTCTTCTTAAAGGCTCAGGTCATGTGTTGACTCCGGTGGTTGCTGTCGCCGACGGCGGCGTCTTGACATGCTTGGCCCGCGTCCTCAGAAGTGGAGCGAGCCCCGCAAGAGCTAAAATAAAAGAGATAAGCGCCTTTCGTACGGCTTCTTGAACAGGCGGGCTAGGAAATTTGACAAGGGAAACTTGGATGCCAAGAACCCGCGGGACTTTGTGGCGAGACCCGACGTACCTGGACCCGCGTTAGCGCTCGGAAGGACGGACGCCTCCGCGGCCGCGGCAGTCGAACTCGTCGTCCCCCTCGTCTCCGCCGGGCAAGTTGGCGTCTCTCGCTTCTCACCTTGACAAACTTTGGACCGGTGTATCCGGTGTATCCGGTGGCGATCAAGACGAGGGACGGGCGGAAGGTCGTCGACGAGTTTTGGGTGGCTGGGACGAAGAACTCGATCAGAGAGAGCGAACAGGAATGGCTGGCGCTGGCGGCCTGGCCGAGCTAGGCACGAGAAGCAGGAGAGGAGGCGAGTAGTCGAAGTGCAGGCGCAGGAGAAGGACGGAGAACACCGAACAGCGGCTCGGATGGACGGCCATCTCCGCCTCGTCAGGCGATCGGCCGCGGGGAGGCCCAATGGCGAGCTCCTCTCTCGCGCACTCCACTCCTCGTCTTCGGGGGCTGCCACGAAGTAGTTAGAAAGCACCATTTCTGAGTAGAAAGGTGGAGAAGGCGACGAGTAATGAAGAGAACTAGTGCGAGTCGTCGCACTTTGGACAATTGAACTTCCCACATTTCAAATGCACGTGGTGGTGATTTTTATTTGATGTCATTGTGCGCACGACCGGACTTAATAGTCGAGAAGTGACATCCACAAAGCAGTTAAATATGTTGGAAAACTTGAATGCACCAATTGTCTACATTGATCAAATGCAACAATGATGAACCCCGAGTGCGGAAGAACTGAGACAAGCCTCTCGGCGTCGGAGGACGTCACATGGCAACTCTACCGTCTGGCCGGGCCGAGGAGGGGGACTGGTGCCAAAAATGTTCTCCACCTCCTCCTCTCCGCTCGCCGCACTCGTCGCTGACGACCCGTCCGGTCAGTCCGCCGCAGACGTCCGCGGACCTCGACGCATTTCTCCACCCGGCGAACGTCGCGATAAAGACCTGTTTTAGTCCCTAAAACCGGACTCCACGGCAATGTCTGGAACACTGTTCCTCTTCTCGACCCTTCGTAGCACGCCCGCGTCCGTGTCGATGTAGTACTCAGGGGGGGGATCGTCTGTCTCTGTGCCTCTCCCTCTGGCTCCGCCGTCCGCGCTGGCGTTGGCACTGACAGAACTGCAGTTATTGCACTCGCCTACGTCATACGAAGTTGTTCTGCTTCTTTTCTCCTCATACGCCAAGCCCAAGTGGAGCCTGAGGTCTTGGGGAGATGAGACGTACGGTGAGGAAGATCTGCACAACAGCAAACAACAACAGTACAATGAAGTGAACGTCGGCGAGATTAATTTCATCCAGTACAACACCCTTGGTGTGCGTCGACGACATTATGTGAAGCCCCTCGGCACCTCCTTCGATACGGACCGACCCTTCCCAGTGGAGCAAGAGATTTCGCGGCCTTTCCCTCGCCCTCAGGCTTGGACGAATGGGCCGAGGCCAGGCCTGGAGGAGCAGCAAGTCGAGGAGAGGAGGAAGGAGGCAGAGTTGTTGGCTTTCTCACTGAAGTCTAGGAGAAGACCTACGAGGTAGGAGCCGGCGGCGGCGCCCGGCGTCGATCGTCTCGGCGGAGGCACAGGGCAACACACACAAAGCTATGAATGGACTACTCAAGCGGCATCTTCATATGTCATCATCTTTAGACTCGTCGTAGCGAACGAAGATCTCTCACGTGATGGCCCGCTCCACAACGTCGGGCTTGATGCCGCCCGGCGCCACAGGTGGAGGCGGGGCCACCCAGCTTGAATTCACGCAAGCCATGGCCGATTTCCGAGTCATGTTCCCGGATATGGAGGCAGATGTCATCGAGGCCGTCCTGCGTGCCAATCACGGTGCCGTGGACGCCACCATCGACAACTTGCTGGCCATGAGCGCGGACAATGAGTGTCAGCGGGCTGCGGCGGCCGCGACTGCCGGCGGGGGTCCGCCGGACTATCCGCTGCAGAACCCACCTTCATACCAGCAGGCCACACAGGAAGAAGACGAGGAGGAAGAAGACTTGATTAACCTTGGCGGCGGTGAGATGCCCTCCAGCAAGAAAAACGTGGCCGAACACTTCATAGGCGGCAATGTCCACCGCCAAAAAGAGCCGCAAATCGACCTTTTGTCAGATCTGGACGGCGCTGCCGTGACCTCCGCGGCCGCAGGTCCTCCAGCGTCACAACCTCCTCCGTCTCAACAGTCTCGATCTTCTCCTAAGCTGTCTTATACTCATCCCAGTCGCCGAGGGGAGCATCCAAGGTCCTTGCCGGAGGGCGGCAGTAGCACGGACTCCTATATTCCTACGCAACAGATGCTGCAGGAGAAGTACGAAGAGAACCTCCGCCAAAGAGAGGAAGCTCGCATAAGGTCCCAAGGCGAGGAGGCCTCCTGCTCCGCCCGACAGCAGTTCCTCGAAGACGAGAGATTGGCCCTCATGATGCAAAACGAAGAGTTCATGGCCGAGCTAAGGAGTGACCGAGACTTTATGTCTGCCCTTGCCGCTGAAGACAAAAGTAGAAGCGGTGGTAGTGGAAGGGGATCTTATGACGACGATTTCTACACTGAGGAAGAGGTCGACGGAGCAGTTGGCGGAGGTCACGGCGGAAGCCAGAAGGGAGGAAATTTTCAGCCGTACTCCGCCGCCGCACCGAGGGCCAAGACTCTGGTGATGATGGACGAGGCGCTGTTCAGGGAGAAGTTGCGCAACATGGGAAAGACGTCCAAGCGAAAATTTGCACAACTGGCCAGCATGTTTAGGCATGTTTTTTGATGAAGCAGAAACTGTGTTGTTATTAAAAACAGAAGTTTTACACTTGCTTTTTTTCTATTTCCAACAGTCGGCGAAAGGGCGGTGGCGGCGGTGGCGGCAGCGCCAAACAACTCCTGGGTCATGCACCTGGACCTTCCAAGGACAACCTTCTTCTCAACGACGAGCCGTTGGTCGCTCCTCAAGAGGACGACGATGACGACTCGGAGGAGGAAGAAAAGGACGACGAAAAGACGCCCACGAAAGGCAAATACATGTCCTTGTCCTGAGCAGACGAGCTTCCATGTGGCACTTAAAGTGAATCTCACATTGGCAGCCATAGTGAAAAGGTTTTAGCTTAACGTCCTAGGTGCTGATGTGAGAGAGTGATAATACGAGCTAGAAAAGAAAGAAAGAGCAGCAGCAATTATGAAGACTGCATCATAGTCTAGGTTATCGGCAGTTGCAAATTTATCCAAGCTTTCGCTAACTCCATATATACGTCAAGTTTTAGTTTTTGAGCATGTCTGTAGTTTGAACCGAGCAAGCACCACTCCGTTATGTAATTCATTCGTGAAATACAACTTTGTGTTGGCGAAATTTCAGCTAATTCTCGTTTGTGGTAATCATCTTCCCTACACTGAACGCGTTCATGATCCACCTGGAAGCTTGTTTTCCGTTGTCGCTAGTCGAGGGTCACCTTTTTCTCGTCGTAGGCGCCCGCAGAGTTGTTGCAGGTCTTCTCGCCGTCCAAGTATGGGACATTGCGCGGCGGCGAAAGTGCAAGATCTCTGAACTTCAATGAGTTCTTTAGCCGTCTCATGCGCTGTTCAAAAGGTCCAGAAGAGAGCACCGTCATCAGCATGAGCGTGTCGTCTTGATCAGCTTGGCAGCTGCTGCCAAAGCCAGATTATAATGTATTTTGTAACCAAAGCTTTTCAAACATCAACTTCTGGTGTGCCATCATTGAGAGAACCGGGTTGGGGTGACACTTTTTTACACGCATCCCGTATATTGCCGCTGTATTACCATTGTAGGTAAATAAGTCCCATTGTCGGGCGGGGAAGGCTGAAGGTCCACGACTTCCTGAAGCTGCAGGGCCGAGGGACGTCATGAGCTGCCACTGCCCTACCGAAGGATCGTGTGGGCCTCGTACGCAGCGGCAACTTGTAGCCCAACGCCACTCATCTCTGAACGCGATCCCGTTTTTTCGTGTTCGGAAATGAGTTGCGTTAAGTACAGTATGACGGGCACTCCGGCATTCGCATGCAAATAAGCAAAGGTCATCAACGCTGTCAAAAGCTGCCTAGCGAACCTCAAAGGCACATCCATGCTTATCTGCAACGAAACTCAGCATAAACATTAATTCAGCATATGTTCCCCTTGAGACGAATGGACAATTCATGGTTCTGTAGAGATGTTACAGTATCTTCGCGAAGTGGCACACGTTGTTTGCATCAGTTGTACAGATTTTGCTGTTGCGTTTCTACAGGGACGTTGCTGGGATGGTTTTTTTTCTCTGCTCGGTCTGCTTGTTACCCCAAGTCGGACTTCAACCTAACGCCAGTTCCATATCCTTAATGTTACATTTGACAGCTTCATAAGCGTTGCTTATGCATAGATGCGACCTTCTTCCAGCACGTGGTTGCTGGCGATGGAAGAGGATCTGGCCTGAGGGGCTAAGTCAATCGAAAGGGTGCAACAAGTGGAGAAATAGACAGATTTGAAATGTTCGTCCTTCCTCCAGTAAAAGCAAAAATGCTTTCCCAATGGCTCAGCTGTTACGCCCATGAAAACATTCAGGTGGTCCAAAGCAGTAAATTGTGAGGTCCAAACGTGATCATATTTTTTCCAAAGTTTTGACTTTCCGATAGAAAATTCCCTTTCCTGTGTTGGGTTCGAGGACGTCACTTAATACGGGACTCGGGAAAGTACCTCCGTTTCGCTATTCCCCAAGGTGACGCTCCCAGCGACGTCGGCCGTGCCTCATTTTCCGCATTCTATAGAAAGTATTTGTATGAATGCCAACGAGGGCAAGACGATGCCAGGATTTCTCGGTATTTTGTAGTTTACTCTCGTACTTCGACTTTTCACCATTACGTGTTACGTACGTACAGTAGAATGCGCTGAATCCACCACCGGATAACGGAACCAAACTCTCATTCGAACAGTTTTCAAAATGGCCAAATTTCGTGTGGTGTCATGATACTCGACTGTTTATCGAACACTGTCGGCTTCAGCGTGTTCCATCCCATTGAATTTGTCGGCTCGGTAACAGACAGGAAAGCATACTTACCAACCTGAGTCTTATCACGTCCAGGGTACATTGGCGTAGAGTGTTCCATAGTTTTGGCAAGTAATGGAGGGGGAAGTCAAGATCCAAAAATAAATACAGATAATCCGTTATTGTCATCGCTTTTGTTCCATAGGGTCGAAAACGTGGAACCCGCCAAAACCCAGGAAAACAAACCAGTCGAAGAAAAGTTCGTACGTCAAGTCACAAATCTGTGGCCAAGCTGTGGACGACATTTTCCTCGTTTTGAAACGAATGGAATGCTTGGAGAGAGTCCACAGCCCCTGTGATCGTTACCTGGGGGTCCTCGTTGCTCACTCTCTTGATGTTGCAGTCACATTCAGAGTGCATCTCTCGCAGGAGGAACAAGAGAGACATGCAGCTGATTCTGGCAAGAAAGCTCATGCCAAACATGCATTTTGTGTCCCTTTTTCTGAACAAAAGTGGTTCTGTGGATTTCTAGCAGGAGTCCGAAAAAGAAAGCAGAGAAGCGTAAAAGACCATGATGGTTACTGCCGTTCTGACCGCAGAGCAGCCTGAACATCGCTTTGTTTCAAATTTTGGGAAATTGTTCAATGCAATCACGGAAAAAGCTTGGCCCGCTAGTCCAAATCACGGATTTTTTTTTACCAACGTGCAGTTATAACGCTTGTTTTTTTTACTTTGCGGTCAGTTTGATCTGTTATACGTACTTCGTGATGCTAGCAAATGCCCTCTAAAAAATTTGAATTTACCATGAAAGCATTAGTTCAAATTTTGATCCTATCTTCCTGGTAAGTGACATCAAGCCAGAAATACGACTGTTTAATCTCGAATGTAAGAAACACCTGCTTGACTGCTTTTGGAACTTGTTGCGTACATTAGAACCAACACTCTGCTTACATTAGGGTGTCGCTTACATTAGAGATCACACGGTTATATTATTTCAATCAGGCGCTGCGGTGACTAATTCCTTTAGGGATCCACCAATGCGGCACTCATCAGTAAATCAGCGAAATCGTGCATTCAACTCCTCTTTGGTGGCCTCCAGCCAGGATCACGATTTAATTGTTGGTCAATCCGATTCAACTTTGCTGCCCCTTTTGACAACTGCACTTCATGCTCGGAAAACAGGATCAAATTTGCTGTTAATGCTTATCATTTAGGGCATCCATCCAGCCCCACGCACATATGCATCAGGGATTACCGCACATATGGCTAGACCAAAAACCCCGGAGACCTTGAAATGTTGCTGCGTGCATCTTTGATTCGCCACCTAATGTCAAATGGTGAAGATGCAGTATAAAATGGCTTTCAAAACAGCTTTTCTACGCAAGTTCAGTACATAACAAGGTGTTTCAGATTTGGGAGGCAAAGCAAAACACACGTTCCCTTGAATTTATTTGATTACGGTGTTTCAGTTCAGCACATAGAAAGTGACTGAGCAGGTCTGATTTGAAATGTTGGCCGAACACCCTCATGTATTGCGTCTAAAAAACTTTGAAGGCAGAGACGGGGACCCTGTTTAGTTCATTCCACTTGACAAGAATGTCTTCAAATGGACTCTTTCACCAAATGTAGCACGCCACACCAAAGTTAAAAAAGGGTCTAGCCATGTACAGTATATTTGATGTTGTATGGCTACCATTTAACTTTGCCCTTGCAGCGAACAAGTTGACAAATCCTTCTCTGATATAAATCAGGGCTGGTTCATTTCCATCTGCACCCGGGTTAGTACCTGGCTACTTCGTCACCCCATTTTTCATGCCTAACTTTCCTTTGAAGGCATACATTAGAATTTAGGGGGAAGTTCATTCATTGACCCTAGACCTGCACTAGCTCTGGCAACAGCAGCTCGCTTCGGCACCCGCAACACAGCTGAACATCTCTACCCGAATGTTGGTTTCTTCTTCACTTCGAGTTGAGGAATTAAGTCGAAACTCAAGTCAAAAGTCAAGTCAGTCCGTCACTTTGGTTCATTCACTTTAATACAGGCAAGCGTGCTTTATTCCTACCTTCAGTTAGGTCGTCAGTGGAAGCAAATCCCGTTTTACTGACAAGAATGTATCGAAAGAACACAATCACCCAGGTCAGCTCATTGGCTCCTCCAAAAGATCCGTACACCACACCACATCCATGGTATGCTTCTGAAGAAACTTAACCTGATCGGGATTCTCTGTAAAATCACGTCAAGTACCATATGTATTGTTGAGTCTGATGCGCATTCAATAGTAGATAGGTGAAGCATTTTAAGGTTCCACGACATTTCAGCTGGAAACAGGCGCGACTATCACTCTCCTTTTATCGCCAGCTTCATTCCAGCGTCGTACATGTCCTTGACGTCGCTCGGGTAGGAGTACAAATAGCCGCACTTATTGATAAAATCTTCTCGAACAATCAATCGTCTCTTCAGTACAGTAAATGCGGCAAAAACTTGGGCAGAAAAGAAAAAAAACACCGACTAAGAAAGGTTAGTGGTTTGCGAGTTACTAATCCAGCCGACGCGTGACCCTCAGGTTTTTTTCCATTTTGAGAGAGACCTAAGTTCCTTTCATGGATTAATCATTCAGCAGGAGGAAATTCATTCACTTGTTCCTGGCCGCGGCAGCCGACTTCTTCTTTTTGATCTTGCGCTTGAAGAAGCAACAGCACTTTGTCTCGTCCACAACCTCGACGTCGTTGTTGATGGGTGCATTGGACCTGTCGGCTGTGTGGCCGTCGTCGTCCACGCCGAGCCCGGCCCGACTGAGGTCAATGTTGGTCGAGCCTCTTACTACTTGCACCGACGGATGCCGATTCTCATTGGTGAGTCTGCCGCTTGGCCCCAACCCGTCAATCCCGCTAGGTTTGGACTCTGACCACGCTGCGTTGTTTTTACCGAGGTCTTTGCCTATCCCGGTGCGGTGGCGATCACGGTTAGAAGGCGAGATGATGGCATCCGCACCGCCGCCGCCGCCAGGCGGAGCAGAGCTGACAGGGGTCGAGGACATGTTCCGACCGGTCCAGTCGAACTCGCCATCGTGGAGGTCGTAGCCCTTGCGCTCACACAGGTCTGTGAAGAGCTTTCTTAGGTAGTCGTAGTCCGGTGTTTCAAAGAAGTCCAGCCTACGCACGTAGCGCAAGTAAGTGGCCATCTCCTCGGGGTAGTTTTCACAGAGCACCTCGATCGGCGTTGCACGCTTCGTGTCTCCGATCTTCTGATAGCGCTCCTTAAGCGTGTCGGCCTTTAGTCCTTGCCATGGTAATGAACCTGGAAAATAAAAACCAGTGTGTATGTTCGGTATAGTAAGGATGCCAGTCAGACTCAGTGGATAACTGGACATGAAATTAAGAAAGTAGGGGTAATGGAACTGTGCAAAGGTGCATTAAGTAGATTACAAAGATTGAATGGACGTGATCGTCGTTCTCAAGACTGTTAGGAGTAAAAATAAGTGGTCTCGAATATCTCAACTAGGAAACATAATATATATTGTATATGACTGGTAGTAAAGCTCCCGCAGATATAAATGTTACAACCACTTGTTTTAGAAAAGATTCTTTTTCACAAAAAGTTCTATCAAACAGAGAGACGTTATATTTTACACATATCGTGTTGTGCAATGCTGTAATAGAAGACTTATTTGTCAGAAATCTTATATACTGGTGTGCGCAAACACGGTGGCAATTGCCTTCCACTGGTTGCCTTTTTCATCTTGATCATTTGATGACGCCTTTTTTGGTGTGATGAGCAAGCTCAAGGTGCAGTTGGGGAGGAGGTACTTGCGCTGTGTGGTAGAGTAACACATACGAAGACAATTCTTCCAGAACAATGCTTGACTATGCCAACAGTCGCATCCACACTCACCAATAAAATATCCTCAGATAGTAAATGATCGATAATTAGATGCTGAAAATCACCTCAACTGACCCAAAATGACTTAAATGCAATTTCATAGAACCTACGCAAACTGTTGTTCTCAGGCAACATTGGCAGCCGACTTTTTCCTCCGGCCGATTTCCATCTAGAATGTCAGCTCTGCCAGTGTGGGACATGTGGTATCTCTTATTACTCGAAGGTCTCTAGGGTACAACCTCCAGGACCGTCGCCAGATGACTGGAATCAGCTGTGTCGATTTTAATAGAAAGGGAGATGAAATACTGTCATCCGGAAGTAACCTATTGACTTTTTCCCGCCAAGAATAGCAGAACGGGTTTGTTGTGAGCCCCCTGAAACAATGGCTTTTTCGGGGTGCTTACACTTTCGCTATGGCCCTGGTGAACTCACCTAAGACACAACAAAATCTCCATCATCATGAAGAGGCTCATTATGAGGATAGTGAGGAGGATACCCTGAAGCAGTAGGGCTTAGGCTCAACAGTTGTGTGCTCACCCATCTTCATGGCTTCATCAAAGAAAGAGGTCAAGGCTAAACTAACAAAATCAGTCCAGAAGCTGTCAGCCAAGCTGGAATGCACCAAAATGTCATGGACTTCAGCCTCCGTGACTTCAGCTTCACCTCATGTCAAGACGCAAAGATTGTTTCTCAGAGTGTAGAATACCAGCTTCAACAAAAAAAACCAAGCGTACATGAAGACCAGCATGTTCCTTCTCCCCTTCCTTTGTTTCGTCTACTTGACCCATTATGATTTGTGCCACTGAAATATACCTGAGTCTTACTGAACTTGCCAGTATCAACACATAGAACATGAAGATGATGTAAGTCGAGTCAGGGCAGAAGTTGTTGATGAAGCTGAAGCGGAGCAGTTGATCAATCATTTCCATCTTCTCCAATATGATGTGGACATTTGGTGCCAGGCATGCAGTGGCACCAAATGTCCACTTACTAGTAAGGCTGCCTCAGGCTGCGAGAGTGGCACTAGGCAGCCCATTGGGATATGGGGATGCCCATGCGTATGGGGAGAAGGTGAGATCGAAAATGTGCATATTTTGGATACTAATATTTTTAGTCGTGATCTTGCCTTTGGGCCAAAATATTTAGGTTTAATTTAATACATTTTGTTAAGAGCTAGTTGCTATGGACACTCTTAACTCAAAGTTAGACATACTCTATGTAGTAAGTGTAGTGCATACTTTTTTTCAACCACAACTTCTGATTGGATTGAGCTACTGAAGTGGTTCACCCAGCAATAGAAAGCTATGGACCTCCTGTAAAATTAATCTCATATGAACTTTTGCTCTGGGACCATTTATTTGTTCACAGTGCAATCAAACTTTATGTTGTAAAATCTGATCTGCAGAACACAACTTTGGTCCCATATTGTGGAAAAATGAGTGGTCCTAGAGCTAAAGTGCAAATCACTTTGGTTCTGGAGGAGGTTGATAGCCTTCCATGCTGGGGGAACCACTTCTGTAGCTCAATCCAGTCAAAAGTTATGTCTGAAAAAAGAAGTCTCTGCTATACTTACCACATCCAGTATGTTATAAAACTTTGAGTTAACAGTGCAGATAGTAAACATTTCCCTCCAAAAAATGAGACTTGCACCAGCTAAACCAGCGCCTAGTGCCAATTTTCCACCCCCAAAAAAGGAAATTTTGACATTTTTGAACTAGCCTTATGGAGAGTAATCATCAGCTCGGAGAGTCAAAAATGACACCATGTCGGTTCCAAGTGGGCCTCACAATCATGGCTATGTGGACATCCCCAAGGAGTGTGTTAGTATAGGTGAAGGCAATGGCAGTGACATGTTCAAGCGGGATTTTACCCCTGCACGAAAGGCAAAAAAGTTCAACAGATGTGTGCTGTGATTTTTGTCAACTTCTGGTAACTTGTCAAAGCTGCATCTGCCTGACGTCCCCCCCGAGCTTGAGACCGCCACACTGTGCGGTCCAGGGAAATATGGATGTGGCACAAACGATGCCCCACAGCAGCATTGCCGACCTCAAGGCTGCAGTTCAAGGCTGCCTGAACCGAACATCCCGAGGTTGAGATTGCAAAGATTAGTGCGGCCATTCTCCTGACCATCAAGTGCATGCCGGCCCCCTGCAGTGGCTACTTTCAATAAGTTTGTGTCGTAGGATAGTGCCAATAGATTTATTTCTGACACTTCTCCAAATTCTCTCATTATGGTACAACGTGAGTCTCATCAGTGCAGTTGATGGAGACTTGATTGTACACGCACGCTCTGTACCTACGGAGATTGAAGAAATTCTTGTACTCTTTGCTGTATGTAGTCCATAAACTGTATGTCCATAAACTAGGTCTCCATTCAAGTTTGAACCATAGAAGCAAGCATAGGTCAAGTTTGATTAGTCTAAGGTTGATTGAGGCTGGCTTAAAAACAGGCAAACATCAAGATTTTTCCTAGTCGCACATATTAGACGGTGCGCTAAACCAAATAAGATAATAAAAGAATAACAGGGTGGAAAAAACGGCAACGGGCTAGTCAGGGTAGGGTCTTTGGTGGCCCTGGGCATCAAAATTTGATGCGGCGTAGAGGTGAGGTTGAAACCTCAATTGACACCTACATAGTTTGACATACCTACTTTGCTAATCACACTGTTAAGCGCAACTCCATTTCTGTCTACACTCATACTGCATCACACACTGTGATTAGTCTTAGACTATTTTTGTTAAGTTCGCACCTTTACTAACATTGAATACCTTACTACAGATAAGTTTTTAGAATACACTAATCAGTGCAGTACATTGCAGACTTATCTGATTTCTGGCCATTTTGGAAAATGCGCCTGCCACATTGTCCTGCTAGATAAAAAATGGAATCCGCATGAAATTCTCGAAGTACAACTCCGAAATAAAAGCTACGGCTTTGCAGAGGTAGCCGTGAGAAGAGTGCTTCTGAAGCCGGAGGTGCAGGGCCAAGGAGCCTAAATTTAAAATCCAAAGAGGATCTTCTGAGAAATATGCGAGTGAATAAATTTCTTACCTTTAGCCAAAATTGGAACTTCATGAAGTAATAGCTTAAAAATCAACAATTGAATCCAAACTCTTCAGGCTCCTAGCGCACCCGAAAGTGAACAAAAGATAGATCACCCCTGCACATAAAGCATCAAGTCTTATGTTCTACTGACGAGACGCTCAAGGGAGACTGGCCCCCATTCAGGTAAAGAAAAAGTCAACTAATAATGAGCCTCTCTCATGGTCGGCAATTCAATTTCCGTACATCACAATGTCGTGCAAGGCCACAAAAGGCACAGATTTCAATGATTAAGCATTTCACGATACAGTCAGGTCTCCCAACACGGGATTTTTCAGCAGCAGATTTGGTTAGTTCGCACTGCATTGCTTCATCGAGAATCTATTGCAACCATTTCAAAGTGAGACACAACTCAGCTGACTCCTGGCAGCTTAGATAGTTCTGCCCAAACATGACCCGGCATGTTAGCCAGTCTCTCCTTTGAAGGTCTCTACGACTGACAGGGTAGTTCGGTTAGCAGCAGCATTTAGGTGAGCTGCAAGAGACACACGGGTGCAGCTCATAGGGACATCGTCTGCCCCGTTGTCAGCCAAATCAGCCAGTGCGGTACCGAGCCTTCTACATGTGTATTTCTGCCACAGCATTGGATATTGACAGTACTAACTGCTCTGCACGGCACTGCTTGCAGTGAGAAGGAAGGAATAGAATTGGAAAAAAGAATATTTTCTCGTGCCCAGTTCTCTGTGGCGCCCTCTGGCCGCGAGAGTTTTAACAGACAACCTAATGTCCTGACACATTTTCAGCAGCTTCGACTGTATCGTTCATAAGCCCATAACGTTGTCACTTCAAACTTTCACGGGTAGAGGAAGGTGAAAACCAATCGGGCATAGCCTGCCTTCCTAAAAAAAAATATCCCCTTTTTTCTTTCCTCTTACTGCCCCCGGTCACATCGAAGGCAACTGGAATGATCCTTCCTGAGCAGATACAAAGGACAATTCATGCTTTTTTGAATTTTTTTGTCTTTCGACAATGAGGGGGACGAAACTGGATGTTTTTACAGTGATACTTGCAGGCGTGAGGAATTTACTCGAAAAGATTGATTCCCCGCGGTTCCTACCCCTGTCCCTCCTTGTTTTTCTTCCCTGCAGGCTCTCCTACACTAGCGACTGAGAAAGGAAGGAAGGCACAGAGACCTGTTCAGTCAAGGGTGATCAGCTGCAAGATGTCAGAAGAATTGCTAAGGTTTTTAAACATTCCGAATTTCTTCACGAATTTAATTAAACCTCCAGTTTATAAGCAGCATAGCAACCTTGGCATGGACTAACGACGGGATGAATCCCCAAAATCAGCTTTAAATCAGTTAAGTATTGGAAAGCACAACCTTAAGCCTTATGGGTCCTCACCGACACCTTGATTCAAATATAATTTGAATCAAACAATTCGAATCACATGGGCTCTTTTGAATCTGAATCACTCAAAATGTGCCTTACACTTACTTGACTTTCGTGAGTGGCTGTTCACTCTTAACATCAACTGCAGACACCTATATAGCATTGAAAACACAAAGCTCCCCGAAAATTTTTACTTGGAAAATTATTTCATCATTCTTTTTTCTGATTGCAAAATTGACCACTTGTGATTTAAACCTTACAGAATTTAATCCCACGATGACTGTCATCGAGGATCTGAGTCAAATATACTTTTTCTGATTTGAATCCTGCATAAATCAAATCAACATTTGAATAAGATGTAAAAACCTAATCTTGTTAATTTCCTCGTGTTGTGAAGACTGAAGTTGACCATTTTAAAAAAGTTTGCGTCAGTGAATGAGATGTCTGACAACTATTAGGGAAGTTCAGAAATGTCAATTTTGCCATATGGAGGTCGAAAATTAGCTTTGGGCAAAGTAATAGTTGGTCCTTTTTCTTGAAAAAACATGCGCCCTTTAACTCAAAGTTTTATAACATAGTCGACGTAGAACAAAAAGTGCACATTTCTTTTTGGGCCATAACCTTAACTGGATTGAGCTGCAGAGCAGGAACGCTGAGAATCTCGTATGAAATTGAACCGATATGCACTTTTGCTTGAGGACTGCTCATTTGTTTCACAATAGAATTGAACTTCAGAAAAGTAAACTCTGTTGGAAGTAAGTGACTTCGGATCTCGTGAAGAAATGAGTGGTTCTGGAGCAAAAGTGCATAAGTTCAGTTTCGGAGGAGCCTCAGTTTTCCACAGAAAAGTGAAACAATTCTGTAGCTCAGTTCAGTCAATTTATGACTGAAGAACGTGTGCACCGAGTACACTTAATACACCGTTTTATAAAGCTTGAGTTAAAAATGCGCATAGTTAATGGCCTCTCGGAATTTTTAGTGAAATTCTGATATTTTGGTCAACGTCCAAAAATCCCAGCCGCCCACGTATTACTCACTAAAAATACACCAGGTGGGCAAGTTACTGCAGTGGTACAAGAGCACTTCCATACACAGCCCAAATGCACAAAAAGATACAGTAAGCTCAAGACAGTCACATCATATTTATGCACTTAGGCAAGACAGTAAAGACTTTACCACTTACAGCTTACTTGTCCATCCACCCAATTTGCAACTTGCCAGCACACCTAACATTTACTTGCAGTTTTTGATGAAAAAGAAATGTAAAAAACCTCTCATACACAAGATGAGACAGTACCAAGGACTACTATGTCAAACTACAGACAGTAGCAGTCTGTGCAAAACTGTGCGACTTTTGCAGCCCTTGGGGGCTTGGATGACCCTTGGGATATGGCCTTACCTCACCAAATGCTCTGTTGGGCAGCTAAGTCAAAAGAAGAACATGACGTGCTATTTTCCCCAATTCTGTGTATAGTGCAGTTTCAATTTTGTGGTTTTTGTTCTATCCATTACTTTGACAAATATGGATAAAAAAGGGTCAGATAGATGTAATGATGAAAAGTCTTGCTCGTAAAGTGGCCTTATATTCATTTTCTCCGAGCCAATATTATCCACAGAGATTTTTCAAATATTCACTGTTAATCTCAGTGGAGAAATACTTTCTTCTTGTAGCGGACATCTTGAGGAAAAGCTTAATCGTTACTGAGAAATAAGGTTGCAATTTAGCTTGAGTTTCCCAAGATCTCAAGAATGGGATTTTCAGACTGAATCCCAAGTTTGAACCTTTGTAGGTCACCCCAGTTTCTGCATTTTTATCTTTCAGCACACATTTCTCAAGATAAGTTTTTATGTAGTTGGTATGAGTTTAAAGATTAGTACAGGGCAACACCTGAAATGTTTTCAACAAGAAGCCGAACTATGAAATGGGATCACCAAGCACATACAGTGATGGCCATAATGATAGCCGCAGGAGAAAAATGGTCAGTTCCGTGAGTACACTCAAGATTGTGAGCTGCCTCTTGCTGAGATTGTGGCACACCTCCAATGAATGATAATGAGCACTGAAAGTCCTAGGGTTTTACTGTGTGTTTATACTATGTTAAAAAACTGATTTGGGCGATTGTGCAGTACAGAGCACACTTCTTCTTTTCAGTCATAACTTTTGACTGGACTGGGCTACAGAAGTGTTTCCCCCCCTGCATGGAAAGCTAAAAAGCTCCTAAAACAAAAGTAATATGCTCTAGGACCACTGATTTTTCATTTTATGGAATCACAGTTGTGCTCTGCAACAGACTTTTCTACATAAAAGTTTGCTTGCATTTTGAACAATTAAATGGTCCTGGAGCAGAAGTGTTTATGAGTTTGCACAGGGGTCAGGAGGTACACCAGAGCACCATAAGTATCCATGGTGAGGTTAGGATTACTTGCAGGAATCGACTGATATTGCAAGTGGCGAAGGCACTTTTCTTTAATTTTCAGCAGCAAGTTTGCAACATTTTCTTTCAGAGGGCAATGACCTAATGGTGATCGGACTCCTACCCTTATACCGTCATCACCGGCAGGTATCCAAAAACATTTTACTATGCTAGAAGTGACACCAAACCGCCAAATACAATCAAGCCTAATGGTTACCTTTGAGCAGCATAATTCCTCAGCAATTCGTCTAGAATAACTGCAGCTATCTATGGCTTTGTTTTCAAGAACTTCGGCATGTACATAGTTACTAACAAACTTAGGTTTGAATGCAGCCAATTAAACAGCAAATATGAGCACCAGGTCAAACTTCACCAACACCTTCCCTCCCAAAACATCATTTTGCCGCATGCGGCACAATGGTATGTCTGGAACCAGTAAAATCAGCTGATGATCTTTGATTTTTCCTGGAGTCGATTTTCAAGGGCCTTAAACCTCTACATACATGACGACTGCCATGCGGTTCTCCAAATGAAAGACTCGTAGGAGTTCCACAGTCGTGGAATGTCCCAGAATTTGGGAAAACGCCATGTTGTCAACCTTTTGGAAAAGTTTTTTCTTTGTTTTTTTCTTTTGCAAAAAGATCAAATCTTATCGGGTGAACAGCTGTTTTTTCTAGATTTAGGAGCGCTGTTCTATGTGATCACGTATCGCTCATTGTACGTATGCTTCATGTTTGGGGAAAATGGGATAATGATGTCCACGATGCTGTTACCCAAGTTTCACCATGCAAATAAAAAAGTATGTCACACATTCAAATGAAATAAGATGTAGCAACGATTTGTAGTCCTTGATCACAAATTTTGAAGGTTTTTTTCGACATACGATAGCGAAATCACCTAAAACCAATCGGAGTTGCAA
>JAAUXU010106180.1_pt1 | contig 50961 bp, 46 predicted proteins | sample 7278151 | NCBI WGS metagenome assembly JAAUXU01 (sample SAMN14350113, study PRJNA611818) | marine sediment metagenome | isolation source: surface marine sediment (1.8m) | place: French Polynesia: Moorea | collected 2018-08
GTGCGTGACAAAGGCGGTTGTGACGAACGCTGTCAAAATTGAGAGGTTCATCACGGTGACTGGCAACATTTTCGCCGACTTCCGCCAGTCCATGAGTGACATGGAACCAGTCATCATCGATTTAGAGCCTCTTTAGACGCTTTTGCTGAATAATGAACAACAAACAAATCATCACCGAGAGCAAACAGCAGCCTGGGTTTCGTACGTTCGAACACAGCGAATGCATTATTTTGTGCCTGAGCAACAACAGCCACAACAGCCACAACAACCATGGACTGGTGACGTTGTGACGAGACGAGGGAGGCTCTTTTCTTCTCCTTTTGGAGTCCAGTCAAAAGTCTGTCCAAGTCTCTGTGCAGTTGAGCTGTTGCCTGGCAATTGCTGCTATTGGAGTCCCTCCACAGGGTTTATCAGATAAATGGAGACTTTTCTGAGGGGGGTCCATAACAGCAAAAAAGTCTCAATTTATATGATAAACCCTGGTGTTGTAGAGGATAGTTCAAACAGCCATCAGAGAGATGCAAATGGGGGGTTGTTGTCTTTGCCCCCCCCCCGCTTTGTCAGCAAGAAACAGCTGATTCCATGAGTCTAAACAAGCAATAGCTTAATTGATATAGAGGAAGGACCTTAATGGGTCATGAAGCTGTCCTAAGTGATGAGGCTCGGCAAAGTCATCGTGTACAACATGAGTGAGCTCTGGATAAACCAACTAACTGTCTTTAATGTATGTGTCCGTCTGCTCACGTATGAATATGTGCAGAGGCAAGGGGGAAGTGAGGAGGAAGAGCTGCTGTCAAGGGTGCTCTGGAGATGAGGGACAACAAGAGCCCCCCCCCCTTTTTGGGAACAAAGAAGTAGTCACAGTTTGTAGTAGCAGGAAGTTGGAGCTGCTCATCGGCAAATATTGACTCTGCTTAAGTTGCCTCATCTCTTGGGCTAAGCAGAGCACTCAAGTTTCTGCCAGCATTTGGCACACTGAGTGTGTGTGCCAGAACAGCAGCAGCGGGCGTTTGTGTGAAAGATAAAACCCTTTTGCTGTATATAGCAGGTAACTGATTAACACACGCACACACAGATAGTAAATAACGGCTGTTGTCTCAGGTTTCTCCCTCAATTTCTTTTCGGGACTGTTTGAGCGCTAGATAAGCGCCAGCGCGTCCGCAGACACGATCGATACGTTGTTGCCGGACGTTTTGTTGAAGGTTTTGGCACCTGAAAAAGCAAAGGTTCCCCCCGTTACAGAAGAACTGTTTTGTATCGATTTAAAAAATTTCTTTCATCTGCGGAATGATCTCCTGTTCACCTTTGAAGTCTCCGCCCGCCCAAACCCACGGAGGAAGAAAGAAAAATCCGGCAGATTATGAAATATTTCGAGAACTTTGAAGCTTTTCCGTTGCTCCGACTACAGGGTGGACTCGCCCCGTGTCTTGCTTGGACGCCACCCTGTAGCAGCGGTGGCTGCGCGCCCAAAAAAAGGGTTTTTTTCTCCAGATATGAGGATTCGATTTTCTCTGCCCGGATGCTCGACACATACTGATGAGCGGCGGAGGGAGAAAAAAGGGTTGTTACGTTGTAACACGTCACATTTTATCCGCGTACGCCCGATACTCGGCCATAAAGAACTTGACTCCAGAATTGGATTGCTGAACTGCATCGCTTTATGCCATTTTTAAGGTCGAGTCAATGAGATGGAAAAAAAGACAATGTCTGTCTATCTGTCTGTCTGTCCGTGAGTCCGTCCAGCTGCCACCGCCCAAAACTTTCCCAAAATCACAATGCGACGGTCATTTTTGAGCTCCCTCGCCAGATCCTTGTCGCAGATAGGGCTAGTTTTGAATAGGATCCTCTTCTCTCCGCCACCTCCTCGTCTATACTTAACGCTGAGGAGAAAATGCGCGCAAAGTCAATCGCTGCTTGAATACAAAAGACTTTTTCTGCACAGGGTGAATGAGGAGAGGAAGAAGAACCAGTACACAAGTTGCTCAACAGACAATGGGGGCTTCAAAGATGCTATCGCGCCGGCAGCATCTTGTACACGGGCGTAGGCGTGGACACGTTGTAGAGGGAGGAAAGCGCCAGCATAAATATCTTGGCCACGCTGGCCCAGTTGGACGCGGCCGGCCTCGTCCGCGACTTTGGCCCGGGACGACCTCGGCGGCGCACTTTTGGACGAGAGCAACGACAAAGTTGGACATGAGGATCGTTCCTCTCTCTGGATCGGACTTCCAAAGCTCTCTCGCCCACTCAGTCGAGTGCGACGACTCTGGAGTTCCAGGGGCGGTTTTTTAGTCTGATCACCAAGAACTTAGGATGTGAAGCTGAATCTAAGCTCAGAGCTGTTACGTCAGAGCTTCGTCTTCAGTCGAATCAGCTTCGAGTCGACTGTATAAAAATAGTGCTATTTTTAGTGATCCAAGTTAAAAAACCGGTCTCGTGTTGCTCTACCAAAGTTCGTTGTTGTCTCTCTCCTTGTATTTACGTATAGATTCTCTCTCTCTCTAAAACGTTTATTCCTCTCTCAGTGTGACGTCTAATTTGTCTCTGCTAACTTTGACAATTGTTCCGGCGGCTGCGGCGGCTGCGGCTGCTCCGGCGGCTGCGGCGGATTCTCCTTTGCCTGCCCAACAATCGCTTTGTTTACAGCCGGGTTCACCTGCTTACACCTCACCTACAGCAGAGAGAGAAAGATTACACATCAGTGAGACTCAGGGCGCGCCATTATTCGTGAAAGGGTTTTGTGCCTCTTTGTCTTGCCGAGCATAAATTACGCGAGTACAATGGTCCAAAATAAAGCAGGAGGAAGAAGAAACAAATCAAGCTGTTGCTCCAGATTTGACCAAGACCAAGGGCTTCTCTGTCAAGCTCGCAATTGCTTTTCGCTTATCCCGCAGAGCAGAACTTTCTCCCTGCCCAAAATTGACTTGTACCCACAGGATATTTGGGCGCCGGCGCCGCATTTTTCACATTGTTTCAGCCGTCAATTTGTTTGGGAAAACACAGGGACAGACTGAGGAGAGGGTGACACCCCTCACCCCCCTCATAACAACGCTCTCCCCCGTGTACTTTGCCTTTATGTACCTGCGCTGCTCTCGGGGACGCAGGAGAGGGAAGAGGTCTCTTCTTCCGAGGACCATTTGGAAGGGACGACAAACCGCGATCAAATATTTGCTCAAACTGATCGAGTCTCCCCCCTTTTTTTCCCATGCTTTCATATTCGGACGGGAAATTGCTTTCAGCCAGCGCACAAATTAGGGTCAGCACCGGAGTTTTAGCTGCTCCGTCCAGTTTCATAAAGCCATTAACGCTCATTATCAAGGTGGAGACGCAGGAAGTCGTACCGACGACTCAGTCGTCCAGGGGCGGAATAAAAAAACCGTCTCCAGGAGGGGTTTTGCAAGCTATGACAGCTGGAGCAGCCGAGTCGAGTAGGAGGAAATATCTGGGTACTCGAACAGGTATTCGAGTGAGTACAACAATCCCCTCCTCAAAGGGGATTCCAATGCCAAACATGCACGTGATTGTGATGATGGAAATGGGATTCGAGAATGCGTCGGGAGTCGATCTTGTGACCCTGGGCAGCGGATTTCATGCATTGTCATGGGTCCGTCACAAGATCGACTGCTGCTGTGCTGACTCGAATGGGGTGACGCTGACTCGATCGCCACTCGAGTGGGGCCAGCCCCACCATCCCTAGTCGTCAGCCAGACAGAACAGTCCATAATGACGACAGCGTCCGCGTGACGACCCCTGCTTTTTTTGTCTGGCTCACACGATATAAGCGTCTCGTGACGACTGCATAATCGCCCTTCCCTCCCGCCAATAATTGGCGAATTAGTCACACAAACATGTCTCTTTTCATCTCTCCCTCCCTCTTCTTTGGCATCTTCCTCCGCGTCTCTGGTGCTTTTGTGTGTGAGAAATGGCACACCCGGACGGACCCGCGGACTGGGTGAGGTCCGACTAACACGAGTTCCAGCTGTAATCAAGACACGAACAATTCAGACCAAAGGGTAAATAGAAAGACGAGAACTTCAAACAAAAAGCTGTGACATCCGATCCACAAAAAAAGATCCTCACTTCATTGTCTCGCACCCCTGCTGGAAGAAGAAATTAGCCCGGGGGAAGGAAATTCTGTACAATATTCTTGACTGCGTTGAGAAGCCGACAAAAAAGACAGAGAGAAAGATCATGCGCACCTTGAGGTGTTTGTGACACCGAGGAAAAGAAAGATCTGGACGCTTTTCCAGTCCGATCTCCCACAGCGAGGCATTTTCTCGGGTGACACCCGGTGCTTATTTTCCTGATGGAGTCTCCGGAACCCGAACAAGACTCAAGATTTCTTTTCCAGGCTGGCAAAACAACTCCCTGAAAGCGACTCCGGAGAGCGACGAGAATGAGGAGCGACAGCGCACAAATAAATAATTAATCTAAATGACTCTGGAAGCTCAGGAATTAGTAAAGAGAGAGCAGAGAATGGACCCATCTCTTGCCAACCAAGGGAGGCAAAGAGGGGGTTCCAGAGCAGGTGCACAGACAAAACAGACACCAGAGGTTATCTCCAGTCAGCTTTCTCTCTCTCTCTCAGGCGGGGAGGGGGGAGTGGGGAGGGGAGGGGAGGGGAGGGGGGAGGAGGGGCGTGCATCGAATTGGCTTCGCCGGGAATGCACCCTTGGCCCGACCCTTGACCCGCGGCAGCCCCGTGGCAGCCGCGATGGCCCTGGGACGCATTCATCAAGGAGGAGAAAGGAGATAACGAGACAAATTGGATTCTCGGGGGACGTCTTCTTAGGGGTGGGCCGGTTGCTGTCGTTGTTGTTGCTACTGCTGCCGCTGCCGCTGCCGCTGCCGCTGATGATGATGTACCGGGTGGTCAAGCAGCGAGAGATAAGAAATCTTCCTTCTCACTCACGCGGGACGGCCGTTGGGAGTCTTCTGGCAGCAGCACTTGGCCTCCTTGCTGGAGATCTTGGTGGAGAGGTGACAATTTTTAATTGGCTTCTGCTTTTATTTTTTTTTTAAAGAAAAAAGGCTGTCCAGATGGTCTCCGTAGATGTCGACGAGGAGAACCACGTCGGCGACGCCCGGAGAGACGAGGGGCTAATTGGAGGGTTCGATCGACTCTGGCACGCGATCCACTCGTAATACTTAGCAAGGACGGCGAAACAGGTCGACAGATGGCGCGAAAAGGGGGTTCCTACTTTATGCTAATCGTGGCGTATGCGAGATCCAGGATAAAGAAAAGTCGCAAAAAAACACGGGTGCGATCGCAGATGCCCATGAATTAAGTTTCGCGAGGTGAACTCTTCTTTAGTCTCCAGACAGAGTTCTGTTGCATAAGTTATTCTTTTAGGAGTCTGCGTCCGCCTTTAGCAATTCTTACGGTGTTTTGCTGCGCGAGCGGCCTGCGAGCACCGTAGACTCCCGCTGGATTGGACTTGGTGCTTGCGCACGCGCTGCACAGTGCGCGCACGCCTCTTTCTCCTCTTTCTCGTCTCAGTCGTCGTCGTCGTCGTCGTCACCGCCGCCACCGTCAGCGCTGCAGTCGTCGCCCTCGTCGCCGTCCGAATTCAGGCCGGTCGAGCTCTTTTCGTTCTCCTTCGTCCAGTTGTGAACGAGATAGAGCGAGAGTGAAAAGACGCGAGATGCGAACGCTCTCGCTCTCTCCGACACTCGCGCGTGTGTCAAAAACATCTTCCAGGTGTGTAAACTGAATGAGTTCAGGGAGACGTCGATCGACATGAGGAGAGAGTGCTGAAAACCATGAAGTCTGCGGCCGCCCCGATCTTTCTCTTGGCCGCCGCGGTGGTGGCGCTCGGCGGGGTGGATTCCTGCTCTCTGGAGGGCGACATCTTGACGTGCTCGCTGCGCACGCTGAATCCGCGCAATGACACATCGGAGACCGATCTGACCTCGGGCACGTTGTCCGGGGCCTCAAGAGTGCGCGTCCGCTGTTCTGACGTCTTCTTCTACGAGTCCTTCCTGCGCACAAACCACTTCGGGTTCTTGCCAGACCTTCGCCAGCTCTGGCTCGACTCATGCAAGATCCGGCGGGTCCCAGCACTCGCCTTCTCTGGACTCTCGGGCCTTAGGTCGCTGGTGCTCCGGTCGAGGAACTCTGAGTGGCCGGCCATGGCGATGGAGCTGGAGAGAGATGCGCTGACCGGGCTCGATCGCCTACGCAGGCTCAATCTCACGCAGAACAACTTGTGGACGCTGCCTGCAGGAGCCTTCTGCGAGCTGGGGTTCCTCCGCAGCCTGAACCTGTCAGCCAACTACCTGCAGGACTTGCTCGACCTGAGCTTCTCCAGCCGTCATGGACAAAGCAACTGTCGGCTGCCCCTGGAAGACTTGGACTTGTCAGCTAATGGCTTCGCCGCGGTGCCTTCTAATGTTTTTGGTCAGCTATCGCGTCTCAAGCGTCTTAACTTGGCCAAGAACAACCTCCACGTGCTCGAAGACAAGGCGTTGGGCGGACTGCAATCTCTACAGATGCTCAACTTGGCCAACAATGATCTTGTGGCACTGCCGCCCGAGTTGTTCGCCTCCAGTGAAAGCTTACAAGAGCTGTACCTTCAGAACAACAGCTTGAGTGTGTTGTCCCCGGGCGTCTTTGCGCCCCTCAAGCAGCTCCTCGTGTTGAACTTGTCCAGGAATGAGTTGGACAACGACTGGGTGGACGGGGAAGCCTTCGCCACCCTGCACAGGCTAGTGGCACTCGACCTGTCGTACAACAAGTTGTCGAGGCTCGATCGAGACGTCTTGAGCGAGTTGTCGGCCCTGCAGATCCTCGACCTGCGCCACAACAATCTGAGGGTGATCGAAGCGAGGGCGTTCTCCAGTCAGAGGAACCTACACATCTTGAAGCTGTCGCACAACAACCTCGTCAACGTTCACGCTAAGGTCTTGAGCGGTCTGTCCCAAGTCAGCTCGCTCTCCATCGACAACAACGTCATCTCAACGGTGCACGCCAACGCCTTCTCTGACTGCGTCAACCTGCAAGACTTGGCCCTTCACGGGAATCGCCTTGACGGCGTTCCAGATGCTCTTCGTCTGCTGCCGCTGCTGAGGACGCTGGACCTGGGCGAAAACCAGATCGTGGCTGTAGACAACCAATCTCTTCCGGCTCTTGAGCACCTCTACGCACTGAGACTGGCAGGCAACGGTCTGACAACGCTGGAGGCGAGTACGTTCGACTCGGTGCCGACGTTGCAAGTCCTGAACCTTGCACACAACGCCCTGTCCCAGTTAGACCCCGCAACGTTCGAGGCCTTGAAAGAGTTGCGAATGCTCAGGCTCGACAACAATCAGCTGGCCGACATCAACGGGCTGTTGACTGCACAGAGCGAGCTTCGCTGGCTCAACATGTCGGCCAACCGCCTACAGTGGTTCGACTACGCCTTCGTGCCTCGCAGCGTCCAGTGGCTCGACCTCCACGAGAACCTCCTGGAGGAGTTGTCCAACTACTACAACCTGCAGGACGGCTTCAGCCTGCAGACGATCGACGCCAGCAGCAACCGCCTGAGGCGCCTTACGTCGCTCTCGCTCCCGTCCTGCGTGGAGTTCGTCTTCCTCAACAACAACGCCATCTCCGAGGTGGAGGGATCCCCGTTTGTGGACAAGACCAGACTCAAGAGAGTCGATCTGTCCGGAAATCAATTGTCGCAGTTGTCGCAGGCCTCGATCGCGTTGTCGGACGTCCGAGGTAGCGGCGGAAGCGGAGGCGGCGACAGCGGCGGCAACGCGATAACGAGCGACGACCGAGGTGAGTTTCAACTACTGCGCGTGCCAGATTTAAAAATTTCTGCTTAAAAAAAAAAAGAGGGGAATGTTCGTATCAACCCCTAGGTTCTGTAGCAACAACGACTGCACCGTATGAGTCACAAAGACCCCATCCAGGGCACTGAAGTCCCCTTCTTCTTCACCCCCACTGTATCCCGGTTGACGTCCGTATGCAGCCCCCAGTGCGATAAAGCTCCCACCTTCGTCACATAAAGCAAAGGAACATTATTTTTTTTTATTTCAGTCCCCCCCTGTTTCTCCATGGAGGGGTGATCGTAATCTCTGCTTTTGCGGTCGCCCCTGTTGCTCGGCGGAACATTAGTACGCAAGCACTAAACTCGGCCAGAATTAATTGATGGCGTTCGTCCGGAATGCCTCCTCCTTGGCCGGCCGCTATTTCACTGTTTTGACACGCAGATTCGTTCTTACTGCTCTTCACGCCCATTTCACGGTTGCTGCTGCCCAAAACGACTTGGAGATTTTGAGCGATCTCAGCAGAGAGATGCCAGTCATTGTTCCTGTCAATCCCAATATGCTCGCTCTTCCAACCAGAGACTCTTCTGTGTTGTCACTGCAAATGGTGCCAGAGCACGAACGAACCCAAAAAATGGTTTCCCCCCCCAAAAAAAAATGAAAAAAAGAAAAAGTTGGCAAAACCCGTTTTCCGGCGATTTTTCTCCGAGATATTTGGTGGCGCAGTTAAGTGTGCTGTAATATCTCTGGGCGCACTTTACGATAATGTCCAGCAGAGGAAATGTCAACGCCCGTTTATTTCTCCTCTCACCCTTAATCCGCAATGATGATGCACAAAAATGGGCTTGCGTAGTGCGGCAAAGGCTCTTTGGGTACCTGGAGCTCAGCTTTTTATCAGCTCTTTGTCGCACAAAGCTTTGAAGTTCTAAAGGCAGGCATCCTGCACGCTATTCAACAAGGTGCGAGAGCTAAAGCCTCCCATGCTGTACTTTCAATGAGAGGCTCCGGGGGGATCTAAAATCTGCCATAAGCCAATCTTTATGACATTCGATGCTCAGTTCTTGAGGAACTCCTCTCTTCTTTGCAGATTCGTCGTCGTCCGCCACTCCGGAGTTCTTGCTGGCCAGGAATCCGTTCCAGTGCAACTGCGACATGGAGTGGCTGCAGAGGATCAATCAGATGTCGCTGGGACACCAGAAGTACCCACGCGTCTTCGACCTGGACCAGGTGCAGTGCAGCCTCATCAACAGGGGCAACAGCTCCCTGCCGGTTGTGCAGTTTGTGGAGCGCGTGAGACCCGAAGAGTTTTTGTGTCAGTACAAGGCTCATTGCTTTGCCCTGTGCAAGTGCTGTGAATTCTTTGCCTGTGACTGCCGCATGCAGTGTCCCAAGGGCTGCTCCTGCTTCCACGACTCCACCTGGAGTGCCAACATCATCCAGTGCTCGGCCAGAGGCCACGAGCGCATCCCTGCCCTCATACCCATGGATGCCACCACCATCTACCTGGACGGCAACAGCTTCACGGGCGTTCTCGAAAGCCAGGCGTTCATTGGCCGCAAGAGAGTGCGCGAGCTCTTCCTGAACAGCAGCAAGATTGAAGCCGTCAGCAACCAGACCTTCAATGGACTGACGGAGCTGGAAGTGCTCCACCTGGAAGGAAATTTCATCCGTCGTCTGGAGGGATATGAGATGACCAACCTCACTTCTCTCAGAGAACTCTACCTCCAAAACAATCACCTGGTACACATCGGAGAGTTGTCCTTTGTCCACCTGGTGTCACTGCGTGTGCTCCACCTGGAAAACAATCACCTAGCTTCCTTCAGTGCGTACAAGCTACAGACTCTGCCAGAGCTCACCCAAGTCTTCTTGTCAGGCAATCCCTGGAGCTGCCAGTGCGAATTTGTGCAGAAGCTCAAGCCTCTGTCTTCTGTGATCGCAGATCTTCCCAAAGTTCAGTGCCTCACGTCTTCGGACACTTCAGTTGCTCTCCTTGCAGACAATGCAACTTGCTCAGAGACCTTGGCGGTCACCCTGCAAGAAAGCCGCGGACTTTTGGCAGATGCTCTGCCCTTGGCTGCAGGATTGTCTGCCGTCGTCTTGGTCGTGGCCTGCGCTTGCCTCGTCGTCTTCGTCTTCCGCACTCCCGTCAGAGTCTGGCTTCACTCGCGCTATGGAGTCCGAGTCCTGGACGGGAGGAGGCGCAACGACGACAAGCCCTACGACGCCCTCATGTGCTACGCGGCGGCGGACGAGGCGTTCGTGCAGCAGGTGTTGGCGCCTCAGCTTGAGCAGCAGAGAAAGCTCTTCTTGCAGAGGAGGGACTTGGGCAATTCTCCGCCAGAAGCTCTCTGCGGAGCATGCAGATTAAGCGCTCAGCTGGTGCTGGTGGCGTCGAGGTCGTTCCTCACCAGTGAGTGGCCCAGAGTGAAGTTTGCCCTCCACGAGGCTTCAGTGAAGAAGAAGAAGAAGTCGCTAGTGCTGCTCCTGGAGGAGCTCACGTCCTTGGACCTGGCGGTGGCGCCAGAGTTCAACCTGCTGCTGAAGGCATCGACGGTGCTGAGGTGGAACGAGGCCGGATTCTGGAACAAGCTACGGTTCTACCTGCCCGAAGGCAGTCGGGAATTGGAAGATTCCCCCAAGTACAACGAGTGGCAGTACGACAGCTCGGCCTCGACGAGGTCCACCATCATGGGCGGCTCGCCGCGGACGCTGGCGGACGTCTCAGCGGCTGTGGGCGCACCAGTCGCCAACAGCCACATCCTGAACAACCCCCTGGAGTCGTGGGAAGACTACAGCAGCGGCTACGAGCACACCTATCAGACGATTCCCGGCAGTGCCGACATTGGAGGGGTTGTGGACGTGATGCTGCCCAACGGCCGCCTCGTGCCGGCCACGCTGGTGCGGAACCACCAGGGCAAGCTGGTGCCGCTCGTCCAGTTCGAGTCTGTGATAGCCTCCACGTCGCCATCACCGCTGGCGGAGGAGCAGCAACCTCTGCAACAGCACCATCACCACCAACAGCAACAACAACAACCCCACTCAGCAGTCACCTTCCCCAAGACAGTGGTTTACAGACCCAACAACAACAACGACCACGGAAAAGGACACTTAGTGTGATCGCCATTGTTAACAGGGCTGTTGCCAAGGTTGCTGTGACAGTGGAGAGCCTTTATTCAATGGACCAGCAACATCACAGTGATACAAGGACAGATAGATAGATAGATGGATAGGTAGAAAGATACCTACCTACCTACAGTTTCCCTTTCTTTCTTGCCTCGGCAGCGACTGTGTGTGAGTCCCCAAAGAACACGTTCGTTGCCCCCTTCCTCTCTTCTGAGCGTTTAAGGCGCGCTTACACTGGCACCCTTTTTTGCTCCTGACCCACAGCTGCCTCCCATGAGGCACAAAGAAGCGCGCCTTTGCTTGTACTCCTCTATCGTGTGAAGTGGTGTTAGTTGGTCCACTACGGAGACTCTCTGAGCTTCCGCATCAACCCCAGCAACAGCCCGACCTTGTTCATGCTGCACGAACACAAAGAGTTCTCTCTCAACGGCTGTGCCCATCTCTTCTATGCAAACTGATCGAGTAGATTTTTTTTTTTTGCAAACTGTGCTGAAGTCATGGTGTGGCAAATTTGCATTGCAATGTTTTGCCATTTGATTCATTCTCCGCTGATAAAATGTCAAACCACGCGCGTTCTCGCTAGTCCTCGTCAGATTTGAAGGCAGCAATTGCCAGTTCTCTCCCTCCGCCAACCGCTGTAGCGCGATCTGCGTCCGATTTATTATTATTGTTAACACACTTTCCTTCAGTGAGCTCGAATTGTACTAAAACGACCGAAGGCGGCGAGTAAAAATATACAAAGCTTCACTTCCCAACAAGGTTTGCCTCTTCTGAGGATGTTGCATTAGACTCGGTTTCAAATATCCTCTAGAATTTTGGTTGCTGAGAAACAAAGAGGGAAAAAGTCTCTCAACGGTTCGATCGTTGCTGCTGGGGCTTCAAAAAGAGGGCTGTTGCGCACTTGTGCAACTTTTCCCTGCTGCGCTGTTGGCAGGGTTGCCACGCCGTCCTCCTCCCGGTCGTGGCCACCCTGGGAGGTGCACATCGTCCACGCACAGCAGACACAAAGTTATTCTTATCTGTGCCCACCGAGGAAAGAGGCTTCCAAATGGAAGGTCCTGCATATGAAAGTACAATTGCTCCACTGCCCTGGAGAAGCAGCAAAGGATTCAAGGTTGTTGGCAGGGATGAGGATCATCTCATGCAAATCGCTGCGGCAAAAATGTTACGGACCAAGAAAATGTGATTGAGTCGCCAGGAAAGGAGGAGAAAATCCTTGAGATCTGACGCGACAGGCGGGGATTTCGCCGATATGGACTGAACTGAGCATTTGAGCAATGGATCGGGAGGAAGCGAGAGGAAAAATGGGCGGCCGAGATGTTTTTTTTGGGCGCTCCACAGTTGGGTTCCGCAGAGCGAGCGAGCGAGCGAGTAAGCGAGGATCTCTGGCCAGGATCAGGATAACGTTTGCTTCTGCTCAAGGTAGCGGCCAAATTCTTCTTCGCTTTCACCTCTCGGCATCGACCCCACGTAGATGACGACATTCATGTTGTCGTCGCTCAGGTCTTGGACTGCTTGGGCGCTCCTGGCAGGGACGACTCAGCGGAGACCAAGCCATTCTGGCCCAAAATGCCTCCGGACGGTGCAGAAAACTCAATGAGGAATTTTTATGCAGGAAGAGGTGGCGAAAAAAAGTGCAACATTTTGATTTGGCGATAAAATTTCAAAAAATGCTAATTTCTTCACCAGAACTTCTCGTGGTCGATTTTCGCACCTGTGCTAAAATGCAGACTCTCCCCAAACCACCCATAAAGTGCTTTACTTCATTCCTCTGCTGGACAACGACGTTCATTAGACACCGATTAATAGCCGTCATCATAATTAGACTGCTTCGGTCTGCACAGCAGCCGCTTCAGTCCCTTGAGCCCAGTGCCCGAATCAGAGGTGGTCAAGAAGGCGACGATGTTCCTGTCCTCCACGCAGTAGGCCAAGTTGTTCCCGGTGAAGTGGCACATCTCCCTGCTCCTGTCAAGTGTGGTAACAGAGCCGAGTGTGTGCGGAGTGCACCAGACCTGGAGTTGTCCACATTTCCTCCAATGAAGGAAAGGCAAACACAAAATATGACACATGGAGAGCAAAGAAAAACACGCCAGCACCTTGGAATATCTCCCTCCTGCAAGCCAATCTGTCTTCACTGTCGGGGTCTCCGGAGTCACCGTGGAGGCGCTTTAATGAAGTGTCCGCCGTATTAGGCAAAATGCAATAGATATTGTTGTCCGACTACTAAAACTTTTGTGTTGGAGAAACACGCCCTTTTCTTTGTGCCCCGGAGATAAAATATGGGCGGCCAGAAAGTGGACATTTACTCTGTGCCCCATTGTGTACTTGGCACTGTGGGCAGCCAAAAAGGCAGCTCCAGTGGCGGAGAAAACAGCTTTGAGCCTCACACGATCACCCTTTTGGGGAGAGAGACTCAATATGCAGGTTTTGAGATCCAATCGTGTCCCGGCCCTTTAAAGGTGTTGGTCGGTTTATGCACGCTTTTTGCTTCTCCACACGGAGAAGACTCCGGAGAGCAAAACGGAGGCAAAAGTTGGCACCAAAGAATTGAAACTTTCCACGGAAAGTAGCCGATGCGGGCTAAGACGCGGTTTCCGGCGGGGAAAGTTCATAATTCCGCCCGGAGAAGGCGGAATGATAATAATAACAGCAAAGCTCTCAAGGACCTTTCGTACACCTTCTCCTTCACTGCTACTTAATTACGTGTGCATTAGCAGCCACTGAGAAGAAAGAGCTTTTATGAGGCTGGCACGCGGGCGCGCACGCGGGCGGGCGCACGCACACGCACGCACGCACATTAATGCACGCGCGTTCCTGGACACTGAATACTGGCATGATGCTGAGGCCGCGGTTAGGCCTACCATGCTGGGGCCTGGGATTATTGGCATGTTCAAGCCCGGCTTGGGCCACAAATATGGTTGATTAAGCTCTGTTACGGCTTCAGCACCTCCTCTGTCTGCGCCGAGACGCGCCTTGACGCATTAAGTAGGGACTTGGCACGGCGTCGGGCTCGGCGGGCTCGGCGGGCTCGGCGGGCTCGGCGGCCTCGCAGGGCTGCTCGGCGGACGTGGCCGAGACGCTCGAGATGTCGATCCATCTTTCCCGGAAACAAACAGGAGCTTTTTCTCATTTTCTAAGCAAGACGCAGCGAGAGTTTCGACGCAATCGATATCTGTCCGACCGAGAACGAACCCGCCCAGAGGCTCCTCTTTCGCCCTCCCCTCGTACGTGTACTTGGTGTACACCGGAGACGCCGCCGTGTGAGGCGCCAAGGACGAGGCACGAGGAGTCGTCAGCGTGCCAGGAGGGTTTTTTGGGCCTCACACGGTAAAACAGTGAATTAACAAACAAATTAGAGCTGCTCTGGGGGAGGGGGGAGAAGGCGTGATTGCCTCATTGGCCTCGCCCCAGATATGAACTTCTTTGTCTTCTCTGTCTCACATTCGCGGACTGGGTGGAGGAGGAGAACGCGGTCTTCCCCTTCAGCGTCGTCGCCGCCGCCGCCGCCGCCGCCGTCGTCGTCGAGGCTGGCCTTGATGAGGGACTTGGCAGAGGAATTTGTGGCACCAGGAAGAAGGATGAGTCAGAGCCTTAGGGGCCCAAGGAGGAGAAGGAGGAGGAGGAGGAGGAGGAGGAGGGGGGGATGCATACTGCATATTTGATGTAATACTTCTGTCACACACAGAGAATCTCTGAAGCGTTGAGAGGCAGAAGATAAGTAGGTTTGAGGCCCATTTTTCTGTGTGTGTGTGTGTCTAAACCCGTTGTTGTCAACGTAACATTTGCTCAAAAAACTGGATCTCGGCACTCATAATCATGAAATGAACTCAAACAGGTCCACCATACATAGGATGCAGTAAGTGACTCTTGCCATATTTCTGCCCTGGTGTCGTCGAAATTACAAAATGTGGGAAATGGTGGTCGAGTCCGCTGCCTGCGGGGAGTTGTTTTGCTGCTCGATTCTGGCATTCCGAATATCAAAGCTCTGCAGGGTTTTGACATAAAACTATTCGCTCATTATGCCAGGCATCAATCGGTCCGGGGGGGGGGGGGGTTCGACCCGGGGTGGGGTGGATTGGAAACTGAAAGAAATAAATTTTCTCCTGCGTGACAAAAGATATGGGAAAGCGAATCCGTTCACACGGGCGTCTTCGAGACGTCCATGGTCACTTTGTATGCAAAGGACTGAAAACAAATAACACCAGTCCAAAATTCAGGGCTTGGCCTGAGTGAGCAGCAAAGAAAAATGTCTCTGTCCACCTCCTTCCTGTCGGCCTCGTTCCACTCGGTGTCGGCCGACGTCTGGCGCGTCTCACGCTGCCGGTCGGCGTTGCCGTTGCCGCACACGTGTTCTGTCACGCACACGAGGGCGGAACGTTATAATTTGGATTAAAGCTGTTCTCTTCTTCGCCGTCCGGGTAAGTCACAATTTGTGAGGCTTTTGTATGAATTCTTTTCTCCACGGTCGTCGGCTTCTCGTGAGAAACATCAACAGCAGACGATTTGGCGGAAAAACATCTTCACACACCACCCACAGGGGAAAAAAAATTCCGAACTGAACCACAACAACACAGCTTCGCAGATTTTTTAAAAGCTAGAAGAAAAAAAAACCCCTGACGTTGCGCACCTTGACCCAAGAGGCCATGGACCTCTCAAAGCACTCAACGGTGGTTTCACCCATGTTGTTGCTTATTCGCCTAATGGCACAATCCTGTTTCTCCAAGTTCAATGTCTTTTCTAAGCCGTTTAAACCTTCTCCCTCTGTCGGGGCGAGCACGTCCGGCGCCTTCGCGCGCTTTGGGCGCTTTGGCTTTTTCTGCTGGGCCTGAGCGACGTTCCAGAGGATGTTCCGATCTCCGGGTGCAGACACACACACACACAGGCCGGGTGGGCGGCGCAGCCGGGTGCGCCTTTGTGTCGACGCCGCGCGCCTTCGGGTTCCACCCATCTGGTCACGGAGACAGAGAGGGGAGACGAGAGGGAGAGAGAGAGACGACATTCCTGAGAGAGCCGCGCTCATACGCCGGCGGCCGCGGCGGCGACGGCGACGGCGGCTTCTTTTCAAGTGCTGGCCACAAACAAGAATCTTCCTCTTTTGGATCGGTGCAAGCAAAGCTGAGCAGAGCTGAGCAGAGCAGAGCAGAGCTGAGCTTAAGCACAGGTTTGCTAAAATAAGGAAAAGAATCAGCTAACGGCACAGAAATTGTAAGTTCTTGTGTCCGCATGATTAGAGATGCCTGTTTTTCTCTCCTTCTTGTGCGGAGAGATATGAGCCATGAGAGATCGGAGCCCTTGATAAGAGGCTTCTCAGCAAGAGATCTTCTTCCACTGAACATAAACTCTCCTCTTTGTTGCTTAAGTTCTTCTCCTTGTTATTGATCGTCCCCTGTGATGAATATCCAAGGGGTCATGCGTGCGTGCGTGCGTGCGTGCGCGCGCGCGTGCGCGAGCAGACTTCTGTGTGTCAGCATAATTTTGAAGCCTTTCTTCTGCTGCAAAAGTTTGGTCAGGCAGGAAAAAGGGTGAAAAAATGGCCTTTCCAGCCATGATGACGCGGAGCTGGACGGAGTTTTGGTCCTCGGGGTGCTGAATTTCAAGTCGGTTTCCGGGCAATTTTCCGCCCGGGGAGAAGGAGAAGAGGGGCGTGGATTGAATTATCGACTGCACGCGCGTCTGCATTATAACCCTTTATAAAGTGGAATGAATGAATGCCAGATGTGAAAGTCATGGCCGTTATAGGGACCAAATAGCAGCATCGGCGTTTACCCCGCCCAGTCGTGAACTATGGTTTGTATGTGCGACTCCACCAGACATTTGCAGACGCTCTCCTTTGGTGATGACTCCGCCAGACACTTGAGACGAGTGCAACGAGCACAGGTTCCAAAGGCCTGCCAGTCGAAGGCCTTGCGTGGCGGGCCCACCTCACTGATGTGAGAACACAAGTAGATCTTGCCCGAGTCGAGCTCGCTCAGCAGAGCAGCGACGACGTCAACTGTGCGGGCGCGGAACCACATCAACCTGGCCTCAAACTTTGGGGAAGGAAGCCGCGGCCTAAGTGGACGTGGTTAAGGTCTGTGAAGAGGGACAACATGAGTGATGTGGGCATGACGGAGGCGTCGCAACTTGACGTCCACCTTAATCGGCGGCCACTGCAAAACACGCACCAGAAGTGCACACTCACTTGAGAATTGCACACACCAGAACTGCACACACATACACACATCAAGAGGCCGCGCGTGCATTCGAAGAAAACAAGAATTGTTTTGCTTCGCTCCTGCCTGTATAATCCACCAACGGTGTTCTCGGTCGCTCGGCCCGGCCCAGGCCTGGCCTGGGCCCAGGCCTAGCCCACCAAGTCCAGGCCCACCACTTTGGTACGGGAACCCGTGAAAAGAAATACAGCAATGAAGCTAATTGTCCATGGTTTGCCGGAAAACGTGTCCCAGAATCGGCCGAGCGAAAATGCTGCTACTGCATTCCTGCTCCTTCTCCCTCATGCATGAAGAAGTCTGTTAAGATCTAATCACTTATTGGATTCGCCTCAATCGTCCTTTGTGTGGGAAGAGCAGCATTTCTTGTCCGTCACGTCCACTTTTCCCCCTTGGCAGCTCAGAGAGGATCGACCTACGCGAAAAATTCCAATTGCACACGCGGAGAGAGAGAGCAGAAGCGGTTTCGATTAAATTCGGGTCAGTCGTGAACTTGCTGCTGCTGTCATTGTGCAGCTTGAGGCAGAAAGAAGGCCCAGCGCGCAGGAGAAGAGGCCCACACTGGGCCTGCCCAGCCGGGGGGGGTTCTTGGGGCTCACGCTGTAAAACATTGTGCTTTATTGAGGAGGAGGAGGAGAGACACGTAAGGGTCCTGTCGTGGCTGGAAAATGAAGGAAGGGTTATTTATGTCCTGTCTCAGCCCAGGGAGGAACGGGCCCAGGGAGAAAATTTTAGCTCGTTCTCCTCGCTTCAACGCAAGCTTCAGCAGCTTCAGCTTGAGTGCGGAGCTTGGGCTCGACTGCCGAGCTTCAGCGCCACTGCTGAGCTTCAGCGCGACTCCGGGCTTGAGGTTATGCTGGTGCTTACGAATGATGCGGAGAAAAAGCTGGAAACAATGAGATTAATACCCGTCCGCGACTCCGCCGTCCACGTCCATGCTCGTCGTGTCTGTCGCAACGCAGCATTTCTTCATGTGATCGAGAGGGAGAGCGAGAAAAACCTTTTCTCGCTCAGTGCAATGACTTGACCCTGACTCAGGCAGTGAGCGCAGAAAAAAAGAGGGCATTTCGGTTCCCCCGCGCCCTCCTGAGGTCGACGAGTGCTCGACGTTGTTGTTGTTCTTCTTGTTCTGGCGGAAGGCGAGAAGAAGTTGGGAGACGTCAAGGGGGACTCACGCGAGAAGCTGTTGGTGCACAGACAACCCTTTCCCGTCCTCGGAGGCCGCGAGGTCGTCAATTAGGGAAGATGGCGACTTTGGCAGCAGATAACAGCGGTTGCAACAACATCCCTAAAGAAGCAGTCTGAGGCTCCCCAAGGCTCCGGCTGCGCCTGCGTGCAGCCGGTGCCCCTGTTCACCATGTTCAGGGTGCGGCCCTGCCCATTTTTGGCCCCTCTACCGTCAGTGTGAAGCTGGAGGTGTCCAGCACGGCGAACTTTCCCGCGTGCCCCAGCTACTGCAACTCCCTCCTTGTCGCCCGCCGGGCTCCCGACGCCTCTGGCGTTGCAGACCTTGCCGACGGACCCCCGCTCCGACTCGAATGCGGTCTGGGCCGCCATCTCGGCGTCCTCCAGCCACATGTGGAGCGAGCCGCAGACCTTCGAGGCCACGTCCATGCTTGCGTTCAGCGCCACATACGCACACCTCTTTGCTTATTCTGTACGCGCACGACAGAGTGCTTTAAACACGCTTTGTTTGAGTTATGGCTCTGGCTTCAGGGTGTACAAGGAGGCGGCTGCGGCGGCTGCGGCGGCGGCTGCTGCTGCTGCGGCGGCTGCGGCGGCTGCGGCGGCTGCGGCGGCTGCGGCGGCTGCGGCGGCTGCGGCGGCAGCAGCAGACTTCACACACACGCGCTCGCTCTTGAAACTTCTCCTCATTCGTGAGTGGAATCGGAAACCGAGTGGGTCCGGAGCTTCGTGGGCCTCCACAAGTCTCGACAATGACATGAGGGAGAAGAAAATCGGGCAAAGATGCTTGGTCATCCAGCGCTTGTTTGTAGTGGAGTCCAAATAAAAAAAAACCACTGCCTCTTGACCTCCTGGATTTGGAAATGCGCTCTTGGTCTTCCTCTGATGTCATCGCGGAGAGAAAGATGATGGCCATCGGATGGCTCCATTTTTCTTACTTTCTCCCCTCCTCCTGACATGTGAGGTCAGGATTTTTGCCTCTGACCGGAGGCCCCCAAATCCAGATGTCAGGGGGAAGCCGTGAAAAGAGATTTCAATTTCAGGTTGTGTGAGCAGAGATTGATAGGCTGACACGCTCGCACGCACTCACGTGGCGGGCCGCCGGTGCGGTGCAGCGGGACCTGCGTGCACCAGGAGAACTCGGTGACGAAGGACAACGACGTCCCCATGGCGCACGACCACGCAATCACGTGCGCGAGTACGTACGAGGAATGCAGGGAGGGCGTCCGGCGACTTCTGAGACCTCGGTCAAGGGTGAGTCGATGGGAATGTGTTGGAGGTGGGACAACGAGCTTGTCAAGGGAGGGACGGACACATCAGTGGTCTACGTGCTGAGGAAAACTAACGAGTGTCATCTCAGGGTTGGTTTGCCTCTAAAAAACCTCCTGCTGGAAGGAGGAGAAGAAGAAAAAGATGAGTGAAGAGACCTCGACTCAGACACAGTGGACGAAACTGACGTGTCTTGAACAGGTAGTCCAGAAGTCAGCAGTTCTTGACACAACCCGGGCCGAGAGGAAGACCTCGGGAGGCTCTCTAATATATATTCCGCGAGGGCCGTCTGTCTGTCTGTTTGTCTGTCTTTACTTCTGTACAGCTTCTGCGCGAGGTGTGCATAAAGGGCTGATTGGTGATGCGCGCATAGAGGTGAGAGACATTGACAGACACACACATGCAGTGCTCACCCTTCCACAGGCACGACGTCACCTCGTGCGCTGTGCTGAAGCGAGTTGAGGTGGAATTTTGATGTGAAACATATAGATGTGAGACTTATGCACTATGGTGAGTACAGAGGTTCAATACCTAGTCGACCCATTTTGGCACTGTAGTGCTCAAAAGGAGACCACCTGGAGATGGTGGCATTGAGGGGGTACAAGTTGATGAAATTGCCTGAAATTTTCATGGGTGAGTCCTGCCTGCCCCCAGACCCCGCATTTCCAGGTGGATTCACTCCCCGGGCCCTCCAGCGATTTGTGCAAGCACACAAAACCTCCGTGTTTGGGTCTAGAGATGTTGCTAAGTTCTCTAAGTTACAAAGAGAGAGCGACAGGATCACACTTCAACATAATTTACTTTGGATGAAAATGCATGCTTAAGACAGCGCCGGTAAGCAACTTCTGGTCAGTATATCAGAACAGTGCAGTAGACGAACTGCCCAATGCCACCATTTTCACTTACCCAGGCTGTATAGCACTGGCAGATAGAGAGAAAAATGGCCTGGGTAGTTGAGATTACGGCAGAAATACATGTATAGTACTGGCAGGTAGTGAGAAGAGTGCCCAGGGCAGTCAAAACAAGGCAGATTTGGCAGGCAGAAATTTCTTAATATATTTTCATCTCTCTACTGTATAGTTCGCTCCTTCCAAAGATGCTGTGACTTGTGGACATATAGTCACAAGGAATATTTCAAATTATGATGCTGGAATAGGGGGTGCCGAATTATGAATAGGTGCTGAACAGGTCAGTCGATGTGACTAGGCAGCAATGGGGGAGGCAGCACAGAGCCCCCTGGCGTTTTTGTGTGTGCCCCCTCCTGCCCCCCAAAATTGCAATGTTCAAACGAAAAAAATCAGCCATTGTCTTCTCTCTTTTCAAGGGAACTTCACGTCTGAGAAGACCTGGATGTAAGTATTTCTATTTACTTTGAGAGAGAGAGAGTAGCTTTACTCATAGTGCAGTATTTTTTCATTTCCACGAGCATCTTTTGGGCCCATGTCTGTGCAACGGATGCTTTGTAGCAGAGTTGCAATCATCTGGTGCCATCTTTTGCAACTGGGTAGCCATCAAGATCATCTCCTCTGGTGTTGAGTGATGCGATGAGATGATCTGTGCATATAGGCACATGGAGAACGGTCGCTTTTGGAAGAAGAAGCCCAAATGATCCTCAGGCCTCACCCCAATCTTCCTGGCAAGGATGCCAGTGATGTAGATATCCTCAAGGTGGAAAATGGGTGTGTCCAATGCTGCCTTTAGCAATGGCTCTGCTGTGTGGCGGGAGAGTGCATACCCTGTCCCTGAGAGATAGTTTGGGTAGAAAGTCCCATTGAACATGTGCTGCGGTGCAAACCACTTGTTGTATGGGTCCCTGATGGGTCGCGCTCGACAGAACAGGTTGCCCAGCAGTAACGCCTTTTTGTCCTTGTTGCTTGTGCGGTAGGAGAGCAGTTCCAATTTCAATGTGGACAAGTTTATGTAGACATCATCATCAGTCTTCAGCACATATGGCTCTGGCTCTTTCCTGCTATGTCTTAAGAACCACTTGAGCAGCAGAAGTGTCTTGACCGTGAGATTGGTGTAGTTGTCCAAGAAGTCCTCCTGCACAATGTCACCATACTTGTCTGCCTCATCATTGATGTCTGCCTGGGCAGATGTGCTCTCTGGCCTCCCCATGAGGAACACAACTCGTGTGTCCTTGGGCACCAGCTCGGGGCTGCCCCAGCTTTGCCTGATCGCATTGCGCTCATAGACATTGGTCACAGCAGAGCACACAATTGCAAACAACATGATCCTTTGTGTTTCATTGTCTGTGGCAGGAGAGATGAGTGTGGTGCTGCGAGAGGATTGAATGAGGGTGGACACATTGCGAGTCAGACTCTGCGGCCATACTGAGGCCATGGCTGGAAAGATGTGTGTCTTGTCCATCATGCCAGGGCAAAGATCGTTTTTGTTCCTATATTTCTTTAGAACGCAACTCACATTTTCTGTCGTGTATATCGCGTATATATGGTCGATACCATGATGAAATTGCCAGCACGACCACGGAGATAATGCAGAGAAGTAGAACACAGCAGTAAAAGTGCCAACTCCTCCAGTGGTGGCCGAACATGGTCTGAAACTTTAGTGATGGCATTAGGAGTAAGGTGATTGCTGCAGTTGCAAACCTTTTTCACCTATAAATAAAAAAAAGGGTTACTCAAAGAAAAGCAAAGTAACAAAAAAGGTTGTGCTCTTGCTTGAAACTATGCAAACCTATTGAGGTCTAGAAAGCTACAATGATCGTGTGAAGACTCCTCAATCCTAGGGAAAGCCATCAACATAGCAAATAGACAGGAAACATCTCTCTCTCTCTCCTGCTATCAACTGCGACAAATCTGAGGAGGTGAGAGATCGAGAGGCTTCTTCCATGCAGAATGAAGACAGAACTCGCCAGAAGGTCCAGCAACCGGACGTGAAGCATTTCTCGCATCAGCTACAGTGTGAGTGTTAAAAAAAGAGACGCTTCTTTTACGTTAGGGCAGCAGGATGAGAAGTATTGAGTCCTGACTGATGACGATCTTCATTTACAGGGTGTCCAACTGTGGCTTCAACAACGTGATCCAAATCTGCAGAGGAGGACGGATTTCTTCTCTTTCAGCCAATTAAATTATTCATTGAGCACCTCAATTATTGATGTCATCGAGACACAGAGAGAGCAGCTTTGCTCTTTCACCTGCTAAATTTAAAAAGCTTCACCCTTTCAAGGCATCTCTTACTTCTTTGCCATTTCACGCCAGCTGTCAGACACCTGACGAGCTCAGAGACAGGACTGATGGCGTCTTTTCTTGAGAATCAGCGTGCTGAATGATGGATCTGGCAAGAACAGCTGGAAGGATTGCAGAGTCGTCGTTGCCCCGCGTCATGACCTCTCAGGTCAGTCCACGTGTCACGACTGTCAGGACACCTCGGAGACGCAGCTCCAGGTCCTCCATCCACATTCACGGCCGCCAGGACCCATTTTCAGGCTCAAATTCACGTTTATGGGTGCTTTGGACATAGGCAAGCGTCAATAACAAGGGTGACTTTAGGGGTCATGACCGAATATTGACTCATATTCGGATCTGGCTGCTTTATATTTTTTTTCACAAGTCGGCTTTATGAAAAAGTGCAGTGAAACCTCGATGTAGTGAACTTTTCTCTGACGACCGATTTTTTTTATCTAAATAATGACCTTCAATCAACCGCCGTCGATAGACTGAACTCTTTCTGGGCAACGGACAAGTTCACTATAACGAGGTTCTACTGTATTTTCTTCTTCCTCCCCCCCCCCCCCCCAAATGCGTGAATAAGGAAAAAAGCGTGAAGCAACGATGCTGAATGTGTGAAAAAGTTACCTAAATCATTGCTGTGTTGTGCACTGTAATAAATGATAAGAATTGCTCTGGGTATCCTGGTAGACGCACACTATTAATCGCAATAATTAAGTAAGTCATTAGCGCTCATTCGTTACTGGGCCTGGGTATTTTAGTTGAAAATCTTGAACAGTCTCCACCTGTGTGTGGGCAGGTGGGCCAAACTTTGGTTGTAAAACTGCGTTAAGAATTCAAAAAAAAATCAAGCAAATTTTGAGTCATTAAAGTAAGAAAGCGAGTAAAAAGCTGAAACTTTCTCTCAGATTTCCCACCTAAAATCCCGATGCCCACTAAGTTATTAGTGACACAGCGGTATGAGAGAGACACCCTGTATCCATGTCTTTCGTGCCTCGCATGAGCACAGGTTAACTTTCTTGTTGGACAGAGTGACAAAAGAAGTGAGTGCACATTCGTGACTCTAGGGGGGGGGAGGCATAGGAGGAGGCCTTCCAATGGGGGCCCCCAAGCAGATGCCTCTTATATTCTCTCTCTTTTTTTGTGTGTGTGAAGGCGTCGCACACAAATTCTTGGCAGCTTCGAAGAGATGACACGAGAATATTGACGTGGGAAGAGGAGGAGGAAGACGACACCAAATTTGATCTCACAGAAAATATTTTTTGTTTGACACGAGGAGTCATTGACGCCGACAGACGGCTTAAGCCTCACGTGGGCGTGGGCAGGGGGGAGGGGGCGTGGAGTGGAGGGAGGGGGCGTGGAGAGGCCGCTCCGGACGAGCTCACACGCCTTTTTTCGGTCGAGGAAGGCAAAAAAAGGAGCAAATTAGCATCTCAAAAGCCCCGGAGAAAATTTCTCACCGCGCGTGCGTAGAAAATTCCCCTGCACAAACACGGTCAATTTCTCTTTCTTCATGCACGGAAGAAAAATTTTTTTTTCAATCTCGAGCCAAAAAGTCATCTCTGGAGGAGGGCAGAAAAAGCAATTTTCTGAGGGCAGCAGCAAAAGCAGCAGCTGCAAAAAGGTAACTTCTTTTGTGACGGCTGCCTTAAAAAAAGTGTCTCTCTCCAGGAGGATTAACTGAGACCCAATTTGCGGTAAATTCCGAGGCTTTTGTGTCGTGGTTCTTCTCCCTCTCCTGCGTGAGCGTGGACAAATTCTGGGGGAAAAGATAAAAATACAGCAAAGCTTCGATGCACTCGAGATGGACGTCCTGAAGACGCCTGAGTGACCGACAAGGGAATCCGTCACAGCCACTCCGCCACAATCCCGAACGTGATGGCGGAATTGCCATTCGAGGATGCGTCGGGAGTCGATCTTGTGACAGCGTCAGCCGCTTTCAGGGCATCGTCACAAGCTCGACCAGCCGGATCACGCCTGAAGTCCGGACAGCCCCGACTCCCGACGTTGTCTGCGGACAAAATCTCCCACTTGATGCTCATCACGCAGTGAATGTTAACGTGATATCTCGATAAAGCGTTTATTTTTCTTGCTTGACGCGCGCCAGGAAAAGAGATGCACAAAAGCCCGGGCTTTATCCATATCGTAAATAATATGTTAATGCCGCCCCCTCCCTCTCTTCGGCAAATAAAGCCCGCCCGTTAATTCTCGGCTCGCACATATGGGGCAGGGACTTCTTTTGGGGCGATAATCTTTTATTGCTCAAAAAAAAGGCAAAATGAGCCGGGATTTTCTTCTTTCTTCCGCCCCAAAAAAATGAGGAATGTCGCGTTAAAAAAGAAAGAAGAGCAAATTGGAGCTCAAAAGTCTGTACTTAGATTTAGAGCCAAATGCATCTCTCTTGTTTGACTTTCCCCCCCCCTCCTCACTTTAAAGGCGGCGAAAATTCCTTCAGCTTTCGCCCTCTCTCTCCACGTGCCCTGCAAACACGCATAAAAGTCATAAACAGGGGCATTACGGCTCACAAAATGGAGGAGATGGCGCTGTTTGGAGAGGCTTTGGGGCAGGATTACACGGAGGGGGAGAAGTACCTGTCTGGCGGCCTCCAGCAGCCTCCAGCAGCCTCTGGCAGCCTCGAGAAGTCGCGGGGAAAGAAATCCAGTTTTCTCGAGAGCAACAACGTTCGCGGGGTTCATTTTGGGGGGGGGGAAGAAAAAAACTTGTATTTATCCCGATTTATTAATGTTTGTGTGCAGTTATAAATCAGTCAAACATCCTTCTTTTGTTGTTGACCCAGTTCGATTGGGTGAGGACGGGCTTTATTAGCATTTACATTGGGCTGCGTGAAACTCAAGCAACGCTGGTATTAATTTATACATCGAGAGCTCGACAGAGGAGCATTTTTGGCAAACCCTGGCGTCAAAATTCTACCTGCTTTGCCGTTTTTTTCGCCAAATTCAGACAAGCTCGTTCCTTCTCAAATAGTGGCGTGAACTGTGCTAAATTCCGTTCAGTGCAGGAGGGGCAGGGAGAGAGGGAGGGAGGCTAATTTGGTTCAGCATGCAATTTCCCTTATTTCGTGAAAGGAGAAATCGTGCGGATGAATACTGAGCTGCGGACGCGCTTGCACTGGCGAAAAATCCTCGGTTTCTTCTTCCTCCACGTGCGCCGACTTCCGCCGGAAGCCGAGGCAGAGACGGCAAATCCGCAAGTGCAAACGGGGCCTTAAGAAGGGCGGGAGGAGGAGAAGGGTGTGAAAAATCTGCACGGAATGAAAAGGCAACAACAACAGAGGATATTGTCACAATTTGTGTGTTATCGCCGACACTTTTTTATCTTTCCAGCTCCCCTCCATATTTCATTACATGAAGTCGTGCACCGTCATGAAATGAAGTGTTGATCTGAAGCCCAAACCTTGATCCTCCTATTGTTTTAAGCCCCCCCCTGTAGATATATTTGAGCTGAGCCCCCCTAATCTCTGTTGGACCCCTTTCTAACGAACACCCAGGACAGCTGGGGGGGGGGGGGAAATGGGAAAGCCAGAAGAAAAGAAAATCCCCCCTCAATGATTTCTCTCTTTTTTTGCCAGGATTCTTCTCTATCTCGTGACGGCTGCTATTTCAATTACGCTGAGCAATAACTCTCCTTCAGTGGCTTCATTTAGGGCAGATTTGGTAGACTTAACGAATTTCCAAACAACATTTTCAGGAGAGGCTGTGAAAAAAAGAGAGTGAAGAAAGGGTTGAGTGAGAGCCTCATAAGTGGATGCTGCTGCTCCAAGTGGACACGGACTTGGCCAGTCTCTTAAGCGGCGCTCACTGTGCGCCAACAAGGGCGAGAACTAGCGAACCCGCGCCTGTTGCACGCACTCACGCGTGTGCGCGCGCGCGTGTCTGGAGAACTGGGGAAAAAATCCGGGGTTGGGGGGGGGGGGAAAGAAAGGGAGGCCTGAACAGAGAAATAAAGGAGTGCGAAGAAAAATGGGCGAGAGCCAAAAAGCGAGAAAACGAGCAGCGACCGACGAATGATTTGGCAAATGAGGCAAGTTGAGCAAGAGGAGATTGAGAGAGCAGAAGAAAGACGCATTCCCCAATTTATGCGCATGCTCATGATTAAAGAGAAAAGAGGCTATGACTTCATGGGATGAGGACGGCCAAATGCCACGTCCGCGACCTCGGCGAGGCCGACGGGGCCGACGAGGCTGACGGGGCCGACGGGGCCGACGGCCTCGGACACACAGACGGAGTCGTAATAACTCACAGAAGCTTATTTGCCAGGTGTCAAATGAGAAAACAGCTTTTTTTTACTCCCTGTTTGTATTTTTTGCTTTCTTCTTCCTTCTCCAGCTGATGAATAGAAAATGTGGCTGAGATTTTTCTTGGGCTTTTGACTCCTCTGGTCTTTTTTCCCCCGCGTGAAGAAAGAAAAAGTCTTGGAGGAGAAAACGAATTAGCCCGAATCTGTCATGGGCCCGAGAACAGAGAGAGACATGTTTATGCAGGCGGGACCGAAATAAGACACTTTTTTCCACTTCAAACAAGTAGGCACTTTTTTTCTGCCCCCGAACCCCGATTTGCTTCTCCGGGCTCGAGTTCACCGCGGACGAGTTCGCCCCTCCCGCGTCCACCTTTTTAGGCACCGAAGAACAGAGACGTCAGAAAAATGTGGAAGAATTAATGCTTGAGACAGAAGACATTTTTCTACTACACAGAATTCCCCGCAAATGGCGGATTAATCAGTTTTTTCTTCTTCCTCGTGATGTCTCCGAGGTGGCTCGACTGGCCCGAGGAGCAGCCTCCAAGTCTGTGATGACCTCAGCTGTGTCCGTCCTGGGTGACGACGACGACGACGACGTTCAGCAGTAACACACATCATGGCCCAGTCATTGGGTGCGTAGCCCGACCCGGAGCTTGGAGCCCGCTGGAAGAGGCTGGCTCGACTCGCAGCCCGGGCCCGCTCGACATTTCTGCCAGAGATGTTTGAGGCTTCGGCATACTCGATCATGTGTTTGTGGCTCCAACCGTTGAGAATTTTAACGACAAAAAAGGTGGAGCCATCATTTCTCTCTCTGTCTCTGTCTACTTTTGGCAAGAAAGAGAAAAAGTCCGATGAGAAATAGTCTACAGAATGGCGGAGACCTCGACAGAGCTGATTATTTCTTGCCCCACAAATGTTGTCAAACAATGCTGACTTGAGCAGGAAAAAAGGCTGTTATTTAGCTGTTATAAAGCTAAATAACAGCTTTAAAAGCAATAGAGCATCTCCTTGGAGGCAGCGCTGACGCAGTCAATGGGCTCTAAAGGAGCGCCACAACTTGTGCAACAGATCTTTATTTATTCGCTCCCTTTGAGGAGGTGCTTGCTCATTGCTCGTCTCCCTCTCCAGACCTCGGAGTTGGGTTGATCTAGGAGTGTCCAAAGAGTTCTCCAACGAAAATGCACTTAAAAATTAAAAAAAAATCCAAAAAAAGTCCAACGAGCTATAAAGTTCTGGCTCTAAACTGCACTCAAAGTTGGACAGCAATTCTTTGTCACCTGGGATTTGGAGCCTTGGACGCGTTCGTGGCCGTCCAGATGAGAATGTGGCCGCCAAGAAATGAGTTGTTAGGGATTTTCTCTCATTTAGTCGTCGTCCGTCCCCAACTCGGCGCCCTTGGACACGTCAATCTCCGGCCCCGGCTGCGTGTGTGGCCGGCTCAGGCTCACCCTTCATCGCTTCTTATAGAGATCAAGACGATTCAATCGGAGTCAGTGGAAAAACCAACTGTCAATCAGATCCACGCCCACGCGGGGGCACTCGACGAGTCCGGCGGGGATCCCGGCGGGCCCGGACTCGACCAGACGCCTCGGGATGCTGCGGCAGCCCAACCAGCGTTGGACAGGAACAACAACCAGATTCCTGGCTGCAAACGTGTAGTTCACATGCCTGCACATCCACGGAGCCCTCGAGAATGTTGGACTTGGGCTTACGTAACAACCAACGTTCTTGTTGCGCGCGGCGTCGCTGGAATGCAGCAACTTCGATCTGTCCATGCTGAGTTCGACTGGGACACGGCAAATAAGTCGCATGTGTCAGTCAATGCAACGGATTCTGCTGCACAAGCAGGATTTTTTGTCTATGTTCTTCTCCGTGGCAACCAAATTTCTCCTTATTTTTTGCGCGCAATTTTGACCCGAATGAGTTTTCCCCAAAGATGTCGTCCCCGAAGAAAAAGGGTTGAAAAATCTGGGTCAGTCAGTCAGTACCAGAAAAGAGGACGATCCCGCCGACCGCTCAAAGGCTGTCAATCATCCTCAGTCAAAAAGTCATCGCGTCCAGATATTTTAATTCCAGTAAGATACCTGCGCGTACCTGCACGCGCACCTGGGGGGGCTCGCCGACCCCACCGTGCACCTGACGCCGGCGCCGCCATGGCCGCCGCCTTGGCCGCCGCCTTGGCGGCCGCCGTGGCCGCCGCCGTGGCCGCCGCCGTGGCCGCCGCCGTGGCCGCCGCCGTCGCCCTCGCACACCACGTGCATCCCGGCGGAGGAGGAAGACTCGGCCTCATTTTTTACTCTCTCTTTTAACGGAGTCATCGTCAGAAATGTCAATCAGTGATAAGCAAAAAGTAATTGTTCCGTTGCAATCTGACGAGAAGGGCTGATCAGCTGTGCAGTTATGGGCACGATACCCAAAAAGTCAGCTCGACCCCCATTGTCATTGTGGAGGCTCAATGGACAGCATTTTTGGGGTTCAAAACTCAGAGGAGGATTCGTTTTAATCGCGTTAGAGTTGCTGACAGCAAAAGAAAAACCTTTTGCTTCTTCCCCTCAAACCGGCAATTTCTTAATCAGCTCCTCCTAATCCGCCGCCGCGGCCGCCGCCACCGCCGCCGCCGCCGCCGCCGCCGTCAAGATTTTCTCCTCCTCCAAGACGAAGAAAAGGATTTTTGGTTGTTTGGCGAAAACGGCTTAATTTTCTCTGTTGACAGGACGGAAACAGCAAAAGAAAAAGCTCCAAACACTTTTCAGCTCCTCCTTCTGGACAGGAATTTGTTCCGCGTCAAAAAATGTGCGATTTCGCTTAACCCTTTGACGGGGGAGAAGCTTAAGCAGCTTTTAAGGCGCGTCCAACGTTGACAAAGAAGTCGATTCGGTCGTGAGGGTCTTTCTGAGGGCGCAGTTGACGTTGGCACAAAATTGATTCTGTGGTCGTAGATGTTGATCTCGGTGTCACGTCCGCGCAGCCCAAAACGCCACCGGCTTCTATTTGGGCATTGACTTTTTGGGCGCCGAGACTGTTTGGGCATGCCCAAAGAGTTGTCGTGGTCCGACCAATTGGCAACAGACTTGCACACGTGCATTGACTCCGGCTTCTTCTTCTTCTTCTGTCCATCCCAGCCTTATTAGACCTGACTGGACTGAGCAAAGCGAAGAAGCAGCGCAAAAGTCAGGCGACTTCGGCCAGATTCAAAACGTCGACCTCATTTGAATACCGGAGTCTCTCACTCGCTGCCAGAAGACGTTAAGTGTCCGAAACTGTGTGTGTGTGTGTTGCATTCGGTCCAATTCCCAGCAGGGGGGGGGAGGGGGAGGGGAGGAGGGGGGGGGTAAGGAGGCCCCCTCGTCTCAGAACCCCCTGTCGGGAGAGAAGACGCCCATCACGGTAAAAAAAGGGAAACATCAGCAGCAAAAAGATGTTTTGACTTTGGTGGAAGCAGAAGGAATATAAATTCAGGGTGAGACCACACATTGAGATTGGTTGATGGCCTGGGAAAAAAGAGCTTGAGAGTGGTGGCTGCCTCCCTGCCGGCCGGCCCCGTCTGCCCGGTCTGCCGGCCACTGTTCATATTTCCATCCCCCCGACTTCATGCCTGATTCACTATGACTTCTTTATGAGAGTTCATACTTTATCTGATCGCCAAAGCTTGGCTGAGGCTGCGCAGACGTCGTGGTCGGTGCCAATGTCCATCCCCAAGCTCTCGCACTTGATCAGGGCCAACTTTGCTGCTGCCCGGAGAGTCTTCATCACTTTTCCCCCTCTTTATCGCTCGTGGCTTCCCAGAATTTTTCATCGCCCAGTCTGAGGCCGCGCCTCCACCGAGGCCGTAAATAACCCCACGTATTAATTATCTCCCTAGTTGCCTGCTGGCTTTTGTTTGAAGAACAGGAGGAGAGACTAATTTTCAGCTGGCTACGTAGACATAACGACAGCAATTCAAGTCTTGTTCATACGTTGTAGGAATGTCTATGGAGCTCGCAGACGTCGCGGTTACACTCACTTTTATTCACCAAGCCCGACTTGGGGAGGGGGGTCACATTCTTGGGGATTCAGCCAACCTGGCTTTGCACTTACACTTCATTCAGCCACAGTTTTGTGCACTTGTGGCCCATTCAGCCAACTTTTTTTACACTTCTGACTTCAGTCACAGTCATGGCTTTTGCATGCTACAACTCAGCCAACATTATTTGCGGTGCTTCCTACACTTCATTCGGTCAATTATACCTTCTGCCTCTTTACACTTTCTTACTCAGACAAGCATACTTTTTTACATTGTTTTTTTTTATTCGGGCAACTCTGTTTTCTGTGAAAAAGTCAGATCGCTGTCAGGATCATTATGAATAGTCTTGTAGGCGTTGTTTGTTTTTGGATCAGTGGCCTCTCTCGCTCTCCCCTGCTTAATGAGTAGTAGCATGATGCCCCTGGACCACCCGAGTGATTCCATTTGGTGCGTGTGTAGGACGAGAGAGAGGTGTTGCCACGGCAGCGGCGTGGCAACCCTGACTTCTGAGGGGGGCCTCCTCCCATACTAATTGCCTGGTTTCGGCAAGAGTGAGGCATTAATCACCGACAGACAATGAGTCATCATCCTGAAGAGCAGAGTCACTCCACAGATCTGCCACGGGGAGAAGAGGTACGACGATAACAAGGACGACGCCGGACAAGTTATTGGGGAACCCACCGGGTTTTTTTTTTCTCCTGGTGAATTCGCGGTCCGAAATGAGGGCGCTTTCATTGTTCACCGGGTTTTTTTTACTCTCTCAGTTCAGGCTGGAGGGGGGAAAATGGCGCTGACAGGGAACAATTTACTCGTCAGAGTAGGGAGGGGTTCAACCCTTTCATACGTGCGCACATAGGAGGGGGGGCCAGAGAGGGGGGGGGATAGCGTTGTTTGTCACATCCTCTTAGATGCATTAAGAGGCTCGCTAATCTGATTTCAAATCTTGAGGAGGCTTCCTTTTAAAGCCGAGGCAAATGACGGATTAGCCTTTTTTGTGGAGGACAAGAAAAGAAACCGAGGACGCTTAAGAGGACGCTGCAGGAGGCAAAAATCTTGATTGAAACTATCTTTTCTCTTATTAGCCGGTGAAATATTAATTGCGTCGGCGCGCCAGATGGCGCCTTTGGCCACTCTCGAGCATCCCTTCAGCCACCAGCATTGCTGTTGTGGACGTGATGGTCGCAGCAGCCGCTGCTGCCGACCGAGCCGTTCAAGGCCGTGGAGAACGAGTGATTCTTGCCTCATTTGTGATTCTCTTCACTCATCTGTGAGCCCGTTGTCTCCTCACGTCCGCCGTGTTAAATTGTCTCGAACAAGCGCAAGAAAAAAGAAGAAGTTTTTGCTCCTCCAAAGATTGATCAGCGTCCGAGGCAAAAAAGGCCTCATTCCTGGGGAATTTCACCCCTTTCAAGTGCAGTAATGCACTTGAGTATAAAAAAAGGGAAAACACAACTTCTCCTCAGCTTTCCTTTCATCTGAGTCATCTCATTCAGTAAAAAACTTAAATTTTCTGCCCAACTTTGTCACGTGCTGCATGAAGGGAGGGCTGTAGTGCCAACTTAGGCCTACCTCGATGTGGGCCTCATTTGGGTATGTTCCCGTCCTCCTCCCTGAACAGGTTGCCAATCAACTCAGGCCTTTTCCTCCCCATCTGGCGGTGTCGGCGGCTACATCGACGTCGTCTTGTTCGATCATAACCCTTTTTTTTGGACGAGTCCACTTTTTGACTGGAAAAAGTCCTTGCTTGGTGCAATCACAGCGTCAAAGGCCTTTAAAAGCACCGCAGATCCAATCAATCTGACACCGCCATTTATCCCCCCCCCTACGCGCACGCACGCATACAATAATACCCTCGGAATTACATATGAGATCCGCGAATTCTCTGAGATCATATTAAGATTGTCAGACAAAGCCTGTCTGATTTGGCGGAAAGGAAAGGGGCTTCTTTTTGTACTACTTAAGAGCTTTGGCATTCATCGTGGCAGACATGGACAGGTAAACGGCCAGCAGCAGCAGGCGGGCCGCCGGGCAGAAGGGCACGGACGACGAGGAGGAGGAGGAGGCCATCAGTGCTCAATTGGCCGAGAGAACGAAGCTTCTACTCTCTCTCAGGATCTTCCACAACATGCTAAATGGGGTGTTGCAAAGAAATCTCATTCGCAATCACCCAGCAAAAGTTGAGGGGAGGCAGAAACAGTTGTTGTTGTCGTTGACCTTCTGGAGTTGTTGCCAGCCGAGATCATCCTGGAGGAAGGAAAGAAATGCTCAGGGCAAAGATGGAAATGACTTTCCCGTGAGTCAGCATCGGATTCTGCAAGGGGCGCCGCTGCTCAATGATCCTGAAAATGAAGTCTCCTCATGAGGAAAGCTGGAAAATGTTCATTCGAGTCCAGCCTTGCCAAAAAAGAGAAAAAACTTGACCTCAAATAACACAAACAGTTGTCACTCAGCTGCTTTTTTGATATCAATGTTTATCTTTCAAGACTGTAGCATGTTCGTGCGCACGCGCGCGCGCGCCATCATCGACTCAATTTTGTTGCCTCGCCTCTCACCCCACCCAAAAAATCCTCTTTTTGGGTGGAATTGTTTTTCTTGGGCAGAAAAGCCCGAAAAGAAGTGGAGAAAAGTTTTCTCCACTGTTGTCGTACAAGATCGAAATTGCACTCAGGAGATCAATTTGGCTGGGAGAAAATTGCCTCCAGATGACTTTGGAGATTCAGCCCTTGGCTTTCACTCTCCATGATGGACAAGAACCACCCATTAAGACATTCCTGCCCGCGCGTGTGTCCGGAATCTTAATGCACGGATTGAATTAATTGAGCGGGAAGACCCCTTTTTTTTCTTCTTCTTCGGGTGCTCCCGGAACTCGGTGGCTGCCTCGGACTCGAGCGCGGGCGCCGACGAGACGGACGAGCTGCACTGCCCGGTCAGGACCCCGCAGACGTTCAGGTCATCTACGCGGGTGCTGAATGTCGAGGTGCTCGTTCAAGCACCTTGTCAAGTTGGTGCTGAAACGTTGTTGTTGTGCGTGCAAATAGCTTCGGTCTCGTCGGTGTCGTCGAACTCGTCGGTCTCGACGAGTCTCGGACACGTCCGACTCGACGGACACGTCCGACTCGACGGACACGTCCGACTCGACGGACACGTCCGACTCGACGTCGGTCTCCGTCCGCCACTCAGTGAGAGCGCACTCGGCGTGATGAATCCATAAACGCGGGCGCTTTTTTGCGCTCTTTTTCGGACTGAATTCTAGAGCTGAGCGATCGATCAAAGGAGGAGAGAACAAAAAACTTTTGGCCCCGGAAGAAGAGGCCAAAAAAAGTTGGATTAAATGGAATCTCTTGATCAAGTTGACGATGTCTCTCTAGTCTAGGATGATGTAGAAAAAAATCCCGCGTGAACCGAGACCAAATTTGGCAGGTGCCAAATGTTGTTTTCGCGAAGATTTCTTGAATTTTTCATTGCCGCCCCCACTGCCCAAAAGACCCGGGTGAAGCTTTGTCCGCCCGGAGTCGCCAAAAGACTTCGGGCGGGCTTGACATTTTTTTGACCGTCGCAGAGACACAATTATCGTAAAGCCTCGGTGGTTTATTGCACCGACGACTGTGCCAGAAATCACCCATTTCACATTGCTGCACAGCAGCTCCTGTTGGTAGGTATGAGTGGACCACACAATTCACGCTTTATGGCTTTATGTCTCTAAAGAATTGGGCAGGGGCCGGTGCGCGGCCGAGGGGGACGCCGAGAAGGTCAAACTGTTGGAGGTCCACGCACATGTTGTATCACCTTCGCCATTCTATGGGCGAACTTTTATCACTGCAGGCATTTCCGGAGAAGAGAGGGGTCTCCTCACCCCTCCCCTCCTTCCTGTGAACGATGATAACACTTGCTAAATGCAGGGCTGGATTTGAAGGCTGGTCACACCTGTGTTCGGCCCATCCGGCCAATCCGGCCCGTTTCACCGCATTTAGAGCCAGCCCAAAAGGTGCCAGCAACTTGTTCAAACCAGACCGAGTGAAATGCAAAAGGCAGGCAGCAGCTGATCTCTTTGACATGGGGATCAAGAACAATGACGTGGCCGAGCTCGTGGACTGGCCACGAGGTCCACTTCTTCGAGCCAGCCCGAGTGACTTAAGGCAGGAGTAGATCCGTGAGTAGATTCTCAATTCGCCACTCCTGGTTGTTCTTGATGATGACGGACATGTTTAGATAAGGCAATGAGCTGGACTGAAGCAAAGCAAAGCAAGAACAGAGAAAAAGGGGTCAACCTCTTTTGGCCCCTGTTCCGAAGCCTCTTGACAGGAATTAATTACACTTAAAGGATTTTTCGTTACCTGTGTTTTGTTTCCTTCCCACGAAAGAACGCGAAATCGTCCAATTTTCTTGTCCCTCCTTAAATCACTGTTCGATTTAGCTGCTTCTTTCTTCTCCTTCCGCCACAAGAGAAGCCAACGATTACTTGGGAAATGGTTACACCGAGCCAACCTCAAATTAGTGGAGTCCACTTAAAATGCAAGTCCAGCAGAGGTGGAGAAGTCAGCACAGTGCTGACAGACGGACAGACAGACAGACAGACGGACAGACAGGTGGGGAATACAGCCAAGATGGCCTTGACAACCCCAAATAACGGTGGCTAAGTGAAAAGTATTTCACTCAAAAGTCAGTCTGGCAATAATGACTTTTTTTTTCTTAGTTACTTACTCACCAGGACTTTGGACTCATCCTAATTTGGCTGCATTTTACACTATGCAGTAAATAACTCTGTCCAGGACTCGTTGTTATTTACTCCTTCTGGATGCCAGCATTTTGGCATTTCACCACTTGTCTGGCACGTTGACTGCTCGGAGGCCGGCCAAAAGTGCAAAAAACTCGTGTGGATCAGTTTTAATAACGTTATGGAACACCAGTTCTCTCTGTTGTCTCCCCGACGTTCAGCTGTTCCGTTTCCAGCCAGACCCAGTCGAACTAAGACAGTCACAAGTGCACGTCCACCATGACCGCCTCGACCATCGCCCCGTCCAACCTCTGCCCCGAAAAAAGAGGGGGGGAATCCTAAAACTGTCTGAATGGCGCAGAAATTGAAAAAGACTTTTCCCCCTTCTTCTGCATCCATTTCCGATCGCCACCGTTCTCTTATTTCCCCCTGTTTTCCCCCTCCTCCGGGCGCGCAGGTCGGACTTTATTGCCTCGCTTCGGGAATGCAAAGCCGCAATAAATTCGGGAAATTAGTTACGTGCGACATTTGCAACGGACAGAAGAAGAAAGCTTTTTCTCTCCTCCTCGTCGAAGTCATAGAGAATTTTTGGAAAGTCTCGCGCAGTTGGACGGAATTCGGGAAATGCGGACGAGTCTCTGTTTGACAAGACAATCGAGACTCGTTTTAACGCCTCCTCTCGCCTTCTTCCTGCTTCCAGCACTCCGGGTGCCTCGTCCTGCCCTCTCCGGGGCGTCCGGGCTCCGCACCCGGACGCGGGAATGAATGACCTCCCCATTGCGCTGCAAAAGAAAGGCGTGAAATTTCCACTATGATGTCAAGTTCGGAATTTTGAGCCGAGTAGAAGAAAGAGGGTCCAATTAGCGCTAAATTGTCTGCTGGGAAATAAAGATCTCAATTTGAGACACAGCCAAGAAAAAAAAAGACTTTTTAAACTTCTACAGCCTTTTTTCTGGGGAAAAGCATTGTTCGAAAATTTCCACCCAAAGCTGTAGACATTTAGTCCCCCCCCCCCCCCAATATTCATAAAGCCCCCCCTGTCTGTTCACCCCTTAATTTACTGCCAGAGCAGAAGGATTCTGTCTGCCCTGAATTTACTGGCAATAAAGCAGCACAATAAAGAGAGCGTTGAAGCAGCTTTATTAGAGACTTCTTTCTTTTCTCACACTCGCCGGGCGCAGATTCATGAAGACAACAGCGCTTCAGCCCCTAATCCGGATGCTAAATCTGGTCCGGGTGGCGAGTCAGAGGTCCGGAGAAAGCAGGAAAAACACCCGTCGAAGCATCTCCCAAGCCTGAGTCACAACACAGATGGGAATCGTGGTTGTGAAGTTTGTTTGTGGCAAATGTTTCATTCGTCGTCCCAGATCTGCTGCTCAGATCTCTGTTGTCTCATTATTGTGAAATTCCCTTTTGACAGAAGTCGGATCTTCCCGCTTTTGTGCGTCTGCGGTAGCAGAAGCGTCTTGAAAAGGAATAATCGATAGTTGTTCGTCTCCCTTTGAGCAGCGCCAGGGTTGCCACAGGCGCTCAACCAAATCTGCCTTTACAACCTCTTTCTCAGAGGAGGCTCAAAAGAGAGAAAAGATTCACTAATAATGAAGACACTCAGTGGAAGTTTGGGCGCTCCGCAGGCGTGACCAATCTCACTACTACAGATCTTTCAGCTACAGAGTGACAGAAAACTGTCAGTCAGTCAGTCAGTCAGTCAGTCAGGGAGCGGCGGCGGCGGCTTCAGCGGCTTCAGCGGCGGCGGCGGCGGCGGCGGCGGCAGCGGCGGCGGCAGCAGCAGCAGCAGCCGCAGGAGCCACCGGGAGCCATTGGAGCCCCACCCTGTGAAGCTTCTTTCAAAGATCGTTTAACACGCTTAGTTAAATCGTCGTTTCGGGCTTTGGCGCAAAACTCCTTTGAAGTCGGAGCAAAAGCTTCGGCCGCCACCGACGCAACGGCCATTGAGACGAGCGTGCGGACGTTGACGACCCTGATGCTGTCGTCGCACGACCCTGGACGGGAGCGTCCGGGACGGGAGCGTCCGGGACGGGAGCGTCCGGGACCGCCCGGCCAGAGGCAACCCGGCTGATCGAGAAAACACGTTGACACAGTCAACGCACAATTGCTCGCTCAACCAGTCACACAAACTCAGGCATGTGGGACTGAGGCAGGCCGATTGGGCAGAGAATGGGTGACGATCGGGCAGCTGTCGGGCAGCTGATGAACCACTTTTTATAGCGCCACTGGTGAACTAGACTGGTCAAGAGGCCAACCAGTTAACTGCATCTTTTTATTCTTTGTTCCACTGAATCGTCGAGTTTTGCAGGGAAAAACCGCGACAGCTGCTGAGCCATCGACCAAACTAACTGGTTAACTGCACCGTTAACCGGTTTCCCTCTGCACTCCGGCTCTCCAGCCCCCGGCGAGCGCCCGACGGAAATACCGGAGGTGCAATCAGGCATTTTGAGTTTCGACCATTCGATACAGCTTCTTGGACTGGGGCAGGAAATTGAAAGTCAGCGACTGGAAAGTCCGTAGACCCGGGCGGATGCGCCTGACACGACTGCATTTCTTCGTCGCTGTTCTCTTCTCCCTTTTTTTGCACGCAGCCAAAATATATCTTTGCCACATGTTACACTTGCTTGGACAGAGTCATAAACATGGATTTTTAGTCAGTCGCGCTCTGGCGAACCAGAGAAGACTTTTTTGCGTGCGTGCTTTTCTGGGCCAAGCAGCTTCTTCATGTTTCCCGCTTTTTGTGTGATCAATGTGCCATGACGAAAAATTCTTTCCCTTCAAACTGAACGGAGCAACGACGCCGGAGATGCTCGGGTTCCGTTGCTCCGGTGCTGAGAGAGACAACGGCGAATCCGGCGTCTGCGCATCAGACAGCAAAACCAAAGTGTCTCTATTAAGACGCGTTTTCGCTCTCCAAACTTTGGCAGTCGAAACTGACGCGATTTTCGGACGAGACAAAGGAATATTCGGTGGAAGGGAAGCGGCACTAATTACAGCGGCTTCCGCGACTTCCCTTTTAATTGTGCCCTGGAAATTCTTTTTTTTCCCCCACCCTCCTCAGGTCTGCAGCTGTTGTGGCCCTGGTGGGCAAATTAATAATCGCATCTTCACAACTTTTATTCAAAATGTCTTCTTTTTTTTCTGGGAGAGCGACGAAAATTGCCGGCTTCTCCTCTTTCTTGTCTTCTTCCCCTCATCCGTCTCCTCTCACATCTTGTGCTACTTCGAGTCTTCCTGTGTTGTTGCGGCATAAAAACCTGTGTGTGACAACTGATTGAACGGGGGGGAAACGCCCACAACAGCCCAACCCAACCCCCAAAAAAGAGAGACCCTGACCCAAACGAACCTGTTGTGTATGTATGAGCTCCTCAAACACGTGAGGCTTGGAAAGTGAGGCAAAACGTCTGATAAAAGCCCACATTCTTGCAGCTTTTCTTCCCAGCCAATAAATCCCAAGACTTTGTGGCATTTTCTGTGTTTTAATGAACGTTCTTCCTCGCAGGAATGTTTTCATACATTTCACCCTTTGGGGGCGCCTCCTGAGAGGCTCATTGTCAATTCAGGAATGCCTTTTTGCCTCCTGTGGTCAGTCAATTGGCACCTGTGCTACCACCACGCAGCGCCGCACCTCCCCGAGTCCGCCGACGCGGCCTTGGTCTCACCCTCTCCTTCCCTTCCTCGGGGCTGGACGCAGCCACCGGGTCCAGGGGCTGCCACCTGGCCGGGGACGGCTCCAACGCGCCCTCAGGAGCTTCTATTCAGTGTCTGTCAGGAGGTCCGACCCAATAATTCGAGTTATCGAAAGGCTTTTGGCCAATTCACGCACTCAGAAGAATCCCTTTTTTTTTTTTTGCTTCAAATTCCATGAACAAAATTGCTTCTCCAGCAGAGGCAAAGAAGTGATTGGAACATTAGGGACGATTTCTCGACGAGAGGGGAAGCGAATTATGCAGAGGAGAAGAGTGAGAAAAAGTGGGGAATTTCTGGCAATTTTCCGCCCATTTGCAATTCTCTGTCTCTCCTCGTGTGTGCAGAAGAGACGTGAGAAGAAGTTTGATTTTTGAGCATCTTTCCCCTCCTCGTTTTCCTTGACAAACACTCAAAAACCGTTGTCGGTGGCAAACACAAACACATCGTGGCGAAACCCTTTTAGCAAGGCTCATTTACTCATCCATCAACTGCAGCGCGCCAAAGTTGGGCGGCCGCGGCTGCGTCGGACGCACAAAGATGCGCAAATTTCACTCGGACAAACACAGAGGATTAGGGCAGTTTATTTCGTCCGAGGCCGCCAGCCAGGCCTCTGGGCCCAGGGCCCTGGGCCAGGCCTCGAGCCAGGCCTCGAGTCAGGCCTCGGGCCAGGGAACACGACAATGATCATCTTGTGTACGCAGGAGGGGGAAGGGAAACGGTCCGTGCAGTGTGAGGCGCAACGAGGGGGAGGCACAAAGTCGGTACGCTGACACTCCTGCTGCCAGTGGTCCCTGCCCGGGGCCCGGACTGCCATGTCCCGGAGCAGCGGCTGCCCAGTGGGGGCGTTTCTGCTGGCTCACACGGCACGCTCGTCCTATGCAAGTGTGCATACAGTGTGACGTACGAGTAGTTCCCCATTCTGGGTGCGATTCTCAGCCTTGGCTGGCTGTAGTTTGTATTCATGTATCTCTCATTTGTCACGGTCCTCTTAAGAAATGCTCTTATAAGAGCAGCCTTGGGGAACTCAGGGGGGACAAAACTGCTCCAAGAAGTTGTTGTGGCGGCCAGAAAAGAAGACAACGTCAAACACGAGGCTTGCACACATTGAGCACTGTCATGCATGGAGATCCGGACCAATGTCCACAACTTGAGGACTTCCAAGAGGGTCCTTGGACAATCCTTAGCTGGAGTTTGTTCCTCGCAGTCCTGTGCACCCTGGAACTGGACTCGACTGGATGCTTGATCGTGCGAGACGCAAAGAAGCAGCAGACCTCGGTGGAGGACTACGACAGCAGCCAGACGCTCCTCATGAGGTCGTCGATGCCCAAGTGTGAGCGTGGACGCTCCCTTTCTTGGCCAGGAATTGAACAACATCTTATCTGTGTCTGTCACACGCACACACACGCACGCGCGCGCGCGCTTTTGGCCGCCGTCCTCGTCCTCGCCCTCACCAACGACCACGGCCTCGTTCCCACCCCCGCCGAGACCAATCGCTCAATTCGCCACGCTTCAACTGCCCCCACTTCTTCGCCCGTGCGAGCCTCAAAGTCTGACCTCCGACCGGCGGAGCGCGTTTCTTGGCGGCTCAGACGTCCCTGTTTGTGACAATAACTCCTGGCCGATCTGATTATCCGGGGAAGGATGCGATAATTTTTCTCGCGTGCGTCCAACCGTGCACGCTCCTGATATACTTAGACACACGACCAGAGCTACAAACAGCAGCTGTACAAGAGCTTTGTTGTTGTGGCTTTGGAGAGAGAATCACTGTTTGTGGAGGGGACAACACGATGATTCAAAAGTCACCTCAGCCCTCACCGTCAATGCCGCCGTGTACACTAACGGATCGTGTGAGCAAACAAAAAGAATGCTCTTCTCGATGGACACGCAGCAGAGCCTGAACAGCTCGTCCAGCGAGAACTCGGCCAGGGGGGCTGGCTGAGTTGGTGGCAAAGTTGCAACTGAGGCTCCACCTTCATAGTGCAGCCAGCCACGCTCATTCAGCTCTGTCACCATTGTCAAGCTTTTCTGCCTGGGTGATCGGAACTTGTGTCCCAAGTCAGCTGTTCCCCGACTTGGCCCAGATCACCTCCGTCCGACACTTCCTTCCCCTTCTCACAAGTGCTGTTTTCCAGTCTTGGAACGGCCCCCACGCACATCGTGCAGAAGATGATTGAAACGCAGACAGCGTCTTTAGGGGTCCAGATCAGTCAGTCCCATCACTCTCCCCTAATCAGGTTCTGCTCTGGTGTGGTCTAAAACCGTCGTCGTCGATTCGACAAACTTCTGCCATTTCCATCATTCATTTGGTATCGAGAGGCAGACAGAGTTGCCAGCCGGTGTCCGTTGTTGCCGCGCCGCATCCGAGGCCACCCCGGCGAGGCCGTGGGGCCGGCCGTGGCCGTGGGGCCGGCCCCAGTGGCGTCCTGGCAACTCTGCCTCCCTCCTCCCTCTGACTCCACACAATGGCGCCCTTGGAGGGCCGGGTTGGCTCCGGCTGCACCGTCCTCTCCCTGTACACGCTCCATAAGCGGTAATTCATCAAATCTGTTTATCCGGGGCTTTCGAGGGCGGCTGCTCTTGAGTGAATCGGGGCTAAAAATGGGCGATTCTTCTTCCTATTGCAGTTCATCAGGACACAAAAGCCGCAGGAATGTTAAGTGACGGATATAACAACATTGTGATGAGAAAAATGTGTTTTTACTTCAAACACTCATGCCAGGAGTTTTCTGCACCGTGGAATGCCAGGAGGACTGGATCCCTGAGCAGCTCATCTAACAGTTGTTCTGCTCCCTCCCCCCCGTGTCCACCCAGTGTGTCAAAGTGGGCAATTCTTGAACTTTGCTCGTTATGGGCAACTTTTTGGGGCGGCCCCAATTTCGTATGGCCCATGAAAAGGCAGACGATCTCTAAGGAGGCCTGAAACCCCAGCCAGACTCACTCTGTTCACAGAATGCCAAAGTGGAGGTAATTACACGAGCTTTGCCAGAAATTCTCCCTCGACTGCAGCGATTTTGCTGCCACATTTAGTGTCCAACCTGCTTTGCAATGGAGAAACAAAAGCTTTTTGCTGGGTTCTCTGTGTGTGTGTTGTAAAGGAAACGTTTTATGGACGCTGCAGCTTCAATGGAGGCTTTTTGCAACTTTTATTGCCCGCTGTCCTGAGTGAGGACGAGGCCACTTCTTGCCCAATAAATTTATTTCCCCAGTCCACTTTATTTTAATAAGCCCTATTTCTTCCGTCCCCTGGCATTGATTATCGTGGCACTTTTTTTCTGCGAAAGGAGATCCATTCCCGGATAAGGAAATGCAGAGAGACAAATACCGGGAGACAGAGACTTATTGAGAGTCCATAAATCTGCTCACGCACGTGAAGTCCCTGAGAGAGAGAAACTTGGACTCCTCCGTCCTCGTCTTCTTGTTCTGGCAGAAGTTTCTTGGAACAGTCAAAGGCTGAACCGCCCGACGGAGGCACCGATGCAATCGCCACCTTTATTAATGACCTCAAAGGGTTGAAGCGACGCAACCTCATTAGATACGCCATCAATTAAGAAATTATCTCCGGAGAACGAGATATTCACGACGACTTCATTTGGAGCGAACGTGTCTTATCCGACGGAGCTTCTTCTGCGGGGTCACCCTGTAGACGTGGCCGAAGCCGTGACCCGCCAGGACAGATTTATCGGCGTTGCCCGCCAGCTTCTCGGCGATGTCCATAATCGTCGGCGTCTCTTGTCGCTGCATTTCTGTTCCTATCCGGACTTCTTATTATGGAAAGCGATAAGAGCAGAAGAAGATTTTTCATTGTCTGTGAGTGTTTTTTGCACGGGCAGCGAGAGAGAGAAAAGCCTTCATTTTCCACCAAACGACGCCTCTCCTAAAGCTGTTGGCGTCGTCTCAGCCTCGGCCTCAGCCCCGGCCTCAGCCCCGGCCTCAGCCATGGCCTCAGCCACGGCCTCAGCCTCTTCGGGCCTGGCCTTTCCATCCCATTTCGTTATAATTTAGTCCCTACTTTTTACGAGGCAGACGAATAAAATGTGACAAATGTCCGGGAAAACGCGATTTCCCCCCCAAGAGCCGAAAATGAAAATGGTGGTTGGATCTCTCGAGAGGGGCAGAGGAAGAAGACTCACTTATGCAGCACCAGTAAAAGAAGATTTTTGGCCATCATTTGCCCTGGAGAGAGAATATATGAATGAAGACTGCACGAGCTCTGGCTTCCTCACCACTTGTTACAGTGATGATGATAATAATAATAATAATAATATCGATAATGTTTGTGAGTCCGAATTAAGTTCATCGCCGCCCTCGCCCATATCTTTCTTATTTATCTACTTTTGTGTTGTCTTCTATGGCGCACCAGCTAATGATATTGACGTGAGATAGCGCCATTTCAGGCTTTGGCTGGCTTTTATCTGTGATCAATAGCAGTGGGGACCTCTTCATTAGTTGCAGCAGAGGAAAAAGTCACCAAAACCAGAAGAAAAGGACGCCAAATGCAGAGAGGAGGGAATAAAATCCTCCTTGGCACTTGAAAGGATCTTTCTAGCAACGCTCTTGATGCGATAAATAAATATATATGAGGCCAGTTTCGAAAAATGTCAATGCTGACAAGTTGGAAATGGACACTGAGATCAATATACGAATTTGGTTCGGAAAATCAAGTTGCTTCAACAAAGCAGACTCGAATCAATTGTCTCTTGACCCTGTTTTTGTCCCACCTGCATCTTTATTGCAGACCTTATGTTATAAAACTTCGGGTTAAAAGTGCCCAAAGTAAATGGCCTCGTGGAAAAAAACAGTTTTTTTTCTTTTCTGTGATACTCTAATATTTTGGAAAAAGGCCAACATCGTCTTCAGGGTAAAGAACCTTCATCCAACAAGCCTAATAAATATTGCATAATGTTAAGATGCGTCACAGCTAGGGAAATTTCGTACCTCATGTCATTTGAAGGCTGCATGGTCAAATGTACACTGAGACTCCAAAAATGCTTGAGTACATTGTGGAAACAACAGTGTAACTTTGAAATGAGAACAGGCTCGGGCAGCAGCTAAATTATTCCTCTACCAAAGATACTCTCAGAGGCGTAGAAATGTACTTTTATTGGCTTTTAAGAGATGAAGTCAGCTACTTTTTGCTGGCTTTTTCTGTCATTCCATTGCAGGAAGTGCAGTATTCGAATGGTGGACGTGAGTCAAATTTCTCTTCTGCTTGACTCGAGTCGGGCGTTCAGTGGACCCAGATCTGACTTGAGTTTTTCGATTCGAGTCCAACATCTGCCCATCCCCAACACATTGATGCAGCCAAAAATTCAACTTTCCTTTTAAGTCTCGTGCTTTTGGCATTAAGCTCTCTTCATCGCTGCTGGCATTTTCTATTCTTATGTCGAGGCAGTTTCATATTCTCGGAGTGAGTCACTTCATAACGGACGACAGCGGAATTACCGTGTGATCCCCAACATAAGCCACTCATGGATTTGGCTGGAAAATTGTCTTTGTTACTCACATTGGCACTTTTTGCCACATTGTTGCCTCCGTGAGAAGCCACCCTCTTGTTCGCAGTCTGGCTTACATAATGGGTTGCTCAGTTGGCACTGAGCTCGACTGCACTGCACAGACAAGCACAAACAGTCGGTCAGTGCATCCGGTGTCTGGCTTGTGCTGCGCTGACGCCGTCACGCGCGCGCGCACACGCCCATTGACCCCAAGAATAACAACAGCAGAGACCGAGGATGACATGGGAAAAGGAAGAGATGACCACGATTGTCACATTGGGCCATTTGTCATGCTCTCCTGACCAAGCGCGGACGATGAGACCCAAAGTTCGATGGGGAAGAAAAATATGGGAAAAACAGCGCGCGCCACACATCAGAGACGGCATCACCACAGCAGTCACCAGCGCCAACGCGGACTCGGCTGCGGACGCGGTGGGACGAGACAATTTCGTGGCCGGAGGCTTCGCTCACGTCGACCCTGTGAGTGTGACAGTGTGAACGCGCCCTCAGGACGCGGAGGAAGCAGCGCAACAACCCCTGCGGTGACGGCACGGACGAGGACGACGTCGTCGTCGTTGTCGTCGTTCAACACGCGTGCGTCGACTGTGGCGGAAATGTAATTAAGAACGTGTCAAGTGGTGGACGAATTTGGGGTGGGGTGGAGTGGGGGGGAGGACAATAACAGAAAAGTCGGAGCGTTGTTATCATGATCGCACCGAAACGCAACACATTCGGTGTCGCCACTGTCGTGGTGGGCCCAGGCCCAGGCCCAGAGGTCAGGCCCGGGCCAGGAGGCCTGTCTGGGCCTGGCCTGAGCCCCCGAGTCCTCGAACGTGGCCAACGAGCTTGATTAAGGCCCGAGTTGGTGGCTCCGAGGAAGCAAACGTCTGCTGTCCCCTCCGGCGTCGTACGTGGGAAAACCTCTCATTGGCGAGGACCAAAAAGAACCACTTTGAAACGCCCACGCCCAGTTTTAGTTACACTTTGACAATTTTTTTCTCTCCAGCCAGGATGAAAAAAAATCGTCTTCCTGCGTTTGACAACCGACGATTGGAGGGAAAAACTTTCTGGGAGAGAATTTCAATTAGGTATCATTTCTGTAGCACAAAATGGGATCTGCAGAAAAGCGTCTTGACAAAAGCTGCTTTTTTTGCTCTCCATTTTTGCTTTCTTCTCCATCCCTCATGTTTTATTGATCGGGAAGGAAGTGGAAAAAAGAGAGCATCGGAAATCTCACAGGAAAAAGGGACGGGAAAAGGATTGGATCGTGAGAGCCGAGATCGACTTGGGCTGCTGAGAAAAGTCTCAGTAGCTGCAGAAGAGGGAAAAAGACTCTTGGTCGAGACCCCTGGAGATGACAAAGTGGACTCAGGTTCATAAATTCAGTGGAGAAAAAAGGGAAGGCGCAGATTATGCAGCCATGAAGAGGAGGAAAAGAACCGATCTGAAAATCACTTTATAACGCAGAAGAACGAGGCAAAAAATGTCGTTAGTTTATATGCACACGTGACCAGAAGTGATTTATCACTGAGTGAGCGGGTATTTTTCTCCTCCACCTCTTTGTTCGGAGTCACAGGAAAAGTCCAGAAAACACTTTCCTGGGGAGCTGAAGAAGAATCTCTCACTGAGCGTGAAATAGCCCAGGTCAGGACAGGAAAAACACTCAGTAGGAGGGCAGAGAATAAATAAATACTTCATGCGTGCATATCAAACCTGTGGGCAAGAAGAGGGGCAGGATAATGGTGGCAATCTGGACCACAAGGGCAGATTTGGAGGCTGGCACAATTCTCATACCTCCAAAATTGCCAACCTCTAAGAGATGCTTCATTTATTGCCAGACTCTGTTCAACTCCCTTCCAGTCCAACATGATGACCAAACGATCATTGTTTCCATCCCGTTGTCGTCCCGCGTGCCCAAGCACAAGAGCCGCTCTTTGGCACCGCAGAAATGGAGGCGGCTCAAACTGTCACGAAGAGATCGGGGACTCGTGTCTGTTGCTCAAAAAATAAATTTGATGACGTCTCCTCTGCCAGACATGAGGTTAGCAAACCAAGGATAGACTGAGTCAAAGTCGACTTTCTTTGTATTTTTCGGCCTAGTCCAAAATATTAACTGCATATTGCCTGGCTCTATTGAAGCAAGACGTTTGGCTGAAAAAGAGTTAGCTTGAAAGTGAAGCCAATAAAGTCCACTTACAGCGATGCAATTTGTAATTTGGCACAAAATTTCTGCTTTCCTCTCACCACAACAGGTGCTCCAGGTCACTGCAGTAAAAAAGTGAGACCACGCGTGCCAGGTCATAAGACACAACCTGTTCTTCTTGAAAATGCAGCACCTGTATAGGAAAACAATTGAAAGTAAAGCAACTGTTTTGCATCTTTATATATATATATATATACATAGAATTTGCTCGACCTGGGGTTCATAAGGTCAAATGATCATGATATAGTCAAAGACTTTTTCCCCAAAGTCAATTATAACCCTGCCCCAAGAGGATTTAAGTTTTGCTACATAAGCCATTAATAACTGTTCAAACTTTCAAGGCCTCAGGGCAAGCATTAAAACGTTATTTTTCCAATTTCATTGGACTGCAGTGCTTTTGTATGGCATTTAGAACTTAACTAAGCTTGTCCACTTGACATTTAAGGTAGTTTAACCTAACGTCCTTATACACAATGACTGCAATCTTTCAATGCGGCAGAGCAATCTAAATTTCTTTTAGCATTACGTAGTCATGACATAATGTGTAGCAACAAATTACCCGTGTCCACGCGAAATCGCATGCAGCCTAACAAACAAATAGACACACACACACATATATAGATAGATGTGTATAGATGTGTAATACACTCATATATATTGTGAGCTCCTCCCATCAAGAGATGGGGAAGAGATAGTCTAGCAATTGATTCAGGGTGTTGCCTTGCACAAAGTATTAGGAAGGGAAATACTAATTTCACGCCACAGGATATCAGTAATGAAAATCTGAGGAATCAAAGTCCAAGAGATCCTATGACTGAGGAGGAGGAACGAGAGAATCATCCTCATGCATCGGCGGCCGCGGCCGCGCAGAACTCCGCCGCCGCCGCCGCCGCCGCCGACGACGACGACGACCACGTCTGGCAGGAGAAAAGAGCCCCTCAAGTCTTGCCACATCTGCAAGATTCCGCTGATATTTTATGTTAATGGCAACAGTGACACCGCAGAAGAGGGCCAAGAATGGGCAGCTGTTAACGTTGGACGTGTGCATGCATGCATTTTTCACTTAAAAGCCTCTTTCCAGCCATCTCGGGGCTGCAGTCGCACTCCGGCCCTGCCAGTGGCCACTCCCTTCTACCTCCTTCCAGGAAAGTAACTGTCAGAAACCGACGCTTCCCAGATTTGCTCTGCTCTCCAGGAAATGAGAGGAATAAAAGAGAGGCCATGAGACTGAGGCCCGGCCTGGGCCTGCTCAGGCAGGCCTCAGGCAGGCCCACGAGCGGGCCTTCTCTCGCCAGTCACGTCTTCTCCCTGCTCGTGTCGGCCACGAGGTGGACGCTGGGAAACGAATAATAAAAGAGATGTGCTTCTTCACCGCTCAATTTTTGTATTTACTTACCCTTCTGGCAACCCGCGGAGTTCCTAAGAAGACGAAGATTGATTCCATTCGCAGCTTCATCTCTGGCAGGATGAATCATATTCATTTTGCTCGGTGATCCATTAGCACACGTCAGGAGCAAGCGAGGCCGCAGTCAAAAAGAGGCCAAAAAAGAGGCGGGCGGACCTCAGCGGGTCGTCGGCGTCGGCCGGCAGCGCTTGGCAGAAGAGTCGCTTCAGCCGCGTCCGCGAGGTGAAGTGCAGTCAATGGGCGCTGATTTGGGGAGGGGGACTGACTGGCAGAAGGGGACCAGGCCGAGGCCAGCCAAGTGGTGGACGGACATCACCTCGTTGGCGGTGACGCCTCCACAACCGGTGCAACCAGAGGCAGTTCCTGTCCCAGTTGTTGTTGATGCTTTTTTACCCCCTTCCTTCTGGCTCTGCTCTCCGCTCAATCATTTTTTGGGCCCCTGAACGAGATCTTGGGTGAATCCATCAATTAAAGAAGAACCTCCTGGTCTGGCCGATCCACATGTGTCTGTCCGCCAACACGCACACGAGGCCAATTCCAGACCCACCGACGCTTTTTATGCTAAACAGAGCAAGGAAATATTTAAATGAGCCCCAGGAAAGGGGGCAAAAAATGAGCACATTCGTTGGTCCCTGGAGGAAAGCCAGAGATCGACTTATTCCCCATTAATGACATTCAAAGGGAGCTGCTCAAGTGCCAAGGAAAGTTCTGGACCAGCTTTCCAGCCCAACTCATAGATGGCGTCGGCGTCGGCCATTTCCTCATTTAGTTCGACGGAAGAAAGGAGGCAATTAGATGAGTCACAAATTTTTGGCTGCGATTGCGCATTTGTCACTCTTCTCATATCCGCACTACATAGACAGTGAGATCATTAGCCAAGGTTCATTAGGCTCGCAGCCATTTTGAGGCTCCTATTGGGGAATTGAAAAGAGAGGAAATGTGGCTAGATCTGTGTTTGGCTGGGTCAAAAAATATGAAGAAAGTCGACTTTGACTCAGTCTATCCTTGGTTCGCTAACCTCATGTCTGGCAGAGGAGACATCATCAAATTTATTTTTTGAGCAACAGACACGAGTCCCCGATCTCTTCGTGACAGTTTGAGCCACCTCCATTTCTGCGGTGCCAAAGAGCGACTCTTGTACTTGGCCACGCGGGATGACAACGGGATGCAAACAATGATCGTTTGGTCATCATGTTGGACTGGAAGGGAGTTGAACAGAGTCTGGCAACAAACACAGTGTGGAGGATGAGATTTAAAAAAATGACCCAGGCTAGATGAAAGAATGAAAATTTGGATATTTTGCTGAGCGTATGTAAAGTCTGTTGTTATGCAGCGCCAAGTAGGCGGAGGTGTAGTCAAATGATTGAAAGAAAAAACCGAAGTTTTTGTGACCCCCCACTCTGGCAATCAAGTTTTCTATTAAGCTTGATCTCATAACATTCATATTTGGAAGGCAAGACTAAACACACTTTGCTTTCCATTATACCTGACTACAGTTTAGGACCTGGAAACTAATTTGACCCAACATCCTCAAGTCATAGATGGCGGGGGGAGAGGACTCTAAAACTGTTTAGTTCTTTACTTCATTTGACGAGAATGTCTTAATATAAAGTCTTCTTGCAAACAAAGGACCGCAGAAAGAGTTAAAAAACACTTGTTGTAGCCTAATATATATGTAATATTATATATACAGCGCTCAACCAAAAAGAATCCCCTGCACAACTTGACCTCAGTAACTTCCTGCTACTGCGCGGATGCACTCGGCATCCAACATAGAGATGCAAGATAACAACACACTTTGATGTGTGCATACATATTCGACGAGGGACCTTGTGAGGGGGCTTTTTTCGACTTTCTGTGCAGAATTTGCATTTTTTTTTGTAGAATTCTGCAGAAATCATTATGGTCTGAAGAAGTCAATGTTGAGGAGTCCGTCACTTCAAACGCTTGGATTTTTGCAACGAACAGTATGAAAATACGAAACGAGTGCTCAAGGAGAAGCTTTGAAAAATGCAAATGATCAAGGAGAAGTCGTAGTCGTCGTAGTAGGCGTTGACGTGATTGTTGGAACTCCGTCCAGAATGGTCTTCAACGTGATGTTCAAGGATTCGCAATTCACTGGACAATTTCAAGTGCAGAAGATGAGAGTTTTTTCGCACACCTCTCATAGACGCGAGACATAATCGATCTGAGAAGTGCACTGCAACAACAACAGCAACGATGAAAAGGTTGAGGCGCAACAGCGACACTTGATGCAGGCGTTCTGTCATGACAGTGGTCGCATTGAAGCGCCATCACATGTCGTGTGGGATATGACACGGAAAGTGAAGCAAGGTGTTTTTGGCTTATTGGCACAGAATTTTGGCTTTTTGGCACAGAATTTTGGCTTTTTGGCACAGAATTTTGGCTTTTTGGCACAGAATTTTGGCTTTTTGGCACAGAATTTTGGCTTTTTGGCA
>JAAUXU010107769.1_pt1 | contig 50856 bp, 29 predicted proteins | sample 7278151 | NCBI WGS metagenome assembly JAAUXU01 (sample SAMN14350113, study PRJNA611818) | marine sediment metagenome | isolation source: surface marine sediment (1.8m) | place: French Polynesia: Moorea | collected 2018-08
CGCGAATTTACGGAGACTCAACCTAAATTACTCGACGTCCTCGTCGAGTACTGCCTGAGGCAGAGGGTTGTGGAATCTGGCCAAGCAGCCTGATCAGGAGGTTCGGTGTGGTGACGTGATCATCATCACACTGCGATTAACATAAACCAGGGACCACAGATGTCCCTACATAAGCACGTCAAAGCTGCGTGCTTGGTCTGTCTTGTCACACTGCTTGAGTGCTCGTGCCCTACTAGAACTCGGAAAAACTTGTATTCGTGTCATCCCTAACGTTAAGTTAAAAGCCCGGGCTCGGCTTTGGCTCGGACTTAGGCTCGAAGAGAATTTTTTCAGCCTCGTCCCACCTTTTGAAGACCCTTTTGTTGGAAGACTGTTACACGAATCCGAGCTGTTAAGTCGAGCTGAGTTTCAAAGTCCGAGCGCTCGACGCTTAGTGGTGTAGTGGCTGCAGTGAGCTGTTATACCCCACTAGAGGGGTGACTCCAGGAGTTGCTTCGTGGGACAGACATCACGTGACCCGGGTATTGCTCTGATTGGTCTAGAACGCTTAAGTTGGCAGAAAGAAGACTCAAGAATAAAGCAACTTGCCACCATTCTGTTCACCCTTGCCGCTGTTTGTTTTGCCAACTTAAATCTTCTGGGCCAATCAGAGCAATACCCGGGTCACGTAACTTATGGTCCCGCAAAGCAACTGCTGTAGTCACCCCTCTGGTGTGGTACAACAGCTCACTGAGTGGCTGTCATCACATCATGGTGCTGTCCAGGGATGAACACTTTTGCTTTACTCGGTTTCTGCTGGCAGTTCTTGCTTTTCTTCCTACTGCTGCACCACGGGTGAGTTTCGAGACCGGGCCGATTTCCCAAGAGCATGGGGGAAACACCTAATCTCGCCTCGGGTCCGCTTTCCTTTACGGTTACATCACAAACAAGGGTCCCTCTGCTGCGCACCTGCGCTGCTGCTACTCTGGTTTCTCAGCCAGAGGCTGCGCGCCTATAGTCTAACCTAAAAGATAAAGCGCCAAGGCCGTATTCACGTGTGCGTGTGTCTCTGTCCAGCTTTGCGCGGCCGAATTGAGCGAGGAGCGCGTGATGAGTGCGCGAGGCCCGTGTGTCTGTCTGTCAGACACACACAGATAGCGCTTTATATTTCTCCTACCTAACGAAGTGGGTAAGCTATGACATGTCTGTCTTCATGAGGACGAGAGTAGCAGCAAGGACCCAAGTCGCGGCCGTGTGTCAAATCGCCTATGCTTAAACTTGTGATTTTTAGGCCCCATATTAAGTTTTTTAATTGCAAATAACTGTAAAAGTTAGGTGACGTTTTTGGTTAGGTGGGAAACTTTTAGCCTTGACATATTAAGGCTCATTGATAAATGATCACCTTCTGTCCCACCTTACGATGGAGCACATGGATTACGAAAAGGTGTCTGACTACTGCTTCTCGGTGACGTCTTCGCTCTCAAAGTTGTGACGAGGCCTTGAGCGTCCCGAGGAGATCTCGGTCCCCAGATGAGTCTCTTGGTTACAAAAGTCAACTTTGCTGTTGCTCATGGGAAGTCTTTCCTCTTCCTCTATGTACTACAACATGTATGTACGGTACGAAGATATAAGTAGGACGCCTCGTCCGTGCTACTGTGCTAAATCAGCATGGTGATGACCTGCCGAGTGAGCGCCTCGACACGACGTTGCACTGTACCGATTGCTACAGACGTACGCTGCTTGTCGGCGGCGTGACTATGCTGTAGTGTACGACTGTATGCTGTTGTACAGCGTCGAAGGTTCCACGTGCAAAAGACTTCACTAATAACGTAAAGTTCGGGCCAGGGCACTTTCTGACGTCATAGGCGGAGTGACGTCTAATCTGGGGCAATCCAGACAGAGAAGCGACGAAAATTTTTGGCCACAGACCTACGCACAGGGCAGTCACCACTCAGCGTTTTGGTCTTCAAGTCCATGGAAAAATCCATGGATAAAAAAAAAATCAAAGCCAATCAAAAAAAGTTTTATTTCAAAAGTCGACTTATTTTCACGGAAAGTCCCGTACAAAAAAGTCTTTTCTTCCCCTGATTCCTTCCATTTTGCAAGTAAAAGCAGTCGTTTCACCGGGTGAAACTGACATCACAACTGACGTCTCATTCGAAGCATTGTTTTCCCTAACAGTGATTTGAAGTATCAGGAAAATCGAAGTGACGTCTCAACCAGGACTGGCGATATCCTGAGTCCACCGCATAGAGAGTGATGCCCGCACCGGCTGTACTTAGTGTACCCGTGCAGGTACAGGCATGGTGTCTATCTCTTTAGCCCTTTGGTGGGAAACCGAGCCAAGGACTAAAGTTAGCTGATCTTCTAACGATACTAAAGAGTCCTCTCTGGGGCTGCTGAGAGGTGTACTTTCCACAATTGTGAAAGCTCAGAAAGTTTGTTCATTAATTCCACATCTCCTCACTGTGGTGGAACAAGTGAGTCACGTTGCTGATGGCGCACCACACGTGTGCGTACAGTAGGTGCGGTACCTGTCTGGCTCTGCGCAGCAAGTTCGGCCCTCAGCCGCCCGATGGCGCTCGAGTGCCCTCCGGCCAATTTATCCTTGGCGCATATGCTGAAAATCGCTCCGATTCAGCTTTTGCCGTGGGCCAACATCGATTCTTTTCGTTTTCTTCGCCATGAATCTGCTGCACACGTGCATTTGTGTCCCGGGGGAATGTCAGCAGCCTCGGGTGCGCACACAAGCACATTCCAAGTTGCGTTACAACTGTCATGGAAGATGCCGAAAAATTCCCACCAGAGCTCCTTCCATGACCTCATCCTCGAGAGATAAAAATTGCCCTCCCCCATTCCTGTTTATGTGCGCTAAAATCTTTGTCATTCTCAGACATCGATCCGCCATTCCTTCCCCGCAAATGGGGGTTCTTCTCTGCCTTAAAAGTTGACGATAAGAAGCTGCACGCGTGGCAGGACAAACTCTCTTGCTCTCATGCACGCATGAAAAGAATGCCGCTCATACGAAACTTACTGGAGTCGTGGAGAATACGAAGAGTGGAGGACCAACGCAGCAGTAGCTACTATTCATTTTCTTCGAGGAAACCGTCCGGAAATACTTGTGTGTGTGTCTTTTAGCTACATTTTTCAGGGATTATCCCGGGAATTCCTCTGAATCTTTTTCCCACGTGCAACTTTGCGTCGTTGTGCAATATATGGGTAAGTATATTCAGTGTGTACGCCCAACACTTTTTTTTTACCCCCTTGCTTTACTGCGATTCTTATCTGGAGGCGCAAATGCCGGGTCATTCTGGGGCTGGAGAGTGCAGTAACTCGGAAAATGAGTAAGGCAGCCCATTAAACAGGGTGCTCTGCAAATGAGCACTCGCTGACACCTGCAGGCTATTTCCCAGGCCCTGTATGTGTGCTACGGGGCTCCGTAGATTCGCGAATTCCTGCGCTACAGGTAACTCTTGGGGAAAATGTGGAGCAATTACGTGCCGCTGCTCCTACGTGTGCCCCCTGGAGGGAGCTGTTTACTATGTACGTACGCTGAGGTCACTCCAGAGTGAAGCATTTCCGCTCTCGCACAGTTATTTTTTTTTGTGTGTGTGTACGCTTAAATGCGCCTTTCATTCATAGCAAGTACAGCCCTCAGCCACTACACACCTTGCCCCTTCTTATTCTCGATCTCGTTACAGAAGCCATGTGTTGTGCTCGCTCTGTTATCATAAGAGGCTGTCAGTGACGATCATGGTTACTGTATGCGATCGCACGTGCGTGACACAGCCCAAGCAATAAAGTAGGAACCTTCAACCATTAGTCAACGAATCACGTTTACCTCTTAAATGGAGCTTGACGCCATATACACAGCATGTATTTACTTACTGACTCGCCAACACGAAAATGCGGTACACACAGGCAGGGGCAGCGGTTCGAAATCAGACTTTACAAGATCTACTCATCCGCCGGACGTAGCAACCTAAAGATGCGTTCCTCTGCTGCTCGGCGATGACCACAATAGTTCTATTTTCTGGAAAGTGGAGGAGTTATTGGAGCGGCAAATCCCCCTGCTGCCAGTCATTGTAGATTTGGTGGCCTATGTGTGCTCAGTCTGTCTTCCTCCCTCTCGGGGCCTGCCCATCTGTCTTTTGTTGGAGGCGAAATTTTGCCCGTGCATGTCGGCGGCATTCAGTCAAAGAAGCATGGTCATTCGAGAACTGTTTTCTTTCGATCGTTCAGGCCTACTGTACAATACATATGGCTTCTTGTCAAAGAGAGAGAGGACGATGGGGACTTGATATTTGAGATCACTCTGGCAAGAGGCTCTATTTTGAGTCTCTCGCCGGGGATCGTCACAGAGAATACAGCTTCAATTTGTTCGCAGCACTTTTTTTTCCACATTTAGGCGTCTGCAAGGTCCAATTCTTCTCATTCTACGAAGCCAGGTGCTTCGTTGCCGGCTTGGGCATGAAGCAAGTCAACAAGCGCGTGCCTAAATGTCTGATAGGATTAGAGATCCATTCAAAACTCCTTCTGCTGGAGCCTCCCGTAAGCCAGGCAGGTGTGCACATGCACTGAAGTTGCCTCTTGGAATGGCGGCCGAATCGATATGCATCTGAACTACGCGCGCGGCGGCCCGGAAGGAGCCGAGGTGGTCAGACAGAGCTTATTTATCCTGAGGTCGTATATTGACTGTGAGCATAAGTTTTCAACGTATTGGCACCCTAAGAATGCTTGCTTGTAAACAGATTGTCCATATGTCATCATGACGAATTTCCAGGAGGATCTGTTGCGCCGGCAGCAGCTGCTCTTGTTTCTTTAAACACTTCATTAGTGATCAAAAGAATCCTTTTGCGGCAGCTGCAGCTGGAGGGTGAGAGGGCACGAAGCTATACAAAAAAAGAGGCCAGCTGCTGCACGACGAGTGCCGAGTTTGGCAAGATGTTTCTGGGAATTGATGTTTCTGCACAGCAGCCATTTCTGCTGAGCTGGCTCAAAAACTTGCCTCAGTCTACGAGCGGTGGCCGGTGCTCATCGTAGCTACGTAGCTGGCTGCTGGAAGGCACTTGTTATTGCCCGTTATCACATATCTGACTTGATTTCTCTGCGTACTTGCGTGTTTCCTACCCTAGTTACCGTGTCGATCGTCTGTCTGGAGACCGTAGATCAAAAGATAGTCCTAGGTCGATGTGTGAGCCAAGGCAGCTGCTCGTATTCACTGTGCCACCCGCTATTGACATGCGAGAACGAACACCGCCGTTGCTTGTGTGGGACACGTAGATACGGTACGTAGAACGCACACATGTGCAGCACACAGTACTCAACAAAGCCATGCCATGCACCCCGCAGGACGTACGTGCTACGTGGACAGACATCTGGCAGACGGTGGTAAACCACCACCAGTACAGCGTCGACGTGCTCTACGTAACGTTGAGTTTTCTACGTATGAGGCGACTGCGGTCTTATCTACGTAGTCACCATATTTTCCACCGTGGCGTAGTAGAAGTTGCTGCGCCGGGTGCGTCAGTTTTAGGGGCACTTCACAAGCCGAGGGAAAACTGCTGCACCATGTCATGTCATTGCATTGCCACATGATGAGTACGTCATTCACCTAAAAAGCTGACCTCCTCGCCCGAGACACAGACTGCACCACCCAGTGCATCATTTAGTAGACAAGACAAGAGGGTTCATTGACCATTTTTCACTGAACATTACTTTCGGCTCATGCTGTACTGCACTCTATTTCTTGCTGAGTCACATGTATTTCTTATGCAATAGGATGCAAGAGCGCAGTAAGTTGTTTTTAGCATGATCCAGAAATTATGACCTGACCATCTCTAACAGTGACTTCGGTAACTGAGTGGTGCGTACCTGACGACTCCAAGTCTTCCGAGAGTACTGCAATTTGTCCTGGTCCTCGGCACCAGGACGAGACTGTCTCATCTTGAATATTGACGACACGAGACGAAATTGTCTCAATCTCACCTCATAAATTATGTGTGTGGCTTGCGAGACAGAAAATTTTTCCCCTAAGAAAAATTTCTCTTTTATGCCGCCTTTCAACGCCAGTCTGGAGTGACGCCTGAGAGACGTGCAAACGTTGTCGTCAGAGTCCTCAAAGAGCTTTCTACGTTGGATGCGTCGACAATGATACAGTACAATTCATCCCCTTGTTTGGCCACTTCTTATTTTCTGTTATCTCGTCTCGTGCATCATCTGGCGATTTGCTGACTTGTTACCAGTCCTAGGTGGAGTTGTCGGAGCGGACGTTTCCTACTCTTTCAAATCATGTGGTCAGATCTTAAAGGTTTGGGGCTTTTTCAAAATACCGTACTCACAAAACCTCCCGACATGAAGTGCCTCGAACACTGGAGTACCCAGTGTAATGCAACACTGGGTACTCCAATTTTGGAGTCCATTGGGTACTCCATTGACGTTTGCTTACTCAATCCTTGCACACACGCTCGCTTCAAGAAGGAAAAAAAGGTCATCTTTGACTGCCAGCTCATTGACCGCCTGTCAATCTCATCCGTAACGCGACACCAAAGCTTAACACAAGCCAGGTGCGTCAGAGCAAATGTGCCATAAACGTTCAGATGGAGCCGTCCTTGTGCAACAGCAGACAACGCTGTAAAAATCTTGCTAAAAATAAGGTCAAGCAAACAGATCCACGATATTGCAGAGCAAATACCTGATCTCAGACCTGTCAGGCGCTTCATTATCATGCATGAGTTTAGTCTGAGCAGCTGACCCTCTCTTACCATGGTCAAAACCTAAATTACTGTGCTCTCTTTCCCCTTTCCCCAGTCTTCTTCCAAGACTTTATGGCTCCAAATTGGGCGTCTGAGAAGTCTGTCCGTAAAGAAGCCAGCAGCACACCAGCTTGTGCTTGGAAGACCCAAGGAGAGACGATGTTTTTTGGAGGACGAATCATAAAATCTTTGAAAGGAGTGCTGTCTTCTGGATCATCATCTCAAGACGAGGGGCCGTTTGCCGGACTGCAGCAAAAAAGCCACGATATTTTCTTTCACTTCCTCCGCCAGTGAACTTGGTAAGAAAAAAAGGTTTTGAGGAAAGAAAAAAACCGACAGACTGACTGAAAGATGCTCTGGAGAGCGTTGCGGCAGGTCCAATTTCGAATTTACGGCAGCATGGGGTCTTTGAGAGGAGACATTAGCAAAAGCTATTGGAGAGAGGGGGGGAGACCGACCGAAATTCCTATTTTCGGAGTGTCCCTGCTCTGACCTTGAAATTCTCGGTCTAATTGCTACCCTCCTGGGCTTACGGAGCCCATTTTTTTCCCTCCTTTCTTTGTGGCAGAACCAACCCGGGTGGGTGGCTTTTACGACCGACTCCTCCTCGTTCGTCCCGACCGTCCGAAAATGCAATTGATCTCTGGTCGCGCAGCAGGACAATCTGGAAGGCGGCAGCAGACGCGATTTGTTCCGATGTCACAAGAGAGAGACATTGTTCTCTTTTCTCTCTGCTCCTTAGATAATTTACTTGGGGCTTCTTTTGTAGCCTCGCTGACAAGGAGAAAAGGCATTTTTCTGTACTGCGCGCTTACATGTACAACGTGGACGTCGTACTGAGATTGCTGCGTCCATGGACGCATACAGGGTGGCCGAAGAGTTCTGCTGCGTGCTTAACACCAGGTTCTGACGTTTCTTATTCCCTATACGCCACACATGCAAAGCCGCACCACCATCGCCTTGGAGTCCTCCGAGCTGCGGAATTTGCAGCTAGCAATAGTGCAGGATTGCTACAGGGCCCTTCGTAGGCATTAAGATCACTTTCACTCACATGGGTTAGCAGGCTGTTTGTGCCCACGTCTTTGAAACGAGCAACGTCAATATTTACCATGTCGTTGAAAGATTTTGAATTGAACACGCAACAGAGATTGTGAGACACCCTGTGCGTACATGTACGACGTCGGCACTGTAGTCCGAGCATTTTTTAAAGCTCCATGCTTCCGTATCACCCCCTCCCCGACCCTGATATCCCACCCTCGGTGCGTAATAGTCCCCTGTTGCTTGTTCACTTTCTCTGCTGCTGACCTGTATGGCAGTTAAATTTCCCCCCTTTTCGATCCGCTCGGTAGCCTACCAAGGATTTTGGGCCATTATTTCGCCTCTCCTGCTGTTGTGAGCCTTCCTCCCCTGTACCCCGGGGATGACCCACAGAAGCATGCACATGGCGGAACCTCTGGCAAGACTGATGGTCCATTGCACGGGCCGTCTAATCACACCAGAAGAGCGCAAACCCCCATCCTTGTACTGGTAATAACAATCGGTAATGGTGCCCTAATGACGTGTCATTTACGTACGTGGCAAGAGGAGGCAGACGAAATTACCACTCCTCACGTGATTCATGACTTTCTTTTCAGATGTGGGGATGCCTTGGAAGTGGATGCGCCGCGACAATCGTCGCCGCCGTCACAGTCCCGGATCGAATCCCAAGCTGTGGATGATGCTTTCCGTGGAAGTGGCATTGACTGGCTGGATCGGTCGGCCTGATCGGAAAAGGTCAGAACTACAGTCACGCAGGAAATTGAATCGTGTTCACATCAAAGAATCAGCTTCCTGTGACTTCATTACCCCCATTTCCACTTTTACTACCCCTCCTGCAGCCGCGCAATTAATTGGAATCAAGTGCTTGCTCAAGGGGGAGGATGGAGAACAAAATGTCTCCGGTAATTAACTCGCTAACGTCTAAATTTGTCGTGGCTTCCAGCGTGGTTCGTTGTACTTTCTCTGTCATGTCCATCATCATCGTCGTCGTCATCATGTCTTCTGCCAATGACGCGCGGATCAGGGAGGGATAAGTGTTCCATGTCTGGCGGCAAAGTCAGAAGGGACGGCCAGAAATGATGCGCACAATCACGGCGTCATTTTCGCTGTTGCGCATGTATTTTTACTGCTCCATTTCCCCCTCCCCCCCAGTCAACCCCGAATTCTTTATCCCCCCCCTCCTCTCTTTTATGTGCGTACAGTACAATGATTAACTTCTGGTACTCTAGCTTGCGTGCACGGCAGCGGTAAGAATAAAACATTCCTGTGACAATAACATCTTGTGTGTACTAACAGCACAGTATATATATCCATCCCGGTTTCCTTTGGTTGCTCCCCCTCCCTTTTCGGTACTCCCTAGTGTCAAAAGATCATGGGAGAGGGAGAAGTTTTAGAGGGGGGAGAAAAGAGGGGACAGTAAAGCAACCAAGGTAAAAGCGACTGACAATTTCCCTCCCTCCCCTTTTCCTGTGTTGTTGCGCATATCGTATGTGACTACGTGTGGAGCTCTAATCAATCTGTCTTGGTGCTTCACGTTACCGCCATCTCTATGCTTTTCCGCTTCCCATTCGCGCAGAAAGATAATAATGTACAACACAACTACTCCACCATTCTCTTACATATGAATTAGGCAGGAGAAGAAGAAGAAAGAAAAAAAGCATCCGGATAATTGTTGTTCCCTCCCAGCCAAAACTTTTCTGCCGCAGTCAATTTCCTTCGGGGATCTTTTCAGGCTATGCAGCAAAGCCTTTTTTTCCACATGCGTTTCCTTGTCCTTCTCTACTCTACCTGACAAATTGATGGCGCCCACCCCCTCCCCGCGCTGTCTCCCCGAGACACTTCTGGATCGTGTGACAAATTGCCTAAAGAAGCCTGCGGCACGGAGAAGATTGGAATTGCAGATTTTTTGGCTGCCGCAGTTTGTCTTTTGTCACTTCGTGCAAATTCAGATCGTCGAACTGACAAGGGAGAGACGGACATGTGCGTCCCCGCTGTCATCTCCGCCCGCTCTCTGGCCATCCTGAGCGGGAAGGAAGCAGAAAAGTCCCAAAGTCCCCTGGCAGAGCAGAGGTTTTCTTTTTTTACCTACTCGTCCTCCTACTGACGCTGCCTCGTGCGCCTCTCCTCATCAATCAAGATCCCTGACACCCCTGTCTGTTCATCGGCTTCTTTCACGCTGATATCATCATTAGCGGGGCCAAGTGAAGCCACCCAGACGCGCTTTCCCACTCCTACTCAGCCTCGTTAAAGCCATGTTTTCTGGCATAAATTTCGGGCCTATTACGAGGATCGAACCGTGATCGCGACGACGACCGGTCGCGATTTTGCCGCCCCCCCCCCTCCCCCTCACCGTCCTCTGCCTGCTCTGAAGCAGCATGATGGACGAGAGCGTCACAAAAGGGAAAAATCCAATCGCAGAATCTGAGGCCCACACGATTTATAATGTGTGCCCCCGGTGGGCCCACTACTATCTGGCTCCATTGATCATTGAGAAGCTTGCTGTTGCGGTCTCTCTCTCACTCTTATAGGGAGAACCGAAAATTATCTTGCCAGAGGCTTACGTGCGTTGCCAAGGATCGCTATTCATTAGTTTCGAGGCAGTTTCGCTTTATCTGTGGGCCTCATTTTAATTCTCTATTCAGACATACCATGTGGGTTTGCCAGACGGAATGTGTTCCGTAGACTGCCACAAGTATGTACGTACATTCTCGTATCTACGGGGTGGCCTAAGGAGATCTGCAACTCACTTCCAAGGTGGAAAACAGCACAACTGCTAGAGGATCTTTTGAGCCCACTCTGTACTACGGGGTAACGTACGACGACGTATGATCGTGCACGTAGGGGACGTGTACACATGCATGTCGGCACATACACTGGTATTAAGGTACAGTACCGGCATGTGTGTATGTGACGTATAGCTACAGAGGCAGCATATCTGAAGTAGGTTGACTGCTCGTTCATGCTGTACTGACAGTAATGTGGTGCATTCTCAGTGAAGCTTTTGAGTTGAGCCCTGCAGTTCACTGGACGAACGATCGATGGCATTGTGCGGGCTGCGTAGGCCTCCTCGAATGATGCCACGACCGCTGCTGGGCCTTGCCAATCTGAGCATCGCGCTGCCCGTTGTTGACCTGTCGCTTGCCACAGATGTTATCAATAACGCCCCTGCCAAGGCAGCAGAGATGATAACGAGCGAGGGTGATGCGAAGTCGGAATTTTTCGCCCTGGGCCACAGCCAGCGTGCTACTACCGCCTCAATGACTCCAAAAGGAGCCATTGATCAAGGTGAAATACTTTTGGCGAACGAAGCCAGGCGAAAAAAAAAGATGATAGTGGGCCTCTTGTGGGGGGAGGGGGAGGGGAGAGGAGGAACTCGGGCAATGGCCCCGGCTTGAGTAGCTCTGTTAAGGCCCAGTGATAGGAACAAGAAGTTGGGTCTGCTACTGCTGACTGTATGACTGAATGACTTCGCAGCGAATTTTCGGCTTTGCCAAAGGAAGCGGAGTTATTTTTCCACTTTTTGACAGGCCTCTCTCTGCCCTCTCTCTCGTGAGTGGCCGCCGCCATCATAGGTGACGGGGCAATCTGGCTCCGGCTAACAAATGATGTCCGGATTCTGTTTATTTATCGCGCTCTTGCTGCTGCCGCTGCTGCTGCTGCAGTTGGAAATTTTGCCCCGGGGGCTCCTCGGGATGTTGTTGGCGACGAGGGGGAGGGGGAATGGACGACGGACACTTGGCGAAATTACAAAGGAAGACGGCAGCACAATAGAGCTTCTTCCCACAAGAGATACCTATTATACCGCAGTTCGTATATGTGGCGAAGAATAAAATTGATTTTCTTTATCTGCAGCATTTGCCCTATAGGACTGCCTACGTCGTCCGAGGCTCGGGACTTCATGAAGACCTGCGCCGTCGTGGCTGCGGGGACGATGCTCTCCGGGCTCTCGCTGGCCCACCGTGATGACGGCCCCATGACCATAATTCATGCATGCAGAGAGATCCCCTGCTCAAACAACACCACAGATTTCGAGCATCCTGACATTGTCGGCTTAGTTGCAGTTCTACTTGTTTGCTGTCGACGCCGGACGCCGCGGTGGCTGCCTTTGATGAGCAAGGTTGGTAAATATTGGGCGATTTTGATGTCGCTGTAAATTCTGACAAACAATGGACGCAGTACAAACAAAAGGGGCGACGCGTGCTTAAGACAAGAGCTCTGTGACAAATTGACAGGGCACCAAATCAAACAACATTATCGGGGTGTATGCAGAATGCATAGCAACCTACATCCTACTGTACTGTCAGAGCTTCTGATCAAGCAAAGAATTTACAAGAGAAGATTCTGGCTGCTGATATTCCCCTAAAATTCTGTCTTTTTCATCTCCTTCCTTGTTTGGAGGAACATTTTTGGGTTGGCGGTTTGTAAACCGGTGGCATTTGTTGTAAAAGGAACGAGAGGATTTCTCGGATCAGGTGTTTTTTCTTGACAGGCAGAGTGGAGCTAAAAAGGCGAAATTTGTTTGCTGCGCGTGTGACACTTTTGTGGCCCAAATCCGCTTTTCCAAAACTATACCTATGTATTTTTGTGTGCTACTAAGCGATGTCAGTTGCTGGAAAATCTTAAAAGAGATCGGTTTTCCTTTGTCTCTCTCTCTCTCTCTCTCGCTCTTAGGCGGGCAAACAGGAGACTTAAAAACAAGGCTAAGAGCAGAGAATGTTTGCTTGTGTTCACTCACTGCAGCCAATTCAAATACATATTACGTGCGTACGTGTGTGTGTGCTTTAAAGTTGTGTGTTGACTCTTCAGCGGTTTTCCTCTGTTGTCCGTCGACATTCTTTTCTGCACATTTCTGCCTCTCTTCTCAGGTCATCATCTAAGAGGCGGCGGCGGCGGCGGCAGCACCAGCAGCAGGCACCAGGCCTAAAGTCGTCATTATCTGCGGTTTCTTGGTAGCTTCGAGCATGTCCTCTTTCTTTGTGGCCGGGGGAGATGGGCCCACCGGCGCATTCCTTTACGACTGAGCGGTGCTCGCTCGTCCCTCGCTCGTCCCTCACCATCAGCTCGCAGGCCTAGCTTGGTCAGACTTTTTTCAATCAAAGCCGCAGATTAAATGGAGGAAAATGAAGCTCGCCCACCACTTGAGTGTGGGATGCCATTATAACACGATAATTCTCTCCTTCTCCCCCCCAATGGACTCGTGTTCATTTATCAAATCAGTTCGATAGGCGAGCGAGCATTTGTTCCTCTCTCTTTCTCTCAAATGAGTCTAAGGCTTTTTTACTGTCATTGTTTCTTCATTTCTTTTCCCAGACTGCTGGACATCACCCACGGTCAGCGTCCCAACCTCATGTTCGGGCATGCGCACCAGAGCTTGTCCACCGTCGTCACTGAGGACCAACAGGCCCAGGCCACGGGTGCATCAGGGCAGAGACAGCCAGAGCTTCTTTCTTGCTTGATTAATTAGTATTGTTGTAGCTTTGGTTAATTTTTTTCTTTCCCAGAACTCAAGTGGCACGTTCTGGATGGCGGAGATTTCCGTCACAACCGAAGAATTGTGTGTCGAGACTTGAAACCTTCCAAACTCACCGATTTTCGTTCATGTCTTTCCTTGTGTGTGTGTGTGTGTGTGTGTGTGGTAAGCCGATATGCACGTCAGTCTGGAGCATTATCAGTTACAGTCATCACCACGTATGTACTGTCACGTTACGTACTTCCAGGTTGTGACTCGTGGACTCTCTTGCACACACCGTGAGTAGGCCTCAGACGAGTGTGAGCCCAGGCCCAAGCGCCTCTCTCCCTCCACAGCCACGCTCGACCAGCTGGTGGACGAGATGTTTGACGCGATCGGCACCCCGTTTGAGGAGGGAAGGCCCAAACTGCTGGTGTCAAGCGCCTGCAGAGGAATCTTTTTTTCCTTTGCTCCACTACATAGGTGCTTTTTATGAATGACCAGAGAGGAAGCCCTACTTTTATGGTTCTGCCGCCGCCGCCGCCATTCATAGTCACGCAATTTTCGCACGCACGCAGCGATGGAGGCGCTCACCAGCCAGCCAAACCCCGTCATTTAAGCCTTTCTTCTGCACGTGCCAATTTTCTTCTCTTTCTTTTCAGTCGATGCTCAGCTTCTTCCAAACATTGATGCGAATCTCAGCCACTTTCCGCCATATCGCACAGCCGAAAACGTGTAAACAGTTGTACTTGTTGATGTAACGATTTTTCTATCATTGTTGTTATGAATAACGTCGGGTGCGACTGTGCAAGCGTTCTTTACCCTAACACCCCAAATCTCTGATAAGAGGAACGTTGGCAGAAGAGATGCAAGCCTAAATGAAGACGGATTTTCACAGTAAGTGAGTCGTGACGACTATCATAAAAATGTTTGTTTGCTTCTCTACGTACAAGCCTGGGAAGAAAAAATAGTCCAAGTAGTCCAAGCAGCATGAGGAATGCCAATAGTTTGTCGTCGCTCTCCAATGAGTTTAGAGAATTCTTGCTTGCGGCCTTAAAGATGCTTTTCACGAATGGTATTCCTCTCTCCTCCTTCTTAGCCCCCTCTGTCAATCAGGCCGTGTCATGAGAGTCGCGTTGTTTTGTCTCTGCAAAAATGTCGATGACAAAACTCCCGACTGACTCTGAGCCCGCCCTTAAGCAGTCCCATCGGAAAAAAGTCGTCGTCCGCAGATTCTTTTGCTTGCTCTGACGAGAATGTGTACAAAAACGGCGAATCGCGGGACCATCGGGGGGGACTAGAAAAAGAGGAGAGACCGCATCATTTATAACTGTCATGATCGAAGGAAGCCATTGACTGGACTGGACGAACGAGTGTAACAGTAGCTTATTGTACGTACAGGGTCAAGGGATCTATGGCCGCTCGCTGCTGCTCCAGAAAGCCATTGCAACATTGGCCTCAATGGGATCTAATTGAGCGAGCGCTCCTCGTGGCTGTCGATACTTGAGTCGTCGATGCTGAAGTCAGACTTGCCTGTGACGCATTCATCGACTTAGCGACTTCTCGCCCCCGACCCACTTGGGACTCGAAGCAGCAGCTCTGAGCACAAGGAGGGGGGGGGGAGCAAAAAAAGCGCTTTTCTTCCCCTAATTCTGAGCGAGCGAGATGACGGAGCGCGATTTTTTCAGGCCGTACAGTTTTCGCCGTTCGTCGTCGTCGTCGTCGTCGGCCTTCGGCTTAAATTAAAGCTCAAATATCGGCTCCTCCTGCCGCTGCCTGTTCAGCTACTGCAGCTTCGGCGGGTGCGTTTATCTCTCAATCTCCTCTACAGGTTGTACTGCGAGGGGTCGTTTCTTCTCCTGAGGAGACCCAGTTTGCGTCGTCGTCAAGTTTGCGAGATTTTCACCCCTGTGGCAGGTCGTCAACTGCGCTGATCGGAATCTTTTACACACAAAAGTCGATTTTTTTCTCTCTCTTATTCTCTAGCACTGAGCACACAATAGAGAAGAGGCAAAGAGGAACCGATCTCATGAATCCCTAATTTCGTTCTCCCCTATGTGTGTGTTACGTTTTCTCCGATCCTGACCGCTCGTTCCCATGAATACGTCCATGTACGCGGTGGCGGCGCAGGAGATCCACCACAAGGGGGCTAAAGCAGGCGACGACGACGACGACGACGACGACTGCGACTGCGACGATGACCTGACATGTGAAAAGAGAGCCATAAAAGCAGAAGTCTTGGCCGCCGACGCTGTGTCCACTTCCCCTCCTCTCTTTTTCCGATAGGGGCGGAAAACGCCACATGTTGCATGCATTTGAGGAGCTTCGGATTTCTGCTCAAGTCCATGAGGAGTAGGAGACGATTTCCTCGCCCGGACCTGCCCGCCGGTCTGCCTGCCCGCCCGCCGGAGCATCATCTCGCTCACAGGAATGTTTTCTGTCGACGAAGATGATGTTGTTGCGCTGCTCGCACACTTCGCCCTTGACCCGGAGCAAAGCATATCTGCTCCAGTCAACACAAGGGGGCCTCTGGAGAAAACATTTCTCCAAGTCTGCACACTCAAAATGGGCATTTGAGTCGCTTTTGCCTCGCCATTAAGCGCAGCAAAAGCATCGGGGACCGTTGTTGGATTTCCGTTTGGGTGCTTGCTTGAATGAAGGCTTTTCAGCAGCCAACCGACGCATTGACCTTCGGAGGAGAGTTCCTACACGTATAGTAGTAAGCTTAGTAGCAATAGCAGCTCTCTTCCGTTGTTGCAGATGGCTGGCGAGGGAGAACGCAGGACAAAAAAGAGAGAGAGGAGATGGGCGCATGAGCCACCCAAAAACAATGACTTGAGCACCTCGAAGGGGGTGCAGAGCAGATCTGTGGATCTGCCAAGAAGTCAGCACTGAGCTGGCTCAGCGTCCACGTCACGGCCATATGTTGAACGCCCGCGCTACTTCATGTGGCGTCCGATAATGACATTGCTGCACATACGACCCCGCAATTTTGGCGGGAAAGACCTGGTTGGGGAGTTGTAGGGGCAACGTGCTTTGCAGATGTCGACCAGGGACAAAATTGCCTTCCCTCCCAACATCACATTTTCCCCATTTGTTTCGGTCTGCCGCAGCCGTTTCAATTTGGCGCGCTTTCTCGCATTTAAGGTACCGATAGACGACGGACCTGTGAGATCACTTTGACGTACACAGTACGTACACCTCATCAGAGAAGGTCCACGCCATAAATGGTCGCCGGAGTTGAGCCCTAATTTGCCAAAATTTGGCGGTGACGGAAAAAATTAGCTCTCACCTGTCTTAAAGCGTCGCTCATTTTCGCTGTCTGCCTGCCTGCCTGTCATGCTCTCCGCCGTTATCATGTTCTCCAACTTTGCGAATTCGTTACCTCTGCCGGAGGGGGGGGGGACGGACTGACAGACAAGGGGGGGGGGATTCGTCATGACCAGGAGCTAAATTGGTCCCAAAGTTGGTGGATTCCATGGTCTAATGGGCTCCTGTTCTCTCTGTCTATCCATTCTTTTTCTACCGAAGAGAGACAATTTGGCAGAATGATGCTGCCCGAAAAAGGCTCTGCAAAAAGTAGTTGGGTTGTCATTCCGGCGGCAACCCCTCATTTCGGAAGCTCCACTTCTTCCTCTGAAAAAAAAAGCTGGCGAATTGAGATTTATGCGCGGCTTGGAAGAAGGGAGGGGGGAAAAGCTTGCAAAACCTGTATTTTGGCAAAGAGGCCAATTAGCAATTCGAAATGCCTCTGTCGGTGAGACTCGTTACACTCTTACGACCTGGACAGGACACTTTGGGTTGGCTTTTTCTTGCTTCCCCCCAGACTTTTTTGCGGGCTCGCCAAGCCGACGGAGCCGTAAGACCTAACGACAGCCTGGAGACTTGTACGCGTATGTGTAACGTTCATCTCTCTTTCTCTCCTCTCCTCTGTGCCACAAATAACAGGGGTGGTGGCTGAGCATAAAATCTTTATCCGGCAATTTCACAGGCGACAAGTAATGGCCATCCATATTTCTTCTCCCTTACATGGATGCGTGCCTTAATTCATTTCCCACTGCCACTTCTGCGCAGCTCGATTATTATTTATTCATTATGAGGGGGGGCGAAAATTATTGGGTGTTGGTCAAGTATGTGTAGTTGTGTACTGCTGCCATGTATGTATGCGGTTTTTACCCCCCCTCGCGCACTCACCTAACCCCCCCCCCCTCTTGCTTCTCCTGCCATTAATTTGGTATTTGGCTTCCTGCGGCTTCTGAGTCAAGGAGAGAAGCAAAGGGGTTTCTTTTCCCTCGTCGTGGAGGGAGCTGTCAGAGCACGAAATGGCTTCCTCGACACCACCAACCAACCACACTCGTTTAATGGAGAAATTTATCTCCCAAAAAAGCTACTAGTGGAACAGAGGAGGAGGGAGAGAGAACCGAAAAAAATATAGGGAGACCAGTTCAATTAAGTAGTAGTACCAAGGCTCTTACACACTCAAGTATCTCTTCTCACTCACTCACTCTTTGCATTATCTCTTGTCGATGATGAGAGTGGTAAAAATCCGGGTGGTCTCTCTCAAATAGTTCTAAGAGAACAAGAGTCTTCTTTTCGTTATCATCCCTCTTACATCGTTATTGCATTCCAGGCGCATGTCCTGGTCGTCATATTCTCTCACGGAGAGGAGTCGTCACAAGGGAGCTCATTTGGCGATTGGTTATGGATATTTGGCGGGGGATGGGGATGGGAAAATGGGATCTCTGCTCTCTTATCGGGGTGAAGGTGGGTGGAATTTGGCCTGATGGCTAAAGGAGGAATGTGAGGAAACTCTCCAGGAATGAATCTGCAATAAAACTTAGGGAGCAAATCATTACTGTGGCTGTGGCATTCCTGGCCGGGTCGACAATTTAAGACGAGCAAGGCTACATGTGTTCCCATCAAGTGATGCCTCTGGGCAAAAGGGTATTGGAGCGATTGATTGGTCTTCTGGACTAAGAAGATTTCTGGGCCACGAAAAGGCCACTTCTCACCAAAACTGGGCATTGGAGTCGGTGGCAGAGGGTGAATTTGCATGCAACCAAGAGTGGCGACGCTCCATAAGACAGCTCAGACAGTTTGAGCGACATCATTGAGGAAGAGAAAGTGCCGAAGCGAAACTCCACTGATGCAGGAGGCAAGTTTCAACCTCACGAGTCTTCATGGATTCTAAGAATTCGCGATCTGTTTGCATTCGAGTTCTAGAAATGCGATCTCACGTCGTCACTGAAGCAAGACCAAGTTTCGTGCTACTTGTGTTTCAGGTGATATCATGACACGACACCACCTTTTTGAGAGCGAGCTTGCAGTCATTGCAACTATAGCTGTAGTGTGACTGACTGTCCAACACAATGCTATAGGCAAATGAGGATTTGTGTCAAGTTTTATGCCAGTTGTTGCGCTCAGTGAAAGCGGACTTTGCTCTGATTCAAGCCATGTCAAAGTCATCAGGACAAAAGCTAACTGTACGTAGAGAGAACAACGGACGGCAGTCAGGGTCAAAGTGGTCGTCGACCCTATTAAAAGCAGGAAGAAAAGTGTTAAGCTAATGCAACAATGAGGCTGATGGAGACTAAAGAAATGATGCGAATTTGATACCAGACAATTCTTTTTTGCTCTTCACTTTCTCTTACGTTTTAAAGCAACATCAAGAACATTACAACATCGTGCAAAGGACGCGTCATTGACGCTAATTTTGTCCAGCACTGTACGTACGTACGCATAGCAGCACTGAGGCGAGCTCGGAGTCTCGGGCCTTGGCAAGGAGTATGAACACAGGGACAGAATAGAAGAGAGATGAATTCACATTTCGTCCGCTCACTTTGCATGGAGATACTGTTTCTGTCTCCAGGCCCAAGTCTCGGGCCTTAATGCCTACTCTTGCTACATTGGCCAACAACTGTTGGCGCTGGTATCATCACAGAGGTTGAGTCAGTTCTCGAGAAGTTGCAGTATCCCCACTCCTGAGCTGCATCGAATTAACTGCAACAGCATCTCTGATATGGACTCCAGAAGAAGTTGCTGGCGTTACCCCTGCTGTGCTTGGAGAACCATTTGATCTGGATTCGTTGGACGGGGGCAAAAAACAAAGGAAGAAAAAAAAAGAATTTAAGTCATTTTTGACAGAGGCCAACAACAACGCAAACAACAGGAGGGAAACGCGTTGTTTGTGCCCGAGGGGAGGAAAATAGAAACACGTACCTACCCACATACGACGTACCTGACGAGGACGACGACCGAGCAGCATTCTCAAGATGATGGAAAACTGCGGGGATCCGAACAAAAGGAGGAGCCATCACAGGTCGCTTGGCTGGCAAAATCGGTAACATATGTCAAGCGCTGCTGGCTGCGCTGCAGCTTAAGCGAATGCTGTCCAAATGTGCCTCATTAGCGGAGCCCCAAGCAAAGTGCTTGCCCGCAGTTTTTTCTACTGCTTCTTCTTTTGCCACGGCAATTGCTTTAGCTTTGTTTCGGGTACGTAGTCGGGAAGCAAAAGCAAAGTAAAAAAAAAAAATTGCACACTGCTCGGCCCAAGGGCCGGACAATTTGCGCGCTTGGAGGAAAAAGTGCTATTATTATCCGCACTAGTAGCTTGACTGACCAAGAAGGGACTTTTTTGCGCTCCCTCAGTGATAACTGGGCCTCAAAATTGAAAAAAAAAAGTTAAAAACCTAGAGACGCCCTTTTGGGGGCCAGAAATTGGGTAAAAAACTGTGTGAAATGGACAAAAAAAGTCCGACTGAGTGAGGAATTTTAAAGGAGATTTGCTAATAAAAATGCATCGTCACCTAAGCCACTCAAATTGCTCAGAATCTTCACCCCCCAAATTCCCAGGTCCAGTGATAGCCCAGCAGCTCCTTCTGCATGGCAGAAATTGCCCAACTTTCTACAACTCCTCAGTACTAACTCCGTGCCCAATTAATGGGGTGTGCTGGCATTCCTGAAACGAGAGGAATAGCACCCAAGGACAAATGTCTCAAATTAAAGCGGTGAGTAAGACGAGATGTTAACAAATCTCAGGCTTGACTTGGTGGACGAAGATTGATTCTACCCCGTCCAGTGTCCGGTGGAACAACATGTCGAGCTTTTGTTCCTCCCTCATGCTCATTATGACTTTTATTGAAGAGGGGAGCTTCCCCCCCCCCCAAATCCCCGATCCTGCCCCCGAGCGCCCCAAAAATCGTCGTCTGGCCGGTCGCTCGCTGTCATGCAAGGGGAGGAAAATTTATTGCCACTTTGCCTCACTCGCTCGCCAAGCAGTATCATCAATGGCTTTGGCGGCTTTTTCTACTCATTTTAATGCTTCTGACCCCCCGCTAGGGCCTTCTTATTGGGACTGCGTTTGGTCGAGTTTTGAATCGTCCCGGCCACGACAGACACGGCAGACCCCAATTAACTCAGTGCCATCCACAGCGATGCACTCGTGAGTACCTAAGGACTTACAAAAAGCATTCACAGGTAAATGTATGCAGCAGATTAGGTCAGTACTTCTCATATCACAGTGAGGAAAATCAGTCAGTTTCGGAAATCTTAAGGCGCGTTTTGGTGTTGTCAACTTTTCTGCAAGTCGTGGACGTGTTTTTTGACACTGCCACTTTGTTTCAAATTGGACGGAAATGCTTAGTGCAGTCATTTGAAAAGTCGAAATTACAGTCTAACCCCCCCCCCTCCATCCCACTGAAGTGCTGTTGTACTTTGCTCTGTCCGTTTAACCTGTGTTCTGTGTTGTTTCAGATAATCTGCAGGGTGGGGAGGCTAAACGCAGCTTTTGCTTCATTGACAATTGCTGTCCCAGAGTTGCATTTAGCCTTCCCTATCCTGTATAATGTTTGAAAGGCCACGATTTCCACGGCGACAGATTCTCCAAAATGACGTGAGCAGAAAGTGTGGAGACCTTATGCTGAACTCTGGAGAAGTCTTACTTTTAAATCATAACTTTTCAGGCCAGATTACATCTCTTACATCTTGAAGCCCTACCCGAAAGTGAAGTGGCATCAGTGTCAATCCTCTCTCACAGCTAACACAGGCATTTTACTTGATAAAACCAGCATGAGCTGCAGGTAGACTTTCAGATCTTCACTCGTATGAACTTTCTAAACTGACTCACTCAACAAGGTATTATTTAGAAGACATTTTGAAATGTCAGCTCTTGCAAGGGCTTCATTTCATGAAGTGGGCGACCTCTTTATTTATCCTCTGTCCTTAAAACCAGAGTGCAACTGATTCTCCTTTTTCTCCTGCAACCTCCTCCATTTCATGGAAGCAGTGGTGAGACCAATGTGGTGTTGCTTCAGCTGACTGTCCTGAGCAACAAGTACTTTACTACTGAGAACTCTGTCACATTGCTCTTGTGCCCGACAAATTCCCTCTCCATTCATGTAAGCAACGCTTGATTTCATGCACTTATAGTAGAGCCATGTGTTGATTCATTTTCAAGCCAACTAAAGCTCCCCCGTGTCCAGATGATTTCACAAGGAATTGTGCGCGGAGTCAAAGTGATTGCGTGAGATGAGAGATCTTCTCAGGCGTGAACGTGGCTTTTTGTAGTGCCCCCGATTGACAAGGTATCGAAATCTCCAAGGCACGACGATTTTCTGCCGTGTCAGTGGTGGTACAGGGTGGACTAGGTAGATTTGGAATTCTTTTCAGGGCCGGAAAGCAACATAGTGGAGTCGCGAATCTCCTCGCAGTCCACCCTGTTCTTCATCGTTGGACGTAGCCAGCAGGGAGAAGAACGAGAGAGACGCAACACACATTCATACACGCACGTCCGGCCGGCGAGCGAGGGGGAGGGAGGGAAGTTGGACGACGACGACGACGCACGCACGCACGCACGCACGCACGCACGCACGCACACACATCACACATGCCTGCTGCATATTTTTTCAAGCGTTTCACATGGGGCGCGTTAAGCGCTCAAAAATGTCTTCGCTCTCCGGTCATTTTCTTGACTTCCTGCGGCCGCTGCAGTTGGCCTCGATCCTTTCCATCCTTCCCCCCGCTGATGGGATAGCACGGATGTTATTTTAACAATGGTCGGTATTTTCAAGAGTCTCTCAGGCAAGAAGCATCATCTCTCTTTTTCGTGCCACAGTTGCCATTTTTTGCCGGCCTCATCCGGGCCAAATTTCACACAGCTGGAAACTAATTGATGCCAGAAATACTTTTCAGGGCTGATATCGGGTGGATCTTTCATCCCTGGAGACTCGAGGCAGGCTTTGGGTGAGGGGGAGGAAAGCGCCCAAAGAGTGAGGTATTCCTACATGCGGGAGGGGAAGCAGCAAACAGTCATAATTCATTACGCTTATCGCAAAGCATTTACGCCACCCAGTTTCCGCTCTCAGGCATGCCCAAGCCACGATAACTCGCTCCGCTTACCCATTACCAACCTCCCCACAGCTGCCAAGTTAACGCCAATATACAATTTCCTTCTTTGCTCTGGAACGGTTTTCCGCTAAAAGTTTTATAGTCGAGTCATTCCAATACAGACTTTTTTTTCTTTCCAAAGACCAAACGATAAGCTAAAAGCGCATAAGAGAGAAATGTGGCATAGCTCCAGGATAAAAAAGGGGTCGAAAGTTACGAGCCTGGGAAAACGACAGCGCCATTCAGCTCGTCGAAGCGAACTTTATGATGCCCTCTTCTCTCTCTCTCCTCCACCTTCCTCCCTAATATTCCCAGCGTCGTTCAGAACGGCTAATCTACGTGCTACAATTTAAAAGGATATGGGCTTGCTCACTTACACATACATGGACTGGCGACTACTACCTGAAGCCAGCTTTTCTCACACGTACGTACAGGGTGACCCGGGTGTCTGGGGACAGAGAGAAACAGTCCCCGGAGGTGGCTGAGGGCGTCTCAAGCACCAAAGTAACCCTGATGTCATACATGTTGACAGCGTGTGTCCGATATCCATGCCTCACTTCTGGACAGATCCCAGCCTCTGGACGCGCACCGACGGCTGTCCATGCAGGCCACACTGTACCAGTCTCACAAAGCACTCCGTAGTTGCTGTACCGTGCAGCAAAGCAACCATGTCCTAAGACATACGGGTCACCCTGTACATACACGTACGTACGGCGCACACCTGAGGAGGCGTCGCTGGCTGTCGTGAAAAGTGGATTTTGACCCCCTCTGTGTGGCCCCTAACTGCCGATTCATCATCTGCTTTTGTGGCTCTCCTTCAGGTGGGAAAATGAGGATACGAGGAGAGTCATTCACAAATGACCGCCGATAAATGGGACCTTAATGTCCGTGCAACCCCCAGAAAAGGAGGACAAGGAAGCTCCTCTGGTGCGTGTTAATTATGAAAAGCAGAAGTATCTGGTCGAGGGAACGTTTGCACAACACTTTTTTCTCTTCCAAGGACTGGAGGACGGACGGACTGACTGACGTACAGTATGGACTCGATTTGCGTCACGTACGTCGGTTTATCGCAATTGATTCCCTTTCGGTCTTCAGTTCGGTTGAGGGTCCATTTACTCGGTTATCGACATTTCCAGAATGAAAGATTACATCACCAAGCACCGAAAAAGACCTGTTTCTCCTACTCTGTAGTCAATTTTTCGTACGGTGGCCATGTTTTTCTTTTCTTTGTTTCTCCAAGAAACACTAATGCTGAGGACATTGCAAGTTTCCAGGCTTGTCCAATCCGCAGAAGCGATGTCTCTCGGTGACGAGAACAGCCTGGATGATGAGAAGTTTGAAGTGGCAAACACAAAATAACTGATAACCGAGTCGGTGACAGGAATTTAGAATTTTTCAATTCGCCCGGTTTGATGATGTCAACGAACTGCAAAGTCTTATCATGCATATGACCAAGTATAAGAAAGTTTGACATTTATCGAGACGCGCTACGTCACAAAACAAATCCTGGCTTCAGTTTACCCACGCTGTCGACGACTTCTTCTTTCCTGGGGTCCCGGCCTTGGCGGACTTGGTACCTTGGCACGGTGTTGATCCTTCCTCGTCCGCGCTAAGGTCAGCGCCTAGAAAAAGCCTGGTCAGCCAGAAGATGATCTCGCACAGACTGAGAATGCTCGTTCCGGTAAAGAGCCCTACGGTGCCGCCTACGGTGCATAAGCCAGAGACTTATGATTAGACCTCGAAATTTTATGTTATTGCCATGAAACGTAATGAATGACATAATTTGGCCTTTTTTCTGAAAAACATTTGAGAAAAATTATAACATACAGTGTCGAGGTCTAGTAGGTCAAGAGCTGGCTAGCGTCAGCTTAGGAAAATTCTTACCGAAGTTTGAGACAACGTCCGCAAACGTGACCCTGATGTCCCGCTTGATCTGGGTAACAACTTGACCAGCTAACTGAAAGGTAACGAACGCCGAGCGCTTTGCATTCTCCTTGCAGGCATCGACTGTGTTGACCTCTTTGCCAAAGGCGTACTTCTGGAAGCTGCGGATGAACATATTCGGCAGGCTGGTGTTGGTCCCACCGAATACCCTCAAAGTGGCTTTGTCGCCGCAAAGCTTGTCGATATCGAGAATGGTGGACGACACTGAGTAAGTATACCTAGGTGGACATGACGTTACGTTGCTTTGCAGAAAAGGGCAACTACGAGCTTTCATCATACCTGAAAGAGTCGCAGTCGTGGTAGCAGTCGCAGGTCTCCACCGTCTTAGTGTCCGCCATCGCGACGTTGAAGCATTCCGCACCCATGTAGTCGCACAACTCTGCACCATCGTCGTCCATCTCCATGGATTCCCTCGGATAATTCCATGGGGTGCATCCACAACGCTTCGCCGCCTGCCTCAGCTGACACTCGAAAATGCAGCCCTTCTGTGTGTACTTGCTGAACACTCGCATGTTGTCGTTCTCGGCCTGGAACCAGCACTTTCTTCGCTCGGGCGACAACTGCTGCCTGACTTTCTCGTCTGTCAACAGCTGGGATGGCGTGATGAGGAATGTGGAGACGTAGCCCGGTTCAATTTTGACGCCATCGCCTCTCATATCAGCCGGCACGGATGGGTCATGAATGGACACCTTGAAGACGGGCGTCGGGATTACCTTTCGAGTGGAGTGAACGTCCTCCAGCACCGAGCTGTACTTGTTCAGCTGCATCACGACTGTCAAACCGTATGCCGATCCACTCGTCATGGGATAGACCACCTGCATGCATGTATTAAACACACTTTTACCAAGTGCATACTGCAGGGTGTCCCGCCAATGGTGTCCCTTATCAAAATAGTACTACAGCTTTTACTTGTTCTCTGATATTTCTCTGGGATATCTCATTTCAAAGCTCATAACTATTGATTTTGATGAAGACTCAAGCATTTTAAGCGAGATGTCCCGTTAACTTTCTACTGCATACAGTTTTAGGACATGTTCGGAGCTGCATAGAGGATAAAGACCTACTCTGTCACACGAGCAGAGAATGCATCATACAGATCTTGTTTTGACGATATTGACAGACGTGAAGTGGATGAGGTGGTTTCATCAATTCAGAGGAGAGTGATACACTATGACAAATATTTTTAAATGATGTCAGGTGGTTATTCAGCAGAAAGGCAGCCACTTTGAACACTCAATGAGACCTTAACGTTCATGAAATAAAATCAACATTTATGCGCTTCAAAGCGAGATATCAGAGAGGAAAATCAGAGTTCGAATGAAAGCTGTAGCACTTTTTAGATAAAGAGGCATAATTCGTGGGACACCCTATACATGAGACCAGTACGCGGAGTTCACCAGTAGGTACAGTTGGACAATAATACACAGGGTGTTTATGACTATTTTAGGACTATGCTTCAGGAACTATACAGTGTATAAAGGCTCTCTGGCATGTGGAACGGTATGATACTTGAAAGTAATACCCCGAAAGGTTCATTTTCACCTTTGCAGTCCTAACTTCATTCCTTTACCTAGCGTTGTAATGGGACATATGTGATCATGTGTACCTTATCATACTTGAACCTTATCTCTAACGGTTGCTCGAAAAGATGACGACTTTCGGAAATGCCGAAGACATTTCAGTAGAAGACGATTACTTGCTTATGATGCATTGCAGCTCAATTTGCAAAAGAAAAGAAATGGAATTATAGTTTCAATTTTTAGCACAGTTGGCTGAAAAGAAGTAGTAGCGAAATGAAACTGTTTAAATCCATGGGTGTTTGGGGGAGATGTAAGCCAACTCCGAGTTCTTCAGAGTAACAGAACAATCGTAGTCAGGTGTCCACCCGGGTAACTGCTCAGTTAACCAGTTCGTTTTCTATTGGTCAACCATTTTACTTACTAACTTCTTCGGCTGGGTAAATATCATGAGGCCTGGAAGTGATACAAAGGCAGCATCGCTGCATTGGTGGTGGGGTCAACTGGCTATACATTTATGTGCACGGCCGAACTGGTCTGCTTTCACTTGAGCTGCTTAAACTGGTTCATTTTACGATTAGGTTCAAATTTGGGATCAACCGATTAACCGCATCACCCGACCGGGAACACGTCGAATTGTAGTCTTCGCTGCACCTACCTCGTCACCTAGAGACGTATTCGTAGGATTCATGAGGGAGTAAAAGAGTCTGTTGAAGGCATTGTCAGATCGATGTTTACTCCAAAAGGGTCCTCCATTGAAAGTGTAGCCAAAACCTTCGTTCGTGTAGCTGCGAACAAAGAGATTGCAGGACCGCGGATTGAAGTATCCGGGCTGCCGATTGTACTGGCACATGAAAATTCTCGGGTTCAGGTCATCCTTAGCTTTTGCCCAGGGCTGGGTCTTATAGCCCAAGAATTGCTCCGCCTTGCTAAAGTCTCTCTTGTCTGCATCACTGAGCTCGAAGTGAGGGACTTGTATCGCGTATTTCATGATGCGTTCGGCCGTCTCCAGATGTCGCTTATATCTGTCTTTGAGCAAACAGCAGCCCTTGATCTCAAACCAGTCGATCAGAGTCTTGTTCTCGCAGGGAACCTCTGTGGGAATTGAGTCATAGTAACCGAACCTTTCGTTAACCCTTCTGAAGGTCATCTTATAGATGTAGCTCCTCCAGAGTTCAGTGTATAGCCCAAAGTTGCATTGCTCCTTGGTCTCGATGAACGGTGCTTGAGGTGTGCTGTGATGTTTGTCGAGAAGCTTGGTGAGCTCATAGGTGGAGATGTCAATCTTGTCCTTCTCTCCCTCTGCCACGTCGTTCAATCGGTTTGTGACGTTTGCGAGGTAGTTCTCGATGATCTTCTCGCGCAAATCGCTGTTGCCTGAGTGCTTGTTGAGAAAGAAAATTTTACTGTTAGGTTTGGATGAAATGGCCTGACGCGTGAAGTAAGAGGTGAACTCCCCAAAGCCCATGCCTAAGTAAGGCGCCCTGTTCATGACGAACGGCTGGAGAAGCTCGATGTAGGACGACTTGAACCACACTGGGCAGACCGAGAAGTTGCCAGCGCATGATGCCACCTTCTCCATGTCCATCTCGACTTTTTCGGCAGCGTCTCTAATTATTGCGTAAAAGATCTGCCCCAAGTCCTTGCTCAACGGGAAAAACTTGCCGGTGGTGGTGTATTTAGCTATAGTTTCACCCGCCATCTGGGACATCTTGTCGTACGTAGCGAATGCGCTCTTCTTGTCCATGTGTGCGAGCATGGCTGCAGCCTCTCGGAACTGTGGAAAGGAACTGTCTTTGGCCATGCCCAACTTCCTTCTAAACTTCTCCAGCTGGGTCAGGTTCTTGGCGTCGAGTTTCTGGGCTATGGCCTGTCCGAACGTGGCAGACGCGGCGTGTAGCAAGAAGTCAAAGCCTTGCCTGAGCTCTGTGGCGTTTTTGCACTCACCGGGATCTGGGTAGCACTCGAAAGCCAAGAAGTTAAGACCCATCTCGGCAAATCCCCACGGGTTCAGCGCTTCCCCGGCGTCGATGGTGACGGCGGGAAAGGGTAGGTCATTTACCGAGGTGGTGTCCACCGTGGTGAGAACTGGAAACTCATAGCTTTCGTTGAACGACGTGACGAGCATGTACGTGGTGGCCAGGGTGCTCCCCGCGATGGAGATCACCCAGAAGAGCCTCTCCCACAAGTAGCGGCTGGTGGCGAGGTAGCGGAAGCCGTGCACTGTGGTTTGATCCAGATACGTGAAAATGAGGGCAAAGGCGTCGGCCACGAAGGACTTTCGTGTCCGTCGGCCCATTTTCAGTAACTAAAGTAGTGGTGCAAGGACTTGTATTAATATTGGCAGGAGAAAGTACCGTAATAACCGCTTGCACTGAGGGAAATCAGATACCTCATAATGTTGACGGGTCTCTACTGGCGGTTCAGATTACAGGGTGACTAATATTTAGCCCAAACCCCACACCTGCCAAGCAGCATTAGTCGATGCTTGCAACAAAGCAATGTGTACCAATGAAATAAAAGCAATGTAGCCCGGAATCAGAGGCTTCAGATAACCTATCTCGTTGTGGACTCTTTGAAAAACAGTCACTGAAGCAGAAATGGCGAATGCCAGCCCGTACCTCTTACACCTTGTAGATGGGCTTGAATTGACAAAAAAGGAATAATGAGTGAAGACTCGATGCTCAAACCTCGTCCGAACTTTTTAATACCCTTTTCTTAGTAACCTAAAAGTGGATGCGTTAAAAGTCACTTTAAAACCTTGCAGAATTTAACTGATTCTCCTGCTGGTCTCGCAACCCTCTCGTTCGTTTTTTCACTTGTCGTCAAAAGCACGAGTGATTTCACACAAAAATGCTCTAAAAGTCTTCCTGTATTATCAATTGTTGGAGTGAAATGTGACAGCCCCCATCGTGTGGCAGCACTTTCATTTTTCTTCCGGTCCTCGACAATGTCCCATCGGACTTTTGTACCAACCATGCCATGGGTAGAGCCCAAGTCGCATTATAGGAGAATTCCCCCTCTGCCCTACCGAGTGATAAGCGAGGAAATAGAAAACTTCACTGCTTGTGAATAGCCATTGGCAACTTGATTGTGCTGCGGCTGTTTCAGTCTTCGTTAATAGCTAATTTTGCTGCAGTGTTTCTTTTGAGGCGTACGCTTATATTCTCTGCCAAATGTGGCGCTCACCAAGACAGTTTCGTGTACATTCGTCTCCAGCACTTGAAAGCCGCAGCCTCTCTGTACAAGTGACTTCTCAACAAATATTAACTATGCAGAGACAGTTTTCCAATATACTGGAGTGTCACACATTAAAATATTCTATACACAGTTATAATATGGAATAATTGTTTTTCCGCTGGCAAGAGCTGCATTCTCTAATATTAATTAACACGGTGACACAGACATTTCCCCCCGCAGGCCTTTTCAACCCTTTTTTTTGCTCATCCGGAACGCTATTATCTGACCATCTCGGAGAAGAAGAAGAAGAAGACGAAGAAGAAGAAGAAAGTTGTTCCCGTGCCTTCCTTCCTCACAATGGAGTGCCTTGACTTGTGGTGTCATGACATGTCGATTAAAAAGTTCTTGATGAGTTGGGCGAAAGAACTCTTTTTTCGCCATGTGGGCAGGCTCGCGTGCAAAAGTGGTGACATGAACGGGCCAACCTCCTCGCTGATAGCCAAATCCAGCCTGAGACAGTTACTTATCAGTGTGCCAGAGTTCCTATATTGTCCTGTGCGCATACTTTTTTGCGCCGGAGAAGGCGTGACACTTTACTCAAGCCGTTTTTTGCTCCTCTCTCTCAGCAGCCAGTGGTTAATTATCTTCACATATCTGGGAGTCATGTGCCAGCAACAGCAGGTAGGTGCGATGCCTCTCAGGCTTATTATTGTGATGAAGCCTCTTCCAGCATGCGTTCAGTGCAGACTCCTACGTGGCGAGAGCCCTCCCCTCCTCCCCCCTACACACACGCAGGTTACACAACACAGAGACGATGGAATGCTGCAAGGGGGAGGCAAAAAACATCGTGGAAGAGAACAAAATTTGCTTAGTAGTTTTTTGTGTGGTCTCTTCTTTTTTTTTGCCTCCTTTCCATTCCACCCCAGGGGATGGAGATTGCCATTTTACCCCGATTCCCCCCCCCCTCCCCGGGTTTTTTTCTGCTTCCTCAGAGGGGGCTTCTTTTAGCAACGCTCTGCAGGTGTTGCAGTGGTAGCTGAAGGACTAACAGAAGAAAAAAAGAAATCGGAATTCCCTGTTTCTGATGCCCAAGATTTACGCGGAATGTAGCGAAACTGGCAGTAGCCGAAGGAAACCGCGCAACCCCGACGGGGCACGAATGATTCATTTGCCACGGCTGTCGCGCGCTTCCTCTCCAGAACTAAGAAATGCTTCACTTTGTACGTACACAATGAGGGCCAGGGCAAAGAGGGTATTTCCATTCAGGAGACTGTTCAGCATTTTCTTCTTCTGCGAACGTCCAAGGCTGTGTGCGTGTGTGTTTTTTTCCCCCCTCATCGCTCGCACTGGACGACAAACCTCTCTCCAAGAATGTTGCAACCTCATGACGTGACGACGGCGACGACGGTGGCTGTGTCTCCCTTCGCACTGCTACTGGCGAGCAAGGGGGGTCATTTTTATCTGTCATAACCCTGTCATTGAGGCTTGAAAGCATGCTTGTCTGTCCCCGGAGTGTGTGGCTACGTGACGAGGAAGGGCCAGCGGAGGTGGCGGGCGACGAGGAGGACGGCCACCAGGACCGGGCTTGAGCATGCACTGACGGACAATGGTCACGACTAATAAGTGCCACGGAGGAAGAGTGATCCGGCCAAGATTGCGTCCAGTTAGATATTTTTGGCATTAGACATGCCTAGTAGTTGATTGTAGACATTACGCAAGTGGAACAGAGAGCCCCAAACCATAGGTCCAGGCTTGGGAAAGGGGTCATTCGGACTCTTTTTTTTTCTTCTTCTTCACTTGTTGCTGGTCAAGCCTCTGAGGATCGGGGGGTGAAGCAAAAAAAGGGCGTTTTTGTCCCGACGATTCCTCGCTCGCTCCTCACTAACGAGGAGAAGATGAATGGCTCTCGGTGCTCCAAGTCCAGCTTGCCATTACTACGAACAACTTGCGTACAGATGACCGGGTCATTCATTCAAACGCCACCAGAAATGATAGCCTCTTGAAATTGCGTTTCAGATTGCCCACACCATGAGCCACTTGATCAGGAGAAATGAAAAAAAAAACCCTTACTGCCACAACCAAAGCGCTGTAAAACATGATCTTTTACCTTAGGTGCGAGGAAAACATCTCATATCCTTCCACTTTACGACTTCTTCCAGAGCAACTGTATGCACTTCATAGCAGTCTAGGAAGTAGTGATGAATTTGAGCTTCAAGTTTGTTTAACTACCAATCTTCGGTCCATACGAGGTGGGCTTGCACTGGAGCCTTTCTGGCCAAAGCAGTCACAAGTACTGTTGTATCCTGAAAAGTGACCATGTGGACAACTGGAGCCTACTCGGTAGTGCAATGCTAGACAACTCTGTGCTATTGATTGATACTGTTCCATAGCTCTCCATTATTCTACGACTTGTGAAGGCTTTAGTGCTGAGCCAAAAAGGCTCAGCAGCCGAGGTTCGTATCATCCCCGCTACGGAGTGACGAGATAAAGAAGTTCTCTCTCTTTCAACGCCTGTCAAAGTCCCGCCCAGTTTGAATTGAAGCTTTCCTGCTCCACTCGATGATGTACCATGCAGGGGATTTGTTGCTCTGCTTGTTATCTCCCATTGTCCCGGGATAAAAGAGAAATAAGCAAGTAAGCTAACCCATCGTGCGCTACCTCTTCTTTTTTTTCCTATTGTGTCCGATATCAAAGACGTCTCTGTTCAAGAAGAAGAGCAAAGGGACCCGCAGCTAAAGAACAGCAAGCACGCCGCTCATGTGTGCTGGACTGTGGACTTTGCACTGTCAACGTACGTGGGGCCAACAGTTGATGGCCACTGAATTTCTCCACGAGCCCTAAAGGCGCTAAAGCCAGGGAGCTTTGACACTTCGCACCGGATAAGATAGAAGCTCAACGTATATGAAAATATGCAAAGTGCATTTTAAGGGCCGGGTGCCGAACGATAAGGCGCTGTCTCACTTCAGCACTGAGAAATGGCGGCAACTTTCGTGCGATCACCATGAAACTTTGCACGCGAGTCGTAAGATGCATGCCGAACTCTCTTCATTCGTCCAAGAATCCAAAACTGCTCTTCTGGTAGGTTCCTTTTTCACGGAATCTCAGCTTAATTTGGGTGTAGAAAAAAAACCCACTGCATTGTTGAGGCTGCCACTGGTGGAGAAAACACTAACAGGGTGTACAAGTTTCTTCACCAAAGTTGTGACTTGCTCCGTATTTTTCTGCACAGGGAGCGTTTTGTCGCCTGCGCCAGATAAGCAAGTAACCATGAGTGAGTTTCTCCTGTGGCATCATCCCAATGCTGGACTCTGTTCTGACCTACGTTGGCCCTGGCCAACTTTTCGGGCAGAGTCCGGCTTCTTTTGCACGGACCATTTTTGGAGTGCTCTAAAACTTTATTGACTGTTCGGTGTGAATATGGAAAAAGATCCTGCCCGTCAGCGCCTGAATGTAGAGTCTTGACGTCAAGGTCACACTGCCTACCAATCAACCTTATTTATGATACAGGGTTTAATACTTTGAAAATTCAATGAATCCTTCCACTTCTTGACCTGAGTTTGATCAAACTCACGTGTGGATTTTCACATCTCAATAGTCCAATGCAAAATAGTGTGACAAGCCAGGGTGACGATTAACCCTTCACGCATGACTTTCACGTTGCTCCAACCCTTTTTAAGCAAGCCATCGCACCTGTCCATTGGGATGAATAAGCAGAATCTCTGGGTCGGCGAGAGTCATAACATGCATCACGATTTATCTTTATCGCCGAAGAAATTGACCAAATTGCCCAGTCAGTACTGGCAGGTATCAACGTTATGCCGGCGCTTCTGGCATTAGTGGCACTGGGTGGACGGTATTTGTGTTAGCTTGTTAAATATTCACTTTAGGCTGCATCGCAGGGCTCGTCGATCCAGTGGGCATGAAATTTTCGATATACAATGTGTCATGACCCACTTCAAATGCGTTGAGAGCGGAGAAGTACTTAAATTTTGCCACAGACTCCTTGTATCACAGTACTGACTGCACTGAATCCAATCACTGAACTTGGCTGTGGCTGTGGCACCACTGCGACAGAGGCAAACATTTTTGAGTGATGAGTAGGAGAGGGAAAGACTATATGTGATTCACCTAAAATTTTGATCTCCTCATGTCGGATGCACCATACGGTCCGATGAGTGGACCGGAGGGTCCCTTCACCACGTGGAACTGGAAGAAAGTCATGGACTTCCCTTTCTTACCTCCGGTGTGAAAGGCACAGGCTTACGCCATGTTGGCTCATACTGTGCTCTGTTCCTCAGACTAGAGTTCTAGGTTAATCACATTTTTGTCTGCTCTTTCGGCAATAATTATTTGGGTTAAGATTTGATCTGAAATGGAAGGGGAAAAATGATTTCATTTAACTGAAAGAAAATGCCAAAATCTTGTAACAAACCTAACATTGTTGTACTGTTAAAGCAATCATTTGCATGACTAGGATGATAAATTGACCAGAGATTTACATGAAAGACACCGCAGTTGTGAAAACAATGAGCAACAACAACTCCTCATGAAGAAAAGCTCATTGGGTGATGCGGCACAAAAGAGATGAAAGAAATACAGCGAAATTAAAATGGAGTGACCAAAGTCATTATGATATGTGACGCATTCTAGATTCCATATCTACTGAATCGATGAACCTTTGCGATATCTTTGGCCATCGTCTGTAAAAAGTCCCACTTGTTAGCTTTAAATGGTTGTAATTGTGCGGCCCACCCTGTCGACAGTGATGTCGCCTCATTAGCCTACGTTTTACAGCGTGCAGAGAGCAGGAAATGGAATAAATGCAATGGGTCAGTCACAAAACCTGGCTACCGAACGACGCTTAATATGGTCCACCCTGTAGTACAAGTCATTAGGAGGAAATTGGAGCAGTCCAGAGCTGACAGAGCGCTTGTGCATGCATCGAAGAGGAGGAGATAGGAGACAATACAATATGTGACAGAACAACGTTGTTAGAATGCCCCAACAGGGTCGTAAGTTCAGCCTCCCCCTTGCCTCTTATCGCAGTAACTGTTCAAACATCGGACAAAGATACTTATCCATGGAAGGACGAGCGAAGAAGCCTTTGTTCGTCAAGATCTCCTCCAAACTATCCTGATGTTTAGTGCCGAGGAGAGGACTTTTTCTTCCGTTACGTCAAAGAAAACTATGCGCGTAAACGACGGCCTACGAGACAGAGAGACACTTTTTTGTAGTAGACGTAAAAAAAAGCCTTTAAACACGGTGGAACAACAAAAAATAGCAACAAAACATGCGCGCGCTTTATGTCTGGCACCTGAAACCACACGCCTGCACGCTTGGTGCTGGCTTCTTTTCTTCTGTTAACGTACTGCACACGTACGTAAGCCATCGAGTGACGTGCTGTTATGATGAAAATTTCTCCATAAGCCCCCCGGTTTTTTTTTTGCAGAGCACCAAGCAGAAGAATCACCCCTTTTCCTCTCTGGCAATTTAAAAAATAACCCCTCCCTCCCTCCCTCCCCTGAGTTCGCCCCTCTTCTCCGTGCTGCTCCACATCCTCCTCCAACCACTCCTATTCTCATTCGCCAGGGTCATTTAATAGATTGCCTATCAGTAGCAGCGGAGGGAATTTCGGTCTTTGATGTAATCGTCATGTTTCGGTCACAAATCAGAACTCTCTCCCTCTCTCTCGCTCTCGACGGCGGCGGCGGCGACGACGATACCGTACTTGTCCTCACTTCTCCTCCTCCTCCGCCCCTTCGCCACGTCCAAATGGCTCCTCAGACAGAGCTCCCAGAGTGCACCGAGTGCAAAAGAGAGAGAGAGAGAGAGAGAGAGAGAGGTGTTTCTCAGTCTTGTCAGGTCACGCGTTAAACTCAACATGTCATTGTTAGGTCAGGTCTGAAAGCTCTGGCTGGGCACATCCACCTACTTAGGCCTCACTTAGGCCCTCCCCGTCCCCGAGCAGAAAAGGAGACTCTCCCAAGCGTGCTGTACGCACGAGTCGACCTGGCCAAGTGGTAACCTGAGCCACTCAGTCCACCTCTTCAATTATATCGATAGATCCCTTTAGCAAAAGGGAGACGAGAGTGCTCTCTAACGAGAGACGAATTCTTCCCAATCTGCCGTTGGCGCGAGCCTTTCTCTCTATCCCTAACTAATGATCAGCCATCATCTTATCTCGTTTTAAAGGGAACTTTTTTCGGACAAAGCGACTAAATTGAAGCGAAAATGTTACCGGCGATGGTCGTAAAGAAAAGCATTTGAAACGTGGATCCCCTCACATCTCAATATCATGCTTTACAATCGAGCCAATAAACGTTTTGAGCCCCTCTCTAGGTCGGGGATTTTTTGCTGCTGCTCAGACGGTCCCGTAATTACCCTCTATCATAATAATCGCCTGTGTTACCTTTCGATTTTTACAGCCCTGCTCGATTTTTTTCGGGGGGGGGGGAGGGGGGGAGGGGGGCGCACGCACGTATGAGCTCACGAAGGAGCCCAACGTCTTGGACGAGACCGCCTTGTGCACACGCACACACGCACGTTGGGTCGGCCTCCGTGCTCCAGTTCACGTCCGTCGTTCAGTACTGTCAGGAAAAAGCTCACAGCTCCTACTTAAGGTCGGGGCTGTTGTGGTTTTTTTTCCATTCTCCATCTTCCTGCCGCTGCTGCTGCTACTGCATAAACAAGAGGTCAAACGAAAGGGTTACGCCTTGGAGAGGTTGGGAGCAAAGATGATGATGAAGGGTTTGGTTTTCGACGCCATTCAAAACACTTTATAACCCAGCTGGCTGATGATGATGATGATGATGACAGCCCTTTGGAATTTTCTCTTGCGGCGGCTCACAGAATAATGATTTTTTGCTGCCGCTGCGGAAAGAAGAAGAAAAAAGTCTTCTTCCCCAGGGTTGCTCCAGGTAGGGGAGGTTCCTGCCAAAGTTCAACTCACTCATTAACACTTTCCACCCCGTGTAATAGCCTCGGCGGCGTAAAACGCATGCAAGGAGGAAGTGGAGAAGAGATTGTGGATCGATTTGGGCCAGTCCAATGCTCGTGGGATGGGTGTAAAATGTCGGAGGCTTCATATGAATTCTACTCACAAGATTGTCAGCAAACCCTACTTTCTCTTTCTGCTCCCAGGGAAAACAGGCCCTATTTCGTATTCTGTTTGTGACCGTAAAATTTGGGTCACACGCAAACATCTCAAGGTCCCGGAGCACCCGGAGAAATAATGATCCCGATTCCAATTTGAGGATTTTTAGCATTGTTTTTGTTGATGGATGACGCGCGGATTTCTTTGTTTTTCGGCTCCAGGTCGTTTCTTCCCCCACCTTGGTGGTGGCAATCAGGAGAGAAGAGAAAACTGCTAAGACTCACGGTTTGAGTCGCTTTTTTTTTTTAGTGGAGGCGATTTTTAGGTGGCCGATTTCTTTCTGGACCATTAGCACGGAGTAGGGAAGGAAGCTTCTCTCTCTCCCCCTCCTCTGAATTCCCCGGCTCCAAGATGACTTTGCTCCCTGCAGAAAACATTTATCAAATCATGATAGCGCTCACTCTCTGGTGCTTGCAAAGGCTCTTTCCACCACCACACACTGAGGGCGGGGAGGGGGGGGGAGAATTTCTATCTTTAAACATTAAGATTGAAAACGGACCAAATCTGTTTCCAGCCTGGCAAAATGAAGCAGACCGATGCCAAAGCTGGCCGGACACGTCTCTCGTGCTCAGGTTGCGTGTCCCCACCTGCGTGTCAGTCGTCTGCATCGTGGCCACTTCCAACAGCAACATGACCGAGACCGGGTGAATCGCAGCTACGGAACTTCCTGCAATCGAGTCAGTCACCGATCATTTTGCGTGTTTCGCCATTTCAAGGCTCTGTTCGAGGACGTCACTCCGGCCATGGATGCAGCCAACATCCCTGTGTCTTCACCAAACACATAAAAAAAAACAAGGCTAAGTCACAAAAAAACTTGACCAAGGAGCAGTGGGAAACACGACTCGCCTGCTGGGCCTGATAGTGTCACCTTTGGTTGTGGAAATAATTGATAACCGATTAAATGGGCCCGTAGCCTGGACTGAAAAACCGAAAGTCAATTAATTGGGATAATCGCACAATCTTCCCATGTCGTACTGCACGCCTGAGGTCCCCGACGTCCGCCAGGTTGGGGCAGTGGTGCAGGCTGTTGCGACACATGTCGTACTCACGTTCGGATTCTTTACGCTTTACCGTGTCGTAAACATCTTAGAGCTCTCTGCTCACGGAGAAGACAGTGACAAGGCTTGGCCTTAAATGTCAAGGCGCCATCGCCGACAATAAATCCGACATCGAGGAGTCTTCTGAGAAGGAGAGGGACGACGAGAGCAATGATTCTCTCTCTCTCTCTCAGCCGAGACAGAAAATGGGAGCAACAGTGAGCTTTTCGGAGGTGAGAACTCGTTTTCCGGGGGTTTTCGTGAGAAAGACTATAAAGCTGTCAGCCCTGATAGGTGTTAATTGTTTCATCAGGCATGTGAGCAGAGAGCAAGAAGGGAGACATTTTCCTCTTGTTCTCTCCGGCCCACCCAGCCGCCCAGAATGAGCAATCAAGAGGTCCAGAGGAGACTTGATTCTGGCAACGTAATCGGCTGTGAACTCACACTGTCTGAATTCAGCCCATATCGCGGGAGACTCAACCACCACCACCAAACACCATTAATCACAGCGTGGACGACCAGAGGGGGAGACTTTTTTCTTTCCTCTTCTTCCTTCTAGAGAAGTGTGTGTGTGTGTGTGTGTGTGTGACTGCATGAGAACAAGCAAATCTTAACAATTCCTCCTCTCTCCTACTGCTCCTGTCACTTTCACGTGTGCGCACCTACTACGTGCAGTGCGTACAGGGTGTCTCGGACGGATTCGGACACGGAGTCTCTCAAAAGAAATGTGGCTGCTGCCCAGAGTTGATCAGAGACCAGCGTTGCTTGGCAATGGCTAAAAACAAAAGGGGAAACAAGGACAGTGTCGACCTTTGCCATGACTTCAACGCTCGACGACTGGACTGCCAACACTGCGCACTCTGGCCAGATATATCTGGGAGACCCTGTACGTGGTCCTACTTACACAGATGAGAAGTACCAACAACATCACATGCTTATCGTGATGAATGAAGGCAATCTAGAGAGAACAAATAGCGTCATCTGTCACCCAAGGGAGAAGAAATACTAGGGGGGAGAGGACAAAGAGAGTAGAGAGTGGGAAATTCAAGAGCTGGCTTCGAATTTACATTGCTTGAGACTCTGGCGGGCTGCGATTGATTGAATATTTGCACGCGGGGCCATTTTTCTACTCTCTTCCCTCTTGTTTCTAGCCTCACAGGTCCGAACGGACATTTGGAATCAGTCACCAGATAGGGATCGCACAAGAAAGTGAGGAGCCGCCGACTACTGCATTCATGATAGTCTCGGAGGAGGCAAAAATCTCTTTCTTTCCACCACATACGTAGTACGTAGGACAGAAATGGTTGTTTCAGCGGGGTCGATTTTCAGTTTGCCCTCTTCCACTTTCCAAAGAATCCCCCCCCCCTCCAGTCCTCACCAGAGGAGCAGGAGAGGAGGAAAAAAAGGTGGAATCATTCCAAGACTGTATGGAATTTCATTGGGGAGTCACTGCTGCTTCCACTTTCGTGTCTCGTACACCTTGATCTGGCCGATTTCTTCGATCAAAATCAAATAAAATTCGAGAGGCCTTCTTGGGGGCAGCGGTGGCAGCAGGCCCAGGGCAAACATAACTGTTTCGAGTGGCTTTGTCGCCCCTCGTGGTCACCTTTGACGTCTTAGGAGTAAAAGGAAACTTCTAAGAGGTGTGCCATTTCAACCTACCTGGGCTGCGTGGCAATGAGAATAAAAAGTCAATTTGTAAGCAACAGTCACAGTACAGCAAGGAGCAGAGCAGTCGAATATAGTGTACATAGAACTAAAGCAGGTATGGATCCCCCAGCGCGCCGATGGCATCTACCAAAGAAGAGAGCAGCAACCTGCTCACATAGCGGGATACCCGTACGTCCTGTACGTGTATGCACAGAATCGCTGTGTGCTTTCATATACGGACGGCCATGTACACGTACCACAACTGCACTGCACTGCCACTGCGCCGCCAGGACTGTCCACATGTGTACACGCAGCCCATTTTCTGAAAAGCGATATGTGTGCAGAGTCCTTGCCCGGAAATACCCCTTTTGCTAGAGACAACATTCCTCCTCGCGTTTCGGTGAAACCGCAGCGTGAGAGACAGAGCCTCTGCTGTGTACTGCACACCACGTACTTACGTAGTAGGCCCAGTCAAACCCTTCCCACAAGTCATCGGAATGGAGGGAATTTAATCCCCTAACTACGTACGGTCGTGGGCCTATACAGGGTGACCTTTTACTTCAGACATGTTCCATTGCTTTTATCCCACAGGACCTCCCAACGAAATACGCAACGTTATTCATTCCGTGCACCGTGCGTACGTCACATACGCGAAGCCGTTCGGCAGCTTCCAGGCCCTGAAGTCCTCCGTGGAGACGGAGTCGGACGCCCATCCCCTGGGAGGTTGAGCAAGATTCCCTCCAGGCCTCCCGCGGGTCCCGCGGGTGTCTGGAGCATGTCACCAAGGTCACTTTGAATGAATTTGTCGGTGACTGTATGACGTTCAATGCACACGGGCTGTGTCCTGTCCACATGGAATACTCTGTTGAAGGCTATTGTCCAACCGAATGAACGTGGCCAGCAACTTTTTTGCCACCCTGTATGGTAGGACATTGTACTGGAGATGGTTATATGGTTGTCAGAGTATTCCGTACCAGCTAGACAAGGCCTGAACTTTTACCTAGAGAGACGCGAAATTCCTGAGAGGCCAACAACAATCTTTTTTTTTAAGGAGCCTCCTCCTCCCTCCTCATCTTCTCCACCTTCCCTGGGGTACCAATTTTCGTCCGCACACTTTTTGCTCCCTGCACGGAGCTGCTGCTGTACTGAGGAATGAGCAACTTGACCGGAGGAGTTTGAAATTCTATCGACCTCCTCTGGGGCCCTGCTGATGTTGCTCTGCTTCCACTGGACACGTAGACGTACGTAGAGTGAGTTTCGGCCAGCTCATTAATGGCTTTTGGGACAGAAGATAAAAAATAGGAGTCTTCATCTTGACATGGGCAGGGAGCCTTTTTTTCTTTAAAGACAAAGATTTGCCACCGAGATTCGCCGCCGCTGGCAGAGAAAGATTGGGGGAGAGAAAAAGAGGCATTCCACAGAACTGGAACCTGACTTAAAACTGATACGGGTCATTCAAGACACTTATGTGTTTTTCTCAGACTTTGACTGCAGCCAGAACCCTTCAGACTCCGGGCAGGCAAGCAAAAAAAGAGAGAAAGAATCGCTTCTCATCCGCTTGATGCCATTTAATTTAACAGCGCGCCGCGTATCAAAATGGAAATTTGCTGCCAAGCGTCAAGCACTTTTTACTGGTGGTCTCGCTCGACGGCTTTTGGAACAGCGGGGGAAAGAACAGGGAGGGGAGGAGTGTTGTTTTAATTCGGGTTACGGAATAAAAAGTGCCGGCAGAGAAAACACGTCAGAGGCTTTCTCTCTCAACGTCGAGTGACTGCATGAATGCCTCTTTCTCTCATACGTGCGCACATGGAGTGAAGGGGGAGGGAGAGAGAATGGGGCATCTGCTGCTCTGAAGAAGCCAGGCGGGTCTGCTGCAATAAAAGTTTCTCCCCAGATCATAGCAGAGGAGGATTTTTCGACGTCGCCGCCTTTGGCTATGGGGACTTTTTTGCTTTTCCCATCGCCTGGGCTTGGGAAGGGGAGCGAGAAGGTAGGGGAGGGGAGGGAAGAAACCCCTTTTTCTATCTGAAAACGGGCAGGGTTCAAAAGAGCAAAAAAACTCTTGCTTCCCACGTCAAGCGTATGTCACATTATTACACGTTTTGAAGGAGGAGCACACGCAATCTTGCTAAATGTCACAAGCTGCTAAGAAAGGAACTTCATCCCCTCCTCCAGCTTGCCTGAGTTGCTCACCCTGAGGTTGAGCTACGACTTCAAGGCTATCATTAGGGATGCGGGCGAACCTTTTTCTTTCATTCACTTCTTATCTGTGGTGGTGGCGCGCAGGAGGGGCGAAATTTACGAAGAACGCTGTCAATTTTTCTCACGTGGAGAGCCCTCGTTGTTGATCTTTCCCAAGTTTCTCTCTCAGGTGATAAGCGGTTAAATGAGGAAATACAAATAACGTGGCCCCGACGTTTATAAGGTCCCGGCCTCACGAGAGACATTTACAGCCGCACAATATGCTAATGTAATCCGACGTTATGGTCAGGAAAACGGGGGGAGTTGAGAGAGATTGAGCGTCGGGTTTCTCTCAAAGGGCTGCTTTGATCGCACAGCAAACAGGCATTCGCTTAAGAACGAGCCTTCAAATGATTTCATGTTGCTCGTGTTCCTCTACGATGGCGTTGAGAAAATGACTTTCAGACGATGTCTCCGTCGTCGACGACGGCGACGGCGACGACGACGACGACGAGGAGGAGGAGGACGAAGAAGAAGAAGAAGAAGAAGAAGGAGAGGAGGAGGAGGCGGCTCTTTATGAGTCTGCCGAAAGTGTTGAGTGCACCAGCCGCCACCGCCGCAGTCGCTGCCATTGCCGCCGCCGCCATCGCACATCTTGCTCCAGTTGACTGTGGTGTCTATCTACGAAAAGCAGGGATTTATTTCTCGGTACCCGCCAATTAGTTAGCAATAAAAGTTCGCCCGCTCCTCGTCCCTCCTCGTCTCCTTCGTCTTCTCCCTCGCTGAACCCCGGGGTAAGGCATGCGGTAATTTGAGTCCCGTGGGCTGGGGCGGACGAGGAGGAGGACGAGGAATTGGGGTTGGAGCTAAGAAATGTGGCGAGAGGAGGAGGAGGTGGGGTTGGTGCCCGAGGGCTGGAAGGAGCGTGAGGATGACTTCGCCGGGGACAGCCGGCGGCGCAATTAAGCCTCCCCCCCCCCCCCCGAAAAAAGATGCATGGTAATTTCACAATTAGCAGTCGTTGCTCTCCCTGAGTTATCGCCCACGAAACATTTAAGCACGCATCTCATATCAAACGTTGGCTCGAGCCACCAGAGGGCGACCGGTCCGGGAGGACCCGCGGATAAAGACATTTTAATCTATGCATCAGCCGTCGTCGTCCGGGGGAAGCGAAAGCGCTATAAAGACGTAATTGCACCGTTAAACACGGCTTGTCAGAAGCAGGGGGGCATCAAACAGCCGCTGGGCGGCCTCTCCGCATTCCACATTCATGGAATATTCTGGCGCAATCAAAAAGTCATTTATTAGCGCTGCTGCACTGTAATTAAAGAGTGGCAGCGCTTGACGAGCCACTGTAAATTGGAGTCTCCAGCTCCTCTGGAAGTGAAGAGTCCACTTTGCAAAAGGACTCCGGAGACATCACGCTTTTGTGGCTGCGCTCCTCAGGATGCTGCTTGCGTCGAAGAGCTCGTCTTTCCCCCTGCTGTGCGTGTAAGGACCAACGGCGTTTACCCGAGCAGGCCCCCAATTAAATAGAGCCTTTTCATGGGCGCTGGAAGAAGCATCCGCAGCAAGACTTCGACATGCGAACGACTCTTGAAAATCTCTCGACCACGTTCAACAAGCGCCAGTCCTTTATCTGACATTGAAGAATGCATATCTGGTTACGTGCAGAACTGTCCCAACGCGTGCACGGAGGCCAATGAGTTGTCCGCGGGGCAATAGTAAGATGTCCTACATGTTCATCTTTATTAGACAATGCCTGGTAACAAAGCATTCGACATTGACACAACACACTCCAAGTGACACAAAAAAAACATCATACAAACACTCCAAATTCATCCAAAGTGGCTTTGATGACATATTCCTGACGCCCATGGGAGTTCATGAGGGAATCCTGCCCAACTTGCCAGGGGATGGATGGGCGCCCCATTCCATCACCTGGGAGGCCTCCGAGCTGCTGAACGGCCTTGTCCACGTGCGTGTGATGTGCAGTGAGACCTGACGATAACCAATGGGACACGCTGTGGCACTTGTTGACCATCCTGAATTTCAGTGCAATCGAACGCGGGCGAGATCTGGACGCTTGTGTCCCCGCTGCTGCAGCAGTCGCCGTCGTCGTCGTTGTTGTTGTCGTGCATGACCCTGGCGCAACCGCGCGCGTGCGCTGATGACTGCAGATGCCGGCCTGAGATAAGTGGCCGATTACACACCGGCGGCGCACACGAGAATTAAATAACCTTCCGCTGATTGATGATGAGTTTTCGGGTGCAGCAGCAGCAAAAACAGGTGGGAAAATGAGATCCATTATTTCTGGCCCGAAAAAAAAAAATCTTTGTCCGCTCTGATTATCTCCATTCAGAAGGACAGCAGCGCATACTGTGATGAAGTGAATGGAAAAAAAGATGATAAGATAGAGCCAACTGTTCACACTGTACGTGCATACGTGGCAATGAATGCTGACAAAATATGACTTCTGCCCCAACATGATTTGCCAAACTGTTCCAAATGAATCACGTTCCCACGGAGCATCAAGTCCTTGTTCCTTGGGAAACTTTGATTCCGCGAGTGGGAGTTTTGTGATTGACAAATTTAGGTCAAATATGCTTCTCCCTCTAGATAAACATTTGGATATCGTTCCTTCCAGTGCGGTAGCAGCGCGTTCGTCCAGGCCTATGTAGTAGGCCTCATTGACTTTTTGCCCAAGATCTCGTCGGATCAAGCTGAGGTCACAGCGAGTTTTTTTTGCCATTTTTTGTATTTTCTGACGTGAGAAGAGAAGCTCACACACACACAAGAACTTCGGCTTCATACTTTTCTGGGTGGAAAAAGAAAAAAAAACCTCACTCCTATTGGGGTCACACCACATATGGGTGAAGTGTCGACAAAAACCTCTCTCGCCATATGCATGCGTGAAGGGTTTTTTTTTCGTCCTGCATTTGCTTTTTTACCTCTTTGAGACGATTTCCCCCTCCCCTGTCGTTAATGTTCACCTTGAGCCTTGTTAAGTGTCTTTGGATGACTTCCAACAGGGAGAAAATCCGTGAAAACAATAAACCAATAACTCTTGTCTTGCTACTTCTGTTCGAAGGTTGCGCACAAGGGCGGGGGGGGGACGCCATGTATACCCCCCATTCCACCGTGAGACATTTATGAGCGCACTTTGTCTCCGTGTCAATTGACCAAACTATATTTCGTGTATGTACGCGCGTGATGCAAAAGGACGCACTTGTTACGTGCCATGACTCAGTACATTTTATCCCCAAAGAGGTCTCTATCTTGCTCATGGACTCCCGACGCAAGAGAAAGAGCACAGTAAAGTCTAGATTCTAATGATAATTTTGCTGCTGACGAACTTTTTTATTGAAGAAGTTAGCCTTGATTGAACAATATTTCGAAACTAGACGAATCAAGTTAGATGATGGTGCCTGGATTGGAAGTGGTGGAGGAGGCGGGCGACGAGAAGGTGGAAGACGTTGAGACTGAACGGTGGTCGGAGTCAGCACTGACGAATGCTTGGTCTGAACTTATTTACTTCTTCGCCTAAGTGCCAGTGACTCGAGCAGAGGGAGTTAACGATAAGTTAACGATAGGTTTGCCGCCGCCGGAAACTGTCGTTAAATGGAGACTTTACTGTACGTACATAGCTGTATTGCTCCATCCAAACGAGCACGTCTCTGTGCAGTGGAAGTGCAATACAGTGGAAAAACACAAAAATATATTACGAACATTAGGATGTAACGATTCCGATGAGTGATAAACGGGTTTGTTTGCTCCATAGGGAGCGGAGCAACTGCGTGTGTGTGTGTGTGTGTGTTTGTGTGCGCGCGTGCGTGTACGCGTGCGTGGACAACATTAGGATCTGTGCAGATATTTTACAACAGTGCCAATCTACAGCTTGCAATGTGCTTTCTACATGTGCAACGATTTTAGTCGGTAGTCACAAGTGTCGCATTTTTGCATGCATTTGTCGTCGTCAGTGCTCTTAATGAGGGCAGAAGTGCTGAGCTATGACTGGGGAAGAAGCTCTGGCTTTTAATCTCTCTCAGATGCATTTATCCAGCTCTCAAAATGTGACATTTGCTCTCATAACTTTTCTCGGATTTGTCCGTCTGTGATCTTCCGCCGCCTCCGCCGCCTCCGCCGCCTCCGCCGCCTCCGCCGCCTCCGCCGCCTCCGCCGCCGCCCCCGCCGCAGTCGTCAAGTCCCAGATGCTCTTTTCTCTGGATCTTTCCCTTCCCTCAGGGATGCAACAAGTCTCTTTTCTGTAAGAAACATACAGAAAAAGTGTGTGCACGTGTTGTGCGTGATACTGAGACGCCGCCTCCTAGAGTCTCGTACTCAGTACGACGTCAAAATATGGCATTTAAACCGCCCTCAAGTGACTTCTTGTCGGCCGAGGCAAAAAATTGGAAAAGGAAAGAAAAAGACTTCGTAGCTCCGATGTCAAGGAAATGCGCAAAAAAAGAAGCCGCCCGAGTCTACTTTTTCGGTCAGTTGTACGAGCACGCTCAAGTGCACTGGATCAATAAGGTTGCGTAGGATGCACGAGCTTCGCACGTTCCACACCAGGTCGGGGTCGAGCCGCTGCTTCCGCGTTGTCCTCCACATTTTTTTCATTTTTTTGTGGGTCAGGAGAGAAATTCGTGTTATTATCTCGGGAGGGCGTAATATTTTTTTCTTCCGAAAAGTGTCGCTGCTATCGGATCAGCAGCAAGTCGGACGACGGCACCGCCACCACCATCAAGTCAAAGGGGTCCCGAAACAACAGCTTGATTATAGAGAACCCTGACGCGCACCTGTCACAGGTGGCAGAGCTGCCACAGGGCGGGCAAACGCGCGGAAGTCGAGTCACGCTCTTCACGCTCGGGTCAGACCACACGTGAGTGCCCGAGGGAGTCGTCGGTGGCAACTCTGCCTCGATCTACCTCGCCCCCCCCCCGTTCCTTGTTCCATTGAATTTGGGGCACTCGAAAACTCGACAGCATGCAGATAGACGACACACGCACGCACGCTCGCACGCTCGCACGCACGCACACACGTGTACACGGCAGACGGACCCAAGGCTTTGCCGTGCTTGGTCATTTTCGGAGTCCAAATTTTCCTCTCTAGAGAAAAACGGTAGTTGGAGGCTTTTGATTATACCCGTGGCTTGAAAAGGCCTCCGATGATCTCGACACATGCATTGGGCACTCGCACGCACGTGTGGACGTACAGGGTGTCTCATGGATACTGTAATAACATAGCTCTTGCCGGATGGATCGTGCTGCCGTGAGACACATCACGGCCAGTCATTGATTGGTAGCGACGACAATTCCACATTCCTCACTTCTCCATCAATGTAAAAAGATACATATGTACAAATACGTAGTGTATATATTTATAGATTAACAACGATGCCATCCCCGCCGTCTGCGATGCGACGACATCAATCCTCCAAGGCCAAGAGGAGCAAGATCCTTCCAAGCTGACCGACTCCATGAGATCACCTGTTCTGTAGGTACGGATGAACGTGCTGTATGTACTGAGATCGAGCATGCAATGAGGCATCCGACACGAAGGGCTCGAGCTCGTGCTGCTCTGCAGCCTGTGATCATGAAGAAATTTGTAATGTGTCATTTAATAAGTCCTCCAAACACTATGGTTACGCCGGAGGAACCGACAAAGAAAGTGCACGAAGTCATTGACAACATTCTGGCGTTGGGGGAGGAGGGGATATTGAAGTTCAGATCGTGTGAGAGACTGCTGAAAGCCCAGATCTCATGACAAGACGAACGAAGGAGGCTCAGATTCTGTCGTTAACGTGAAGAAACCCGTTTTTTTTCTTCTTCTTATTCTCCTTCTTCACTTATATTCGTCGTTTTCACTTGAAGAAGAAAAATCGCTCCTTGTTCGCTCAGCTACTGCCTGAAATGGCGTTTTGCCGCCGCCTCCGTGGGTGGCGACTCGAGCAATCAAGCGAATGAAGCAATTAACACAATCATTTTCCGATTGTCGTGACCTCAGTCACATCCGTGGTCAGTGGATGGAGGAGGCGAGCGAGGGGAGGCTTTTAGAGAATGGGCCTCTCACAAAGGGCCATTCCTGAAAAGGGCGACAAAAATCCTCCTCCTCCATCGGAATTTCGTGAATTTCGTCGTTTTCTTTCAAACCACCAACTCCATATCTCTTTCTTCCTTTTAAAAGAAAAATCTACCATCTCCAGCTATCACCTCTGCACCATTTTCCTTTATTCAGAGTCCTGAAAGCAGAAATCAGGTTGGGGCAATGATGAAACTCGAGCGAGCATAACGAGCAGGGGGGTTCTTCCTCCACTTCTTCTCCTCCTTCAACAAACGCAAAGTCTACATTTGTAAAAATCTTTTTTGCTTGCGCGTGCATTTGTTGACCTCTCCAACTGGAGCATGGAAATGCTTTTGACTGACCCATTTCCACCCCGTTTCTCCACTTCAAGCTGGGCAATTAAAGTGTTAAGTTATGGGCTTCATAACAAGTGAGTGAGTGCAATGCATGCATTTTTGCCTGCAAATCTATTGGGAAATGTACGGGGTGGACGGACATGAATTAGCATGAGTTGATGATATTTCCTTCAGGTAGAGGCTCTGGATAGTGAGTTGGACATGAAATTTTCCATATAGAACTTACAGTGAGTACGAGAGGAGGGAAAATAGTTTCAACTGAGGTTTGGCCTCTTCATAGGAGGCACACTCTGCACAAAAAAGACCAGTGCGTGGACCAGAGGGTCCCTTCACCAGTTTGAACTACATCACACTTGAAGAAAGTCGTCAACTTCCTTGACTTAGAGCTTGTTACCTCGCGTGAGAAATGCACAAGCACTGGCATACATTATTTTGGCTCAGACTGTGCTCTGTTTCTGAGACTGGAGTTTAAGTTGAATCGCACATTTTCCCAGTCTTTCAAAATGAGTCATTACTAGGGCCTAGATTGGAAACTGAATTTGCAGAGGGCAAAAGTGACTTGTTTACACAAGGAAAATGACAAAATATTGCAACAATCCCAACATGATTGCAGTGTTAAAACAGTCATTTGCATGATTAGGATGATTAAATTGACCACAGATTTTCACGGAGGACACCGTAGCTATGAAAACAACGAGCAACAACAATTCATTGTAAAATAAATCTCATTCAGCAGTCGCTACAGGGTGCGTGACAAAAGCTGCTGAGACTTAAACCAAACTCAAGGAAAAAAAACTTATTATAAGTTTCTTATTCTTAGGGATATCACACTGACATTTTTTGTGTGAAATGGCATGGATGTATGTGCACTTGCCTTGAATGTGGCCTCAAGATGTTGATGAAAGCTTTTGCATGCCTTGATTATTGTGTCTGCAGGGTATCCAACCCAGTCCTTTGTGACAGTGGCCTTCAGGGAGTCTAGGTTCGAATGGGAAGTCAAATTGCCCTTCCTCTCGGAGACATTCCACCAGAAGTACCTTTGGCTGTTGAACCTTGGAGATGTCCTGAATGTCTTCATGGTCAAGTGTAATCCAGCACTCATGTTGATGGTGGAACTGGTCAATGGTCAGGTCATCTTGTCGAAGATATTCCCCTCTGACACAGTTTCTAAATCCACAACGTGAGCTTCCTCCACTAGATAAACCTCTACTCTCTTGGGGCCTCAAGCAAGAGCTGCTCCTTTCTCTGGACAAAAAAGATTCAGAGGCCAGCTCCCTGAGAATGCACCTGCTCATGTGGTTTGAGACACAGAGGTATCTAGCATACTACCAGAATGAAGTCTTAGGGTTGGTAATCAACCTGGCAAAGAGCTGCTCAATGAAGTTCCTGTCAGCCACAGGTTGGGCATTCACAAACTCTGGAATTCTCACCAGCTCTGTTGGTAGTGGCCATGTGCCAAACAGTGCAGATCCCAATGTTAACAATGCAGGCCATTTTGGATTGAGGCAGTTGGGCATCCAACAAGATTGGCACCTTAACCTTTCTGACATTTGCTTAGACAGTTTCGGGCTGATTCTCGATTGTTTCAAAGTGACAAGGAAGCAAGGTAGGTGACCTTTCTGGACTTGGTCTCAAAATCTCTGTTAGACCACAGATAAACAGCTAATTTGTATTTTTGGACTCACCATTTTTTGCCACGCGCGCTGAAGACGATGTTATTGCGCTACACAAAGGCCGCCCTGGATCAGCTGAGGCCATTGGGCAGCACTAAATCTTAGAAGCAGCAACTGGACCCATTCCATCAGGGAGCTAGCTCATCGTCTTCCTTTGCAGAACTTTCCTAACTTTTTTGAAAATAGGAAATCCAGGATTTCTTGCTTCACGTGATGAGAAAGCTCCTGGCCCTTGCTGTCACGGACGAGTTTCATCCTGAGCTTGATGTCATCCAAAAGAACCGGACCTTTTTTCAGAGGTAGTCCAACTTCCTCGAGAATTGTGACTGCCGCCCTTGGCAGGAAGACCAGAGTGTACCTGATGGAGGTCAGGCCTGTTGGAAGACTGGTCTCGGACAGCAGGATCCGACTCTCCTATATAGAGACTACATCATTTGGATCCAGCGTGTCCACCGCACACCTGACAATTGCCAAGTACTCGGCATACGAGAAAGTGGCTTCTACTCAACTTACCTATACTGTAAGAATGAGCTCAGGAGGGAAAGACTGGTGGCCTCCTTCTAGTCCCAATCTCATCCCCTTGGACTGTTCCATTTGGGACAGGGGACAGAGCACCAGACATGCTGCCACCTTGCATCCAGACAGCATAGCGCAGCCAAAGCAGTGATTCAACTTGTGGGCAAGGTCTGTGCGTCGACCTGACCTCGTTTGAAGGCCATTATCACTAGACGGCAGTTGGATCCAATGGTTCATAAAAAAAACTTGTATATGACCCTTCAACTTTTAACTTTTCCAAGAAATCTCTTTGCTGCCACTTCTACAGCATTTTATTCTTCTGAAGACAGTCAGATGTAACATGCTGGGAGAAAGATATCTTTTGCGCAGCAACTGCATTCACAGGTCTTGCAGAAGATATCTGAAATATTGAGGCATTTGAACCCCATCCCTGTCGTTGAACATGCTGAGGCCTTAGTTGAAGCTGGGATGTAGATGAAAATGTAGTCTAAGACTCATGGCAGTTGCACAGTGGCCTCACAAGCAAAGCTGAGACAGTTGCAACTAAGGTGGGCAGAGCTGACCCACATGTCCTTCTCGGTCTCACCCATAAACCCGCACAGTTCTTGCCGCCATCGGGTGAATGCATCACTTGGTGCCTCAGTCAATAGTTAGGGCTTTCGCCATAAGAGGGCACACATTCAAAACTGCATATCCACAACATCAACAAAGCGAGATTCGTCCTTTGCCCTCGTGTGGTGTGCTTGTGTGACGTCCCACTTTAAATGTTTGTAAATCGGCCAAAATGTTGTCGATTTCGTTGTTGTTTCCCTTCACTTGTTTATGTTTTACCACAGGAAATGCAATGGGTCAGTTGCACCACCTTAAAACGCTAAAATCTCTGTACAGCTTTTGCGGGAGGGGGGGGGGGGGGGTGGATCAATTTTTCCTCCCTTCGTATTTGTTTTTATTGGGGAAGTGTTTATGTTCAATTTTGTGATC